>Ga0257127_1000503_pt1 | contig 34051 bp, 45 predicted proteins | sample SI060_135mmetaG_FD_190152 | JGI IMG/M metagenome (GOLD analysis project Ga0257127, IMG submission 190152) | Marine microbial communities from Saanich Inlet, British Columbia, Canada - SI060_135m | ecosystem: Environmental > Aquatic > Marine > Inlet | place: Canada: British Columbia | collected... | reverse complement strand
AATGCGCAGAATTACTTCTTCTTCAACAACTGCATCAACCTCCTTGCCCTCAACAAGAGACCCTGCTTCCTGCAGACGGCACAGGTCGCCGGCATACAACTCTACAAGACCGCGCTGACGAATGCGCACAAGTACAATTTTGCATGGCCCTGCGACACTGGATTTGTCGACGGCTACCACACCGACGAAAGCCTGACGTGGCAGCAGAGGAAGAGGCTGACGGACACCTTTCGCTGGAACAGGGACAAAATTCCCTTCAACACCTCTTTGATGCAAAAAGTCAATCGCATCAACACGAGCGAATGGAAACAGGTCGAAGCCTCCCTGCAAGTCATCCCAGAACACTTCTATCGCGTGCTCTTCTGCCGTCTATCGACGCACAATGTGCAGGGTCGACTCGATGCCAGAACACTTCTAGCGCTCGTCCCGGGCAACCGCGAGACGGAAATTGCCTTCCCCCTCGACAAGGACCACATCGTCCTAGAAACCATCGTCGGAGACTATCGAAGGGTAGAGAAGTTTGCGCAGATCTTCAACCCGCGCTATTACGACAAACAGAAGAATCAGTTGAAACTGCCAAAGGGTCTTGCTAAAATAATACTAGGAATACAGTAATTTACATGCTATAACTTCAAATCTGTTTGAAGAAGTTCATCTATGCTAGTCCATTCAATTTCAAAATCGTCATTGATCTCAAAGATAATGTCTTTTAAGCCGATCACCTTTCTTGCATTGCTGTCAATTACAATGAACCCACGCTTCTTCCATTTCCAGACATCTTTTTCTGTTTCAAAAAAGTGTGAGTTTTTGTAGAGTTGAAATATTTTTAATATTTCTTTCTCTACAATTTTAAACAAAGAAGAAGTATTGTTTGCGTTTAAACTTTCTGAACGCTTTCCGTCTTCAAAAATTTGATAAGCTTGTAGACCCCTTCTATAATATTGAAACTTAACCAACATACTTACTGTTATATATTTTATACACTCTGCATTCTAATATAGTCACAAATCGTCCCTTCTCAGTATCGTTCGATATGCCATCCTCGGCTTCCGAAAGCCTAGCGTGTGGAAGGGTGACTCGCGAAAGCAGGTGATCAGGAAGCAGACTCCGATTCCAGAAACAATGTGCCACATCGTATGCCCTGCTAACGAATTAAAGAACAAGTAGATGCTTGCGGCGCCGACGAAGAAGGACATGGCAATGATGACATCGACGACATCGTAGAGCTGCGGCCTTCGAATGGCCCTCAGGACGACAAAGGCAAAGTAGATGCAGACGACGATGCCCTTGTAGGACCGACAGTCGTAGTTGTCCTTGCAGTGCGCGTGCGAGCCCCATGTGATCAGTGCAACATGCAGCGGCGCAGCATGCAGGAACTGTTTGCCGAGCGCAAAGTACGATACGAGCGTCAGGAGCAGGTACCACGAGTAGGCGACGTCGATGCTCTCCCACGGTTGTTCATCGAGGTGAAAGCAGAAGCCGTAGGACTTGCAGGAGTGGTAAAAGGTGGAGAAGAGGGCACAGATGGCGATGACCATGACAAAATCAAACATCTGCGCAAAGTAGGACACTACGATCGGCAGGACGTAGACCAGATTGCTCAGCAGGACGGCAGCCTCGGCGTAGCGTTCCGAAAAGAAGGCCGGCAGGCCCATAAGGACCATGACGACGGCAACGATCGCAAGCGGGACAGCAAAGGCGGACGTCATCTTTGCTGTCCCTTCAGCAGTTCCTATATACAGAATTCAGTGCCCTTGCAGCTTTGTAGTGTGGTAGGCCGTAGAACAGACGAGGCACTTTTTCTTATCGACGCAGGCGGCATGAACGAGGTAGCCAAAGGGGCAGCAGAAACAGCGCACACGCAGCGATCCCTCTGCCTGCAAATGCTTCTTGCAGACTGCACAGGGAATTTTGTGCTGCTGCGTCAGAAGAATCATTCCCCACGTGTCTGGCCGACTTGGTTTCTCGATCGCTCGAAGGGCCTGCAGAAGCACCTGTGGCATCATCGTCAGCAGCGTCGGCATCTCTTTTAGCGACAGTTTCAGCTTCCAAAGGGAAGAGAGACAGTCGGTTTCTTTCCGTCTCAAGGTTAGAAGAAGGGAGTGCATCTGTCTGGCAACGCCATAGGCGCAGTCGTCGGCCAAGAGCATCTCACAGAAGGGAAGGAAGAGATCGTTTTCTGCGCTCTTGACGGTGGCCCGGACGGCGCTCAAGCGGAGGTTTGCCTCGTCGATCGAAGGCCACGGGTCGTCCTCCACGAGCCCAAGAAGGGCAGAAAAGTCGGGAATCGTCGAGGCAACAATGCGCTGGATCACATGCCGTTTGTAGGAGGCACTCTCGGCAGAAAGCATCTCCATAAAGACACTTTGAGTATATTGCTCTCAAGTCTTCAGAAGGACGGGGAGGAAGCATGCTGCCAGACGATTGGGAAGAGATCGACATCGAGACAATGCCGCTGCCGGAGAGCAAGCCGCTGCCAGAGCCGTCGAAGCCAGAGCCGTCGAAGCTGCCTGTGCCAGAGCCGTCGAAGCCGTCGAGGCGAAAAAGTCGTCGAAAGCGAAGACCGAAAAAACCACCGCCATCGAAACGAGCTCAGAGGGCCAAGAAGAAGAGAAAGCGAAAACGGCAGTCCTGCCTGAGCAAATTCTTGCAGCAGAACAAGACCACCGTAGAGCGCAAACCTATCTACACGCAACATGCCCTCGAACGCCTTAGGCAGGGCAGAAGTGGTGAGTTCATTACGAAGAAGAAGCGCAATGTCGTCGTCGTCGTGACGATCCTGCCGAGCAACGGCTACGCTAGGAGGAATATCGAAACGATCCGCGTCAACCGCAAGCAAGGGTCTCAGAAATACAAAATACGCTGAGGCAACTATATTACAGCCGACAGAATAAGTCTAGACCGCAAAAGCATATGGGCCAATCACTGAGTGTTGCACTTAAAAGCCTCCGAATGGAACTCAAGCGACTGCAGCGACGGAGAAGTGCAGAGGTCCGGCAAGAAGAACACCAGAACATCCTCGTCGCCAGCGGAAGCACCTCCTGTGCCGTTGCCTTCGAAGAGGACAGGCCGTTGGTAGACCCGCCTTTTCTCTAGCGACTATATCAAGGCAAGCCAAAGAAGGGAAAAGCAAAGATGATCGTCGTTGGAATCGATGTTGGAACACGAAATCTTGGCATTTCGGTCGTCAAGAACGGCAAATTCGTCTACTGCGCCGTTGCAACTCTTAAGAAGCGCGTGCCGATAAACGATGAGGTCGAGAGGCTTGCCGAGTACCTCTACAAACGCTTCGGAAGAATCGACATTACTGGCATCGAGAAACAGATGCGCGGAACGATGCGAAGAGTAGAGCTGTACTTAGAGAAAGCATTTGAGCGCTTCAGCAAAGATGTTCTGATCGTTCGCCCTCAAGCCGTCAAGCAGTACTTCAACTACAGTGGGCTGAAGAAGTATTCCGACAGGAAGCGCGTCGGGATAGAAAAGTTCATGGCACTCTGCCGTCAGCTCGGTCAGTACGAGAGTATATTCAAGAAGGCAGCAAAGGGTCGTGACAAGCTGGACGATTGCGCGGACGCCTCTCTGATTGCCTTCTTCGTCTACGCCGAGCCAAGCCTTTTGAGCAAGAAGAAGAAAAAGAAGCCCCATGTCGACCTTGATAGCTGGGCTCGTGAGCGGGTATGGAGCGTGGAGGACCGTGCGGTGGCTGCTTCCAAGAAGCGCAGACGAGAATAAACTTGACAGGCTCTGCCCAGAGCAATGGCTGAAACAGACCGACATAGGAGTCATGCTTTTTACTTTAGAGTTCTACACCAGAAAGCACGCGAAGAAACCCTACATCAAAGCATTGGAAGAGCAGCGGAAGAAGGTCGACGAGCTGCTCGGAAGGGTGCACGAGATCCTCAACTGGAAGAACGATGGCTGGCACTACGCCTACCGATCGTGGGCGTGGACGGGCGAGGAGAAGGCCTTTGCAAGGCTCAAAGAAGAGCATGCCGTGCTGGTGAAACGACTGGAGCTACTGAAACAGTTGGAGAAATAAGTATCTTATTTACACTTTTAACGGAAAAGCCTTCTAAACAGGTCCAAAATAGAGCACAAACAAGCCTCTTGAAGGATGTCCGCATACACGGAGGACGATTTCTGGAGAATGTACAAGGAGAGGAACGGCATCGACACCAAGGAGTCCGCAGAGCAGTATGCGACGAGAGAAACCTTTGTAGCATTCGATGCATTGGAACAGATATTCAGCTCCGAAAGCATCATCACCTGCAAATACTGCAAAAGCAAGAAGATCACCTACAGCACCGCACAGTTCAGGAGCGCAGACGAGGCAGAGACAGTCCTGTGCGAATGCCAAGACTGCAAGAAGAGGTTTAGAATTAATTAAGCTTCATTCACGTACAAAATATTTACTTTCTTTATAAAATACTATCTTGGTCTTTTCTAGACTGTCCGGCTTGGCCAACTTCTGCGAGTTGGTCTCCTCCTCCAACGCTCCGCTTCGTGTATGCCCTTCTTCTTTGCGGCGGCTTCCATGCTATCGTCTCAGCACCAACGTCTGTATATAGCCTTAGAGAGAGACGACGGCTTGTTTCGATGTTGACGGAGTGCCTCCATTTGCGTTAATGTTAAAGTACATTCTGTTGTTCATGACTTGACCATCACCTGCAAGTCGCACAACGCAGCCTTTTGGATAAGCGGGTGAGTCCAATGCAGAATCGGAAAGTGTGGTTGTATACCCCGATTCGAACTCGTAGTTTTCGTAACCAGCCAGTTTCCTCACTTCGGCTTTTGCTTCGGACATAATAGCCTCGCATCCTGCTGCTGTTCCAATTAAATTAGCAGTGTTAATGTCCCAGCCAACCCCTGTTGAGATCAACTCGATGGTGGGCGCTGGCGCGAGCGTCGTTGTCGTCGTTGCTGCTGGCGCAGGCGTCGTCGTTGTCGTCGTTGCTGCTGGCGCAGGCGTCGTTGGATCGGCCGTGCTACAGTCGGCGCCACTGAAACCAGCGTTACAGGCACAGGCACAGGTGGTGCTGACGCTTCCGGTGATATTACCGCTGACGCTTCCGGTGATATTACCGTTCACGCACGGGATCAGACAAGAATCTGCCGTCGTACAGACTATTTTTGAGTTTAAAAATTTTATGCTGTCACCGCTCTCACAGGCAGCACCTTCCGGTCGTTTCAGAGAGGCCAGATTGTCGATGACAGCCTTGTCGGTCTGTGGGATCGACTCCATGCACTGGACGCTGTTGGAGCCGTCGCAGCAGTCGGAGGAGTAGTAGAGGTAGTCAATGACAGAGCACGACACAGCGTCGCCGCTTGCACGAACGATGCCGGCGGCAATCATCAGAACAGAAAGTGTCAATTTCATAATGGACCTATATGTTCTCAGTTGCAAGGGTATATGAATACCTTCATTGGCAATATATACCCTATTTCGATATTTGATGGCACTGGTAGTAGACTCACAGCGCTACTACTTCAGGCCGACCATCGGATCGCCATTCATCTACTGTGCCGTTGGATTCTATGTCCCACGTCCGTGGTTCCATGTCGTCGTGCGCTTCGGTTCACAGGTGTGCTACGCCGGTTACCTCTACGGCTACGAGCTCTATCGGGAAATTCACACCGAGGTCGGCCTCCTCATCGTTCGCGTTGTCATCGGCCTCGAGTTTCCTCCGATGACCTACTACTTTGTCATCAAACCGTGGCCCTGCCTTCAGAACAAGTCTTTTGATGGATCTCTTGCTTAAGAAAATGCACTCCTCCGATGACTTTGGGGAGCGGAAACGACCGTGGATCGTCCGCAACAAGCTCATCGGCCAAGTCCAGTTCGGCGGAGACAAAAAACGCTTCCCCTGCGTCTCCCTGTTCTGTGCCAACATGTCGGAGATTCCTCGGCAGTGTTGGAAGGTGCTCAAAGTCAAGGGCATGCGAAAGGTACTCGTCTGCTCGAAAAGTCTTACCTTTATCAGCTCTGCAAGGGTAGAGTTTCACTGGGACCAAGGCGACGATGTCGTCACGCACGTCTTCGTCGACTGCATCCGCGACGATTTCAAGCCTGCCGATCGGAAGATCTTCTGGCAGCACCAGATGGAGCTCTACTTCAAGCTCGTCAACTCCCTCTACGAGAATGTCAAAGAGATCGACACGGCAACGGTTGAAGAGATCACGAACGAGCTGGCACAGGCTGTCATCGTGGAGAACGAAAAGGCAGGCGACGATCCGATCCTTGCGCGCGCACAGTCCAGTCTAGTGCACGAAGAGGACTACGACACGATGCCGGAACTGCTGGAAAAGGCCAAGCCGAAAGAATAAGCCTCTATATAGGAAGAAAATAGACGAGTAAGAAGACGAAAATGTTACGCTCACTCTTACGTCCCTACTCTGTCAAGGCACCCGTCGACAACTGGTGGGCCAAGCAGCTGCAGAGCCACGAGCTCTGGATCAAGCCGGACGCCTCACCGCTCTATTGGTGGCAGCGTTGGCGTCTGCGTCGGCCGAATGCATAGGAGAGGGCAAAGCTTTCGTCCCAGAACGGAAGCGTCCTCGTTGCAGGTAACATAGAAGAGGTCCCCGAGCACCTTTCCCTTTAGATTCTGCTTTTGGATCGCAGGGATGAGCGTGTAGCGGAGGCTGTCTTTCCCAAACTGTGCAAGCAGGCAGGTCAGCGCATTCATCGCCGACAGGGAGCCCGAGGCTATTTCGATAATTTGACTTTCCATTCCGTTGAGATGGTATATATAGAAGACGGTGGAAGGGTGCAAGCAGAGAACAGATGACAAAATCGAAGAAGAACCCATCGTTGAGCGTAGGCAGAGGAGAGAAGAACAAGAAGGGCGGCCTGACCGCAAAGGGAAGAAAAAAGTACAACAGCAAGACAGGCTCGAAGCTCAAGGCCCCGAACAAGAGTTCAAAGAATGGTCGGCACAAATCCTTCTGCGCGCGCTCGAGGGGCTGGAAGGGCCCGCGCGGAAAACAGGCAAGGAAGAACTGGAACTGTTAGAGTCTCTTAATCGTAAATACGTATCTTATGCACTATTTTCTTACGACAGATGGCACAGTTGCCTATCTTCTCGATACACTTTCCGCAATACTTGTAGTGCCCGCACGGGGCACAGGCGTGCGTCCTCTCCTTTTTCAGGCATATGCAGCAGCGAGACCTTGCGCTCGGGGACTTTGCTCTGGCCTTGTCTTCGATGTACTCGAGAAGTTTCTGCGTCGTCGTCCGCTCCGTAAGGATGCTTAGGATGGCCCTGTTCACATCGCGATGCCGCTGTGCCACATGGTAGGCATGAGAGGCCGTCGTCTGCACTGTCGGAAGGTCTTGAAAGTGTCGCACGCCCTCAAGGACTCTGTGCGTTCTCTGGAGATCGGCAAAGGCAGACATACTGGCAGTAGTGAGGCCACTAGATATAGCTTTTTTTTAATAATTTATTTTATTGCATTAATGCTGTATAGTGTTATTTAAAAGTCGCGCGACCGCAGGGAAGTCTCAGACCTATGAGCCGTCGACAATGCACAGCTCGTGGCCCTTCTCTGCCACCTTCTGCTGCCAGAGCGAAAAGCAGGAGGCTGGAAAGCCGGTCATGCTTGCCTGCTCTGCCTTCGTGCCCCTCAGGAGCGGCATCTGAAACTGTTCGTGCATCCAGTCGGCATTCTCGCCGAAGAGTTCGTAGAAGGCACCATTGCGGTGCGCATAAATACAAGGCATAACTCAGAAGGCTTGCCTCACTCTAACTACTCTAAAGTTTTAATTTAAAACTACTGTGCAACTTCCTTTTTCGCTTTCGTTTCCCCATTGTTACGTTGGAATCTAACATCTCTTTATCGTACAAACTTTCTATCATTTCTCCTATGCTGGTGTATCCTTGATTCTTTACTTTATGGTACTTTTCCGGGTCTTTTATCATGGACTCTAAGCTCAAGTTCTTGCCGGGGCGAAACCCACCTCGCTCCACCTCATACTGTTCTTTGTACACGGTGACATAGAGAATTAAGGGGTAAGTATCCACAAAAACCTCCACGATGACCTTATCGTCTCCTCGCTTCAAAATCCTGATGTATTCTTTGTACTCTTCGTAATCTTTCATAAAAGGGAAAAAGATACTTAGAGTGTCCCATACTTTTATGGTATTATCCGCCGAACCGGACACTATATGCTCCCCATCGGGGCTGAAGGAAACTGACGTGACACCATCAGTATGACCAAACAAGGTCTGTTCCATTTCACCCGTCGCAACGTTCCATACTTTTATGGTATTATCATACGAACCGGACACCACCTTTGTGCCATCATCGTTGAATGCAACTGAATTGACCCAATTAGTATGACCATTCAACTCCTGTTCCAATTTACCCGTCGTACCCGCAACGTTCCATACTTTTATGGTATTATCCCACGAACCGGACACCACCTTTGTGCCATTGTGGTTGAAGGAAACTGACCTGACAAGACCAGCATGACCATTCAAGGTCTGTTCCAATTTACCCGTCGCAACGTTCCATACTTTTATGGTATGATCAGACGAACCGGACACCACCTTTGTACTATTGTGGTTGAATGCAACTGAATAGACCTGATAAGTATGACCATTCAAGGTTTGTTCCAATTTACCCGTCGTACCCGCAACGTTCCATACTTTTATGGTTTTATCAGACGAACCGGACACCACCTTTGTGCCATCATCGTTGAATGCAACTGAATTGACACTTCTAGTATGACCATTCAAGGTCTGTTCCATTTCACCCGTCGCAACGTTCCATACTTTTATGGTATTATCCCACGAACCGGACACCACCTTTGTGCCATCATCGTTGAATGCAACTGAATTGACATCATCAGTATGACCATTCAAGGTCTGTTCCAAGCGACCGGTCGCAACGTTCCATACTTTTATGGTATTATCCTCCGAACCGGACACTACATGCTCACCATTCGGACTGAATGCAACTGAATAGACGTAACTAGTATGTTCTAACGTTAGTGGCATAGACGTTTCACGGGGGGTTCCGTTGTTATGGGTTTTTATATATATAGATACAATTTATGTACAGCAATAGCATAATTAAGAAAAAAACTTATTGGTAGGGAGAATCGACACTTCTAATGTATTTCACGACGGCCATTATGTTAGAAAAGACGGCAATGGACTCCTTCTTTGCCTGTGGCAGGAGGGTATTCTTGATGTAGGGCTGGAGCTCTTTCTCGTAGTAGTCGTCGGCAAAGGCGTTCTCCTTTGCGGCAAGGTACTTTTTGTTCAGGTTCTTTGGCAGGACAACGATGGCATCGATTTTTTTCATACTCCACCATGTTGCACCCATGACCCAGAGACGCTTTTTCTTCAACAATGCGGTCACCTTGTCGCAACGCTTCATAATCTCGTCGCCGTCCTTTTCCCACGTCAGGCCCGATCGGTCCTTGCCCTTCGGCGGAGGCATCGCACCGACTGCCCACATGATTGGGTCAGCATCCAGCCATTCCATCTTCTTCTGCACACTCTCTACATAATAGGATTTGCCACTGCCAGAAGGCATGATCACCGAACGCCCCTGCCAATGGTAAGAGTCCTTCGTTGCATGCTTTGACAGGTAAGCGTCGATGCGTTCAGGAAGCGTTGTGTAGTCCATGTTTTAAATTACAGGAAGAGCATAATATAGACACAATCTTATAACTTAAGTAGCTCTAACCTCTGCCGTTTTGCTAGCCGATTATTCATTGAATCCTCATTGTGAAACGGCCACATCTTGTCCATTGCATCACCAATGAATGCGTACTCATTTGCTGCAGGACGTAAAACAGCATGTATTGCCCCAAATAGCTGATTTCTGTAGTCGAACATTTTGCAGGTGTAAAGCCCTGCCGCCGCTACATTTTTGTAGACTGGCACATCTGCGTCGAGTTGTTCATTGTTTAAAATAAAAAGTGGGATTACAAATTCTTCCGAAAAGATGTCCCTGTCATCATCTCTGTCGTTTTTTTCAAAGATGATCTTGTACCTTGCATAGACGAGTTCGAAATTGTTGGCCACAGATGAATTATAGTTTTTGTCCAAATGCACTTGTCTTTGTATAAACCGTTTACCGCTCTTAATTCTTCGTGCATAAATCTTGTACGAGAGAAAAATGTTGCCTTTCACCCATTCTTCGTTTGATTCGTTCTCTAAGGCAACCTCTTTAACATTATATTTAGAAAAATCATCACCGGGGAGAAGATCTTTTCGAAAGCAGATATTTTCTAAATACTGAAAGGCATCATACAAAAACAAATTCTCTCCATCATCTCTCATATATTGACCTACAATCCCTGTGATTGTCTTGGACCAGTTTCTGTACAAGTCAAAAGTGGATTTGTCTTTGCTCTCTCTATAAAGCAAAATGTCTTGGTCATTTCTGTTTACTCCATTTTCAATTTTTTGTTTTGCAAAACTGGCACCGCCGCAGACTGGGATTCCTTCCCTGCGCATCCACGACATGATGTCCAAAAAAACGCTCACAGGAGACTCTTTTTCTTTACAGGTCATCGTAATGGACTCTCTATCTGCGATGTTGTACAAACCATCTACCATTTTGCTGTCCCTCATTTTCTGGTCAAGCACCGTCCTAGTTAGGGTTAGGGTTGGCGGCTTATTGTCTAAAAATTCTTCAATTCGCTTTTGCAGTTCCAAATCAATTATAAATGATGTTGAGTATTCTCCAGCACGTTTTACTAATTTTGTTGGTTCCTTAAGATCAAAATGAGTCATATGCCACATTAATCCAGATTTGCTTCGGTAAACTAGAATAGTTTTGTTTCTCGTCTTTCTATTCAGTTCGATATACGAACGACTTCCCCATACACTACGGTAGTGTGCTACGGGCACCCAAACTGGATCGCTGCTCATAGTTATTACCACATAATATGAATACAATCTTATATACCAGAAATGGTCGTCAAAGAAAGCGCAAGGCAAGCCAGCCCAGCAGGCCGACAATAAGGACCCCTCCGACGACCCAGAAGACGACGGCAATGCTCTCTGCATTTGAGGCACAGTCGATTTCCTCGCCGAGGATGTTCTCGGCCAGCAAAGCATACTTGTCCAAATTTCGAATTGCTCGGCCAAAGTAGGTATTGTAGACGACCTGCCACGCATTGTCGTGGCCGCCAGTGTACTGATGGTGCGCGCGCTCGTGCACGGCAAGCTCCATCACGGCAAGCATCTTCGACAGGCTCGTAGGGTGGTCGTGGACCCTTGTGCCGTCGTTCCAGTGCAGACGGATCCAGTAGCTGACATCATGGATGGACCCGCCGTAGGAAGCTCCGTAGGCGTAGAGGCCCATCGTGTAGGCCGAGTCCTTGTCACGAAGTATACCGAGCGAGTAGGGAACGTCCATAATAGTGTCGGCACAGTTCTCGATCACCGAAGCGTAGAGGGAGAGCATCCTCTTGTCATAGGATGTCAGCGTGTAGTCACAGTCGCCAGCCTCGTAGCACTCGACGACAATGTCATCGACGACTCGGATGCTCTTCATGCTCAGGTCCTTGACGACGACGAACTCCGAGCTGCCAGTCTCGGCCGCAGCAGTGCTGACCTCTTGGTGGAAGGGCACGGTGTCATAGCGGTGGAAGGCTGTGCTGTCGACCCTGTAGGCGCCGGGGGAATTCATCCGAGCCACGACGGCTGGGCTTTTCACCGCAATCGACGGCTCTTCCGACAGCACCGAAGTCTCCATGATCGTAAGCGAAGAAACCGCATTGAGAAGGAAAACAAAAAGCAAGAGCATGATGGTCGTAGTGTGTAGCTGAGGGGGCATTTATACAAGAAAAAATAAAACCATCAAGTGCAAAGAATGACAAAGACCACATGCTTTGAAAAGCAGGGCTGCATATACAAGCTGACAAATAAAGTTAATGGAAAATACTACTTTGGTAAAACTGTAAACTTTAAAAACAGGATGCGGGGACACAAACACTCTGCAAAGAAGGCCAAAACATACCTTGCAAGATCAATCAGAAAACATGGCTGGGAGAACTTCACAACTGAAATTTTGATAGACGAAGTGCCTTCGGAGGACTTATCGGGCCTTGAAAAGTCTTACATTGAAATCTACGATTCTATGAATAGAAGGAGAGGCTACAACTTAACCAAGGGAGGCGAGGGAACGTGTGGCGTCGTACCATCTGAAGAACAGCGGAGAAAACAATCGGAAAATAATAAAAAACACAATGCAGTTGGTAAGGGTACAATATCCAAATCGTATGGCAAATGGAGTGTATACTCGACAGAGAATGACGAAACAATCTATCTTGGAAGATTCAATACAAAAGAAAAAGCAGTTCATGCTCTATCAACCTTTAATGTCAGCGGAGAAAAAATGGAGTCGGACACCCGCGATCCACAACATGGATCTGTAAGTTTTGATAAAAAAGCAAAAAAATGGCAGACGCGTTTCACTTGGACAGAGAACGGAAAACAAAAACACAAATTTATTGGATCGTACAATTCAAAAACCAAAGCTGAAAAAGCTTTAAAAGCATATAATGACAGTGGTACAAGGCTATTGTCTGACACAAGGCCAAAGCGTGAAACAGGCAAAGGAAATATACAGTTTCGTCATGGAAAGTATCAAGCTACAGTTGTGAAATTAAAAAAATTTACAGTCGGAACTTTTAACACAAGAATCGAAGCAGAAGATGCAATTAAGATTTTTTTGGAAACCGGTGAACGAACGCTGAAATTCAAGAGAACAAAAGAAAAAGGATGCATTTCTAAAAGAAAAAATGGGAGATTCAGTGCAAGATACAAGCGAGATACATACTTAGGCACCTTTAGTACAAGGGAAGAAGCAAGGGCTGCTATTGACGAGTATTTAAAGCAGAATGCCTAAGTAGAATCGAATTCCATGAAAAAATATTTTTATATTATTCTATACGTTTTATGTTTTTTATGTTCTTTGCGGTTGGTATTTTTTTCTACCTTAAATTGGCGATTCGTCATTGGCGGCGATTTCCCTGAAGTAATCCATGTCCCCACAGCGCACACCTTTGCAGCCGTTGTAGGCGTTGTTGCCCCAATGTCCGGTACCTTCAATTCTCGCGAATTGTCCAGACAAGTTGCTGAAGTAATACTGCGGGCCTTGGAAGGCGATGGTATTAAGGTATTTGAAAGGCGAGAGAAAATGTTCCGTTGCGTCGCTCGTGTAAGAGGTCAGCTTGCGAAGCTCGAGCTTCTCGGTCAAGTATCTTGCGCCGGGGTACATTGCCTGCGCGGCATCCATCTCTGGTATTTCCGTATCTTGGTAGAGGGTCGGGTGCATCTTGCCGGTCAAATCAATCGGGTTCTGCATCCTCGGTGCATTCGGCTGGTTCGTGCGGTAGGGAATCATGTGCGCAATGATATCGGCGCGGAAGGCCTCCGCATGAATGTCGGCGGACAAATCGTCCAAGTCCTTGTAGAAGCGAGTCCCTTCGCCACCTTTGTAACCTGCTGCGAAGATATCTTCGGCGATGGTGTAGTTCTTGTCGTTGTGCACAATACTCTTGCTGTAGAAGGTGTAGTGCCCTACATGGACCTTATGAATAATATCATCGCTGAGCTGGAAGTCGGCGTGGCCCATAAAGGTCTGCCCCAAATCGGCGCCGGATTTTGCCAAAATTCCGGAACACATATCGTAGCGAATGAACGGTCGCGTGATCATGAAGCCAACCGGCACCAAGATGTCGTACTCGGCAAACTTGTCAAGAGTAGTCTTTGTCATTGCACAGTGACAGAACATACACTTGAACATGTCGTTCTGGGTCATGTTTGCGGCAGCAGGCAATCGTGTTCGCATTTCAAGTGATTGCTGACCAGCTGCAGGGAAGTCGACATTAAGATCAGTCTCAACATTCGCGCGGAACTGTGCTCTATTTGTGCGGAAATCAGCTGCTGTGCGACCGGCAAGAGCGTCGTTAATCCTTTGCCCGGCAGGTTTCAGACTGCGTGCAAGGCGTTCGATGTTCGTGTCGATGCTCTGCTTGCTGATTTCAGTCTTCCACTGGGATAGCGTCTGTGGGGTCAGGGCATTGCCTTCGGCCACGTGCGCCTCCATGCGCGTTTCCATTTGACCGGCATCGATGGCGTTCATTGGCTGGATGTAGTCGCGAACGAGTTCTTCCAGAAGACCGAGCGGGTCGACGGTCTGGGAATCGTTCAACTGTTGAAAGTACTGCACCGTGCTGGAGAACTTCTCCAAGAAGGCCTTCGTCTCCTTCAAGGCGGCCGATCGGGCCTTCTTCGAGCTTGGCGCCTGAAGTTCCATCAAGGCACGTTCAAGCAGGCCACCGTCGCTGAGTTTGCTGCGGCGAGAGACTGCCTTGTCGGTCAAGGCCTTCTCATAGACAGCATTCGAGCGTTTCAGGACACTCAGACGCTCGTCGTCGCTTCTGGCAGCCTTGAATTCACCGATGACGCTCTGTCGGACGGAGCCGAAATCGTCGGCAGTGACGAGCGACTTCCACATCTCCGGAAAACCAGAGTGGAAACGCTGCGCAATTTGCGAGGCCTCTAGCTGTGGCACGTATGCCATTTGCGGGTGCCCTGCGCCAAGGACAGAGTGGGCCAGAGACGGGTCCCACGAGTCCTGCAATGCACTGATCAACGGCTCGATGGCCGAGGCAGAGTTGAAGACACGGCGCCTGTTCACGTCCGGGTCGATGGACACACCTACAATGGCATCTCCAGTTGGCAAATCTTGTCTGTCTGCAAGGCAGGTTCGATCGTAGTCGGTGCCAAGGATGCTAAACAAGAATCGGTGGCAGTCCAATGGCGAGGCGGTATTTCCGGTGTAGTTGCGGCAGGCACGCTTCACGGTTTCTGCCCAGTCACGAATGTCCGAGTCGCGGAAATGTTCCAGAGGCAAATCGCCCAACCAAGTGCAGATTCCGTCTGGCGCCTTGCGTTTCCATGAGTCGTCGGCAACATCACCGTCATGGTGGCACATCATTGGGTCGTCGTAGTTGCTGACGTCCCGTGCGGCCATGCCAGTGTTCCCGTAGCCCTTCAAGATGTACTGGTGATCGCCACTGGGAAGTCCGGCACTGTTCCAGCGAAAGCAGTTGGCAATGGCATCGGTGATCTGAATCTTCTCAAAGCGATCTACATCACAATTGAAAACAAAGATGCTGCGATGATCGGTCTTGTACTGCACCGAAGAGGTCGAATCGTGCGCGAGCATTGTGTAGTATTCGCCAATCATCTTTTCTCTGCGCAGTAATTCTACTGGCTCGCCGCTAAAGTCCATATCGAATGGGCGAGTTTCACACACCACCGAGCCGCGAAAGGTGGTCAATTTCTGCATTGACGCAGAGTTCGAGTTATTGTCGCTGATGGCCTTGCTTGGCCCGGCCTCTTGGTAGGAAGAGACATTCGACGGAACCATGTTCAGGTAGACGCCTACCTTTGATGGCAAGATCCACGTGTCCGCAGTGATCCCTTGGTAGGAAAGCATTTCGCGAAGCTGTGCGTCGAGCAAAAACATCCCACGAGGAGTTTTCTGGCAAATTGCCCAGCGATTGCGATCCATTCGCATCAAATCGTCAATTCGCGTAATTCGGCGCCCATATTGGCGATTCCATTCCTTGTAATGGTTCTTACCTGCGAGAAGGGCGTGAAGGACGCCGTAGTAGGCTGTCTCGTGCACTGCGCTGGTAATCTGTTCTAGGTTGGTCAAATAATGCTTGCGACCGCGTTCGGTGGTCCAAAATCCGTGCTCGATTATAAAGGCGAGACCACGTCGTACGAGGCGATCGGATCGCTCCTCTGATTCGGCGGTGACGTATCGCGGGACACCCTGATGCGGCTCTAGGTCCGCCATTGTGCGATTGAAGCGAAAAATGTCCCATTTCACGCTCAGCTGATCGGTCATCTTCCACGGCATAACACGCGACGTGTACCATTCGTCCGTTCGCGTAATCAACCAGTCCATGATGTCTTCCAAATGGAGTGATTTTCCGCGATATGCGTCGGGAAGATTGTAGGTTTCGTGCGAAAAAGTATCGCCGGCCTTGACATTTTGTCCGTCTTGCACAGACGACGGTCCAAAGAAAGGTTCGAATGGGTTATCGCTATTCGTCGTGTGGCCTGTGCTAAGGCCGGGCAAGGTCGAAAAGTCCTTGTTCGCTGCGAGAGTTGCCATAATAATATATTCGTAAATTCACTTGCTTGAAGTAGTAGCTGCTAGGGTGGAGCTAGATGGTATATATAACATTATTTTTAATGCACTTTTCCAGACACAAACCTCAGTCGAGGTGCACATGCTCCTGCATTCCAGCTCCGGGGAGGCTCAGGCGATCCTGCCAGTTCCTCATCTTGTGCACGTGGTAGGTCATGAAGAAGTACTGCAGGTAGAACCATGCGAGCAGCCCGGCACCGGCAAGGAACAGCCACTTCCAGTGCACGACCCACTGCACCATGGCCTCACAGCGCCGGTGTCCACAGAGCGAGTAGTCCTCGAGGACATCAAAGATGGCCCTGTTTAGCGGTGCAATGCGCAGCTCCATCTCCTTCTGGGCACAGGTAGCCTCTGGACCAAGCTGGATCCTCAGGCGCGCATTCGTGCAAATGTCCGATTTCAAGTACAGCCGAGCCCTTGCCGCCCGCTGAGTTCGGTCCAACCAGTGCGCATGGAAATTGTTAAAGCACATCAGCAGGACGGAGAAGAGCAGAAAGCCCGCAAAGGCCAGAAAGAGAGTCGATTTGCTCTGCCGTTGCATAAGGTCTCTATATTGGAGGTCGACGAGTAGCTTTATAGCCGCCCGCCAATGTCTGCGATCTTCCTCTCCATCGTGGCCTCTGCCCTTAGCGTAGGGGCAACGGTGCCGCAGATCCTCAAGATCCTTCGCCATGCGGGGACTCAGGACCTGTCGCTGGCCTGCTTCTCGATGCACGCTTTTGCCGGTGTCCTCTGGTCCTTCTACGGGGCAATCATCGATGCGCCGGTGCTGGCCATCGAGGCAGCCTTGGTCTCCGTCCTCAATGTCATCGTCGTCGTCCACATCCTTGAACAGAAGCAGGCCTACAGCAGCAGGCCGACCTCGTCGCCCTCCTCAGACGGCTCTCTGCCTGTTCTCTGAAAAAACTGCAAGCGAGAGCATCGTACATAGCTGCCACCAAGACCAAGGAAGGCTTCTCCTTTCGGCAAGTAGCCTATCCCGCACGACAGCAGAGGGAGGCCGTCCTTCCGCCAGTGCACGATCGTGTGCATCTCCTCCTTGTAAAAGTTTCGCAAGTATCTCAAGTTGGAGAAGGAGTCCGTGCTGATCAGCGCATGCGGCAGTTTCGGCGGATGCTTGGCAAGGAGCTCGCCCATCACCGGGGACAAATCGTGGAGGAGGAGGTCGATCTTCCAGCACAGCTCGTCTGGGAGGTACTTCTTAATACACTTGCTGGTGCTCATCTTTCTAGACAAGGACTCCAATTTCCCGCCAAGCTTGACGGTGTTCGTTCCAGCGAGGCTTTCTTGAGTAGCGATAGAGACGGACCTTCCCTAGGGAGTCCGTGTAGCCAACTTCCACGCTGAAGGACCCGTCACAGGCCACAGCATTGACCTCTTTGCCATAGCTCAAGATCAAGCGCCGAACGTATTCAATCTTCTTTGTTCGAATGACCATTGCAGGAAACTTTGCCGGGTACTTTTCGAGAAGCTCTGCCATGACCGGGGACAGGTCGTGCGTCAGGGCCTCGATCTCGCAGCAGAGCTCCATCGGCAGCTTCTGCAGAAGCTCCATCAGCGGGACAGCTACGGCAGCTCTCCTAGGGCGTTAAGGGTAGCTGCGCGCTTGACGAGGCAGGCGACCCCGATACAACAGAGAAGGCAAGCAAAGAATACTAGGACAAGAAGTGTCTGATTGTTGTCGTGGATCATTCAAGAGACTTACAAGTGCATCTAGAGATGCCTATCTTTCGTCGAGGAAGCTGCACCATCAACCTGCCAGAGGGCCAGAGCTTCGTGTGCACTGCCTCTCCGCACTGCGCCGAGTGGTACCTCTGCCCCGGAATGGAAAAGGGAAAACTCTACAAGATTTCCTGTCAGAAGGGCAGCCTCGTCGCAGAAAAGATTACCTCAGCAACAGACAAAGCCACCATTGTGGGCGTACTTGACGATGGCATGAAAGCGTCTGGAGCTGCCGTCCCGCACTAGCTCGATGGCACCGCTGGAGCTGGCGGTGGGTCGAAAGCTGAAGATACCTTTGCGGCCCAGAAAGCGGTGCTGCTCGTCGTAGAGCGGGCAGCCAGTAGGGAGCTGCATGTCGTAGACGGTACGGTTGATGCAGTCGGGGCCTAGGATAGGAGCAGAGGGCGCGGGAGGGTACATTGTCAATAAAATTACTTTACTACTACTGGTGTTTAATTCTTACTGCATGTGGAGTAGGGCTTCTTGCCTTTTACTGGTAACCGTTCCAGCAGGAGCCACGCTTGCCGCCCTTCTTCTTCTTTTTTGAGCTTGTGTACTTTGCCATTTTTTTTGATCCACCCTACCGCTGTGTGGCTTATATACTCCTCAGCCGCCACGGTTCAAGGCCGCAATCCCGACGATGCCGACGAGGATGGTCTTGCTGACAAAGGACAGAATAATGTAGCCGATCTCCGCACACCTGTAGGCATCGACGCGACGCTTCTCATGAAGTGCAATGCCACGAAGCTTCTCGTTCTTGTCGACAAAGCATCGCCAGCAGCAGGTAAGCTCATCGTCGGGGTCGTCGAGCGTCACCATGGCCTCGTTCTCGTCGTAGCCAAAGGCCCCCCGTTCTGTACAGCAGAGGAAGGCGTGCTTGACCGTGTCGAGGAGCGGAAAGGTCATGTAGGACCCGAAGAGGGTCCAGACGGCAATGCCGACAAAGCCAAAGATGTCTCCCCACGCCGCACACTCCCCGACCTCCAGCCACGGGGAGATGGCAGCGTAGTAGTAGAGGAATCCGGTCAAGAAGGTCATTGCAAAGCCGAGCGTGCTGATCGTATAGAACCACACGCGAACTCCCCAGTTCTTCACCGCTGGATACTCCATCGCTGCACCGAGTGTGTTGTAGGAAGCGACCAAGCAGACGGCAGAGCCGAGAATGAAAGGGTCCGTGACATTGTTCAATTGCAAGACGATCACCATCATAATGCTCGCTGTAATGCTGTACTCAAACCAGCGAAGCGGTTGCCGTTTCTCTTTTAGTTCCGACTCGTAAAAGCTAAAGCAACAGGTTGCCAACGAAAAGTGAAAGATCGAAGTAATCAGCGAGAAAGCAATGACCAGATAGAGAATGTAGATCGGCACCGGAAACTCGTAGCTTTCCCGCTTCGTCGGAGAGGCCAAATCGAAGGCACTGCTGACCGTGTCGGTCGTCGTAGTGTTCTGGTCAAGGACACAGTTGAAGAAGTCGAAAATGGTCTCGTCGTCGTTCTTTCCGGGGCAGGTGTAGGAGCCGTCGTCGAGAAGGCAACGGTTCTGCAGCCAGTCCTGCACCATAGGGGACTCGTACTCGGCAGTCGTAAAGTCCCGCACCGGCATCGACCACTCAAGTGTTAAACGGAACAGCCTTTGCTCTCCCCTCGGCGTGCTTCGTTGGACGAGCAAGGCAACGGTAGCAAAGATGGCCAGCAGAAGGTGCCAGATGGCTGCTATGATGTTTGCCGTTCTTGTGTTCGGGGGGCACGGGCATGTAGCACGGGGAAAAGGTTCGACCTTCGGGCAGCAGCCGCATAGACCGAAGAGCTCACAGGTATAGCGAGGCCAACAAAAGAGGTAGTCAAAAAAAACCAAGCAGAAAGCTTCACAAGTAAAGCACTCTTTGAGTCTCTCTCGCGCTGACAGTGTCTTCTTCATTCTTCGCTGCAAATTGCCATCTTCGGACTCAACGAAGGGCGCCTCCTCGTCATCGACAAGGGTAAGATTCTCTGGGTCGTCTTTGGAGGCCATAGTTTGTATTATTGCTACTTTAGGTATGCTTTGATTTATATATATAGAAATATCTAAACTAGCAGCAACGATTGAAACAGAGCAGTGGGTCTGTATGGACCATTGTTGTCTTTGTTTCGTATCCACCATTCGTCTCGCTTTTCGTTCCAGCGCATGTCGTATAAAATTTTGTTGCTTTTCCTTAAATTGTCTTCCGGGTCTAATGCTTGGAGGTTACTCCAGTGCCAACAACGTCGGAGCTCCTCTGCATCTTTAAGGTCGAATGAATCAATTGGCATCATATGGTCGATATGGTAGTCTTCATTTAAACCGCGCTCGATGCGTTGTCGTTCAAGGCGTTCAAGCAGAAAGCTTGGGGAGCAAGATATATATTTAAAACTGGTCTGTTTCTTCTTTGTTTGTGCTCTTTTTAACGAATTCCTTACACCGCTTCTTATCCTACCTGACATACGAAATTGCGGATCCTCTTTTCTTCTTTTTCTTGTTCGTTTATTAATCCGTTCTTTGACTTCTTTTCTTTGTCCCCAAGTTTTTTTATAAACTGTAACTTTTTCTTTGTTCTTTTCGTCGTACTCGCATTGTCTGGCATTACATTTTTCCTTGTTTTCTTGGTAGTATCTAGAAACCTTTTCTTTAATTTTTTCCTTGTTTTCTTGGTAGTATTTGCGCCCTTTCGCTGCAAGTCTTTCCTTGTTCTTGTCTCTGTACTCGCGTTTTTTAGCTGCAATTGTTTCTTTGTTCTTTCCTCTGTACTCGCGTTTTTTAGCTGCAAGTTTTACTTTGTTCTTGTCTCTGTATTCCGAAGCCTTTAATTGTTTACAATTTTTACACAAACATACAAGACCATCCCAGTTTTTTTTTCTTTTGTGAAAATCACCCAGCAGTTTCCAATATTTGCAGTTCGAGCAGCGCTTCAGTGCTGTGCCACTGGCATCGAAGCGATGCAATGTTATTTTTGTCATATATTTATAAAAAGACTTGTTGGTAGTGTCTCTACGTCAAGTCGTTCTAATGAAAAAACATTTATTCACGATTGACCTATTCTGTGGCGGTGGAGGTTTCTCTGCCGGTGCCTCCCAAGTCGAGGGCGCAGAAGTCATCCTAGCAATTGATTCATGGGACAGAGCCCTTGCTGTCCATGCAGTCAACCATCCAAAGGCCAAGCATGTTTTAATGGACCTCGGCGGGGATGTCGAAGTCTTCGCCACTAACCTCGAAGCCTTTCTCAAGAAACGCCTGCCAGAAGGCGCAACATGGCACCTACACGGGTCTCCACCCTGCCAATCGTTCAGCCTTGCAAACACCATCCCGACGGAAAACGACCCGAGAAGCAACCTCACGCTCTGGTACCTCTCCCTCGTCCAACGCATGAAACCGCCGTCGTATAGTATGGAACAGGTCCCAGCATCGTTGCCTTTTCTGCGGAAAAGTTCAGCGTGGCTGTTCCAGAGCGGCGGGCCTAAGATTTACCCAAAGGTCTTTGGCAAAGAGTTCGGCGCACCAACGCTGCGCAAACGTCTCTACCTCGGAGAAGGCTGGTCACTCGACGACAAGACCTACGAAGTGCGCGCAGGAAAGACAAGGAAACGTGAGACAAGCTGCTGCGTCGTTGACATTCTGCCAGAATTTCTGGAAGAGTTTGCACCGCTAGGAGCAGGAGACATTGCCATTCGCACCTCACAGGACACGACGACGATTCGAAACAAGGCAGGCAAGAACGGGTTTCGAAACATTGAGTTTGAAAGAGGCGAAGGCCTAAGGTCGCTCGACATGCCCTACTACGCCATCATCTGCAAAGGCTGCAAGCTCAAATTCTTCGAACGCGTCGATCGTGACATTCCCTACAGCGGACGACCAAAATCGCACAAATGGAAACGCTTGGAACGCTTCCTTAGCTTGAGAGAGAAGGCAATCATTCAGGGCTTCCCGAGGAGCTACCAGATTCAGAGCGGGGAGCACAAGGTCCGCTTTGCCAAGAGCATCGACGCAGAGGCCGAAGACTTAAGCATACGAGTCACGAACACCGACATCTGCCGCATCATAGGCAACAGTGTCATTCCAAAAGTTAGCGAGGCCATCGTAGGATCATCGTCCAAAGAGGCGCGAAAGAACAGCACGGTCACGCTCAATTAAATTAGTTAAAATATAATTCATGCCCTCCCCGACTATTCCGTAGAGCTCCTCCACATCCCCCAACGACCGAGGCAGACGGTAGGTCGCCGCCGTGCGACCACGAAACATGCCCCTCGTCTTGATCACGAAATTGCCGTGGTCGTCCGGCTCTGCCGTCAGTCGAAACTTGACTTGGTTACGGTCCGGATCGACCACGCGGACCGTCAAGGACCGCCGGCCGAAGAAAAACTCCTCCGCCGTCAAGAGATCTTTTTTTAATAAAGTGACTTGCATGCTGTGGCTTGTCTGTCAGGTGCCTGTGTCAGCCCCCGCCACCAGACACGCCAGCCGCCAAGACGGACCATCTTCGTCGTCGAATAACAGGCATACACGATGACCACACTGTGTGGGTGCTATAGAAATCGCTAATGGGGAAAATAAAATCAATCCGTCGACGGACGCCAACGGAGACGAGAAGAAAAAAAAGTTTTTTTATTCCCCATCAGTGGTTGTTGTAGCAGGCATACACGAGGGCCCTGCTGTGTGCGTGCTATAGAAATCGCTAATGGGGAAAATAAAATCAATCCGTCGATGGCCCGAAGACGCCCCCCGAAGAAGAGAAGAAAAAAAAGTTTTTTATTTCCCCATCGGTGCTTTTTATAGCAACCGAATAGGGAGACTATGTTGTGTGTATGTAAGAAAAAAGGACTTAATGATAGACAAGTTTGTGTGCTCTCTGGATCGGCAGCCTCCGTCTCTGCTCGCGCCGTTGCCGTCGGTGTTTTCGTCGCACCTCATTGTAGGACAGGTCGTAGTCTTTTCGTCTCCGTTTCCGCTCCACGAGCTCATTCTCGTAGGCCACGGCACTGTCGACCTCCAGCACCTGCACCATCTCTGCTTCGAAGGCCTCGTGCTGGCCGTAGAAATGGTGCATTGGCGGAAGGTTCGGCCACCAGCTCGACGAATGCCAGATCCTCCGGTGCAATGCAGAAGCGTCGACTGGGCGAAAGGGTTTCCCAAACTCTCTCTCGTACTCGAACCCGTAGCAGTGCGGGGCCCTCGAGCGGTTCCAGACGCCGGCACCCTCTTTCCGTGCATAGGGGTCACGCTTTACTGCAATGGCAAGGGCCTTCTCGGCGATCGAATGTACAAGTGAGCCCAGAAAGGCATGCTGCGAAAGGATCCAATCCGAATCGCAGACTTTCATTATATTGACTTGCTCGTAGTAAGGAGTGCTGATTTTCAAGGTCCGTGGACTTACTGCTTACGCGCGCGAGCAGGACCGGAAATTTTTTAATTCTTCTATATCCGATCGCGGAAAGCCCTTCTATAACACAGCAGCACTATGGACGAAGACAACGAAGTACACATCGAATCCTACGCCGACAGAATAAAAGGCAGAGACATCGCAGAGAAAGGCTTCCGGTCGCTCTTCAAGGCACAGGCAAAGAAGGACAAAATCAGACTCTACCTGCCACTCAACGGCCCGAGCACCAAGCCGCAGGACTGGGAAAAGTTCTACCGAGACAACCGCACCGGGCGGACGGCCAACGAGAGGGGATCGAAGATCGACAGCTTTGCTCTCTACCACTTTCTGAAGAAACGGCCAAAGGACGCCAGCTCCGACGTCTACTACTACGCCATCCCAAAGGGCTTCACACAGACCGATCTCGTCAACGCAGAGGCAGACTACTCCTACATGATTGGCAAAAGCTTGACGATCTACGACTTTCGTGCAGAGCAAAGGCTGTCGAGGAAAGTAGGCCTCTGCACGCTCAAAAGGAGGTCATGATGCGCTTCATCGACTGCCGAATCCCTTCCCGCTCTTTGAAAAACTCAAAGGAGGCCATGCAGCGCCTTTGCTGCTCCTGCAAGCGTCGGTAGAAAGGCATTGCAATTGCCGCGTGCTTGGACAGGAGCATCTTGTAGTCGTCACCCTTGAACCAGTAACCGACGCCGTAGGTCATCAGCAACTCGTCGCCTGCCTTGACCTCCTTCGTTGTGACGATGCCGATCCCGTAACTGCCGACATGGTAGTAGGTGCAGTTTGCGCTGGCCTCGAAGGCCTCCACGTAGGCCTCCAGCTGAGGCCTCGACAAGCTCGTCATGCAGCCGGCATCGTTGACGAGATGACCGAGACCGCCCGAGCAAAGGTTCGGGTTCGCCGACACGCTCACGGTGTAGGGCAGGCCCTCGTTCACATCGTCGTTCGGCTGCAGGTCCAGCTGGTAGGCCTCGACGACCTCCGCCTCGACCTTCTCGCCACGACCGATTACAAAGGTCTTTCCCTGCATTCTGCCGCAGACAAAGTGAACGGGGTAGGTCGTTGCTACCGTCCACGCCGGAATATCCTCCATCGCAAACAGACCACGACCATGACGAGACGAAGCACCCACCCCGACCGACGGAAGGTCGTCGTACAAGAGCCCGTGAAATAGCTCCGACAGCTTGAAGGAATGCGTAGTAGTAGCGTCGAAATGAGACTGCATCGCCTCCGTCCAGACCGTACTGGACGCTGCCTTTGCTTTCACCGAACAATAACAACACTTCTTGTACTTTTTGCCACTGCCGCAAGGGCACTTGTCGTTCGGTTTTGGCATCAGGACACTGCTCAATCAAAAGGCTTAGAAGGAACGCCAGAGCCAACGAAGCAAGACGATATCGTCGTAGACAATCAGTGCAAGGAGGGCAACGTAGCAGTAGGCCTCCGTGCTGGCTTCAAAGAGTCCCCACTGCAGCGACCAGTTCAGAAGGCAACCGGCAGCATAGGTGTACTTTGCAATCGCTCGAAGCCGCGCTGGATCGTCCTCGTAACAGTAGCGCAGGCCGAGGTAGAGGTTGACCGGGAAGGACAGGGCAGAGATGTAGCAGTAGAACAGCAACATGCGCGCGACCAGCTGCTCCTGAAAGTCCGCCTGCCACGCCAAGAGAAGAAAGACCAGAGAGGTCACATGGTGCAGCCGAGTGGTCGTTGCCAACTTCTCGACGCGCCAAAGGCCGACGAAATCGTTCGAAACATAGAGAGAGGCAAGAATGCGAATGCTCTGGTTGTCGTAGCGACCGGACAGCAGAACCGGCACAAAGACGAGCAGAGCGCCGAGGACGAGGAGGAAGGCCAAGTAGTAGCCCTTGATGACATTCTTCACGACGTAGAACTGCCGAGGCTCCGAGAGCGCAGAGAATTTTGGACTCCATGCGTGAAGGGAGTTTGAGGCGTAGGAGTAGGCCTCGTTGACGGCAAAGCACGACAGCAGAAAGGCAACGAACGGGAGAGGCATCGGAACGGGAGAGGCAAAGAAAATAAAGAAATAGTATATCAGACAAGCACGGTGTGTTATATATGGAGAAGTAGGTGTCTCCGAAATGCAGCGAAAACAAACGGTCTACTTTGTCGGAAAAATCCTCAACCGGAAAGAGGACCCCGACGACAATGCAAAAACCTTTGCCTTTTCCAAGACCGAGAGGGCCAGCCTTGCCAAACAGCTTCGCGGAATCCCCGTGCAAATGGAACACGAAGACTCCCTCAAAGTAGGAGAGATCACGAACGCGTGGAGGGACGCGAACGATCAGTTCTGGGTCTACGGGAAACTCAACGGCAAAGACCTCAAGAGCACCTTTGCCAAGCATGCCGTGCAGCAGAAAGGCTCCAGCAAGCCCTACTACGGCGGCCTTTCGCTGCAACATGTTCATCGAGAGTATAGGGACGGCAGCAGCGAAAAAGCACCAATAGAAGTCAGCCTCGTCGTCGAACCGAGGAGAAGGAACTGCGACATTGTTTGGGTGTCCTCGAAGAAGCCAACAAAACAAGAAAACTATATAGGTACCGTGCAGGCTGCTTCATCCAGACAGAACGTCACAGAAGTCAACAACAGCACCATGTCAGCAATAACCGAATCCGCCACGCCAGCAGCAGTCGAAGCCGCGCCAGCCACCGAGGCTGCACCAGTTACCGCACCAGCAGAGGCCGGCGAATCGGCACCGACGGGCCTGCAATTGAACGAACAGGTCTATTCACAGATGGCAGAGCTCTACGAGAAAGACAAGAAGCAACAAGAAGAGTTGGCGAAATTGAAAGATCAGTTAAAGAGCCACCAGAGCCAACAGGAAGAGGCCAAGCAGACCAAGCTTGCCGAAGACGCCGCCAAAGGGCGAGCCTTGATGTCGACAATGCTAGAACACATGCGCGATCTCCTAGGCGCCAACGAAGACGTACAACAGCTTGAACCGCAGCTGATGCCACTGATGCAGAGCAACCCCATGGAGATGAACCAGCTCTTAGAAGTCGTCGCGAAGGCCAGCAAAAAATACAAGAACCAAGAAATGGAACTGAAGAGCGCGCAGAACTCCCTCCAAGAGAAAGATCTTGAACTCAAGTTCCAGAAACTGATCAAGGAACACGGCATGAACACGACGACCGAAGTCGCCAGCAGGAAGAGAGCCCTGCCGGCACAAGCCGTAGCAGCCGTCCAACAGGCCGCAGCACCAGTTCAGCAGAGCCGCCCAGCCGTCAACCCATACCTACGCACCGCACAGAGCACACAGCGTGGAAACCGAAGGAAACCGGCCATGAACAAAGAACTCCTCAACGCCTTCATGAGCAACCGATCCGGAAGCGCAAGACAAAGCATGAGCAAACTCGCCAACAGCATGCAACAGACGATGAAGGAACGATCGATGTACTATTAGATATATATTAATGATTCAGTAGCTTAGAGCAACAGCTTTGCAGACAATGCTTTCTTCTTTGTGTTAGGGTTTAGTGCCTCCCGTCTCTTCTCTGCCTTCTTCTCCTCCCTTCCTTTGTTTCCCTCCAGCGTGTCGTACCACGTGTCCACTATAGCCTCTGCAAAATCAGAACTGCGAAGAACAAATTGCAACACGCGGTAAGACATCAGAATTAATTTTTGCTTCTCATGCTTGCGTCGAAAGAAAATCTTAAAGGTCTGCTCCAACTCTGTCTGCATTGCCTCCTCCGAAGCTGGAAGGAAGAAAGAAGGGTTCGTCGAGAAGATTTGTCCTGTTCGGAAAAACAGAAAGTAAGTCTCAAAGACCATGTGGGAAAAGGCAAAGAGGCTGTAAAACTCGTAGAAACGAACCAAATCGTCGGAACCAGTCGAAGATCCTTCGTAAAGAAACATCTCTCTCAACGGCACGAAATACTTTGCCACCGGCATAGATACCGTACCACTCTGCTTGTTCCGGACCTCCTCCTCCAAAATGACACTGTCCAGATCAATAAAAGCCAACCGATCGCCACAGACAACAATATTCTCCAACTTTACGTCCGTAAAGAAAATGCCACTCTCGTTCAATCGAGAGAGCGTCTTTGCCAAGGACACAAGACCCTGCAACACAAACTCAGCCTCCAATTCCTGCGCACCGGTCAATGACAAGAACAGATCAACAGAACAACGATTCGTCGAAGATACCACAAAGCACACCAGACCACCGCTTGTCTTCATCGTGTAGACCTGCTGCTCCACTGGCAACAAAAGGTTGTCGTCGGCCGAGAAAGCAGACAAGGCCTTCATACGATCACGACGGGTCGTCAAAAAGTCGACCGAACCAATCTCTAAGAACAAAACACTGTTGTCCGCCTCTTCAAAGTACACCTTCTTATAGGTGCCACGGGCATCGGGAGTGCGATCCAGCAAAGAACGCAGTGGAAACGGGACGTCGTCGCTCATTTGCTTCTCATGACGTTTTCGACGGTAAGTTCGCAGAATTTGATCTGCCCGCAAGTAGTCTCTGGAATTTCTAGGAAAGGGGGAAGGCATGATCACACGGCTACAGGAAAGAGAAATATATAGCATAAAAAATACAAGTTCGTCCTAATACTTTAAAGACACGACTGCCATCTCGACGTCGTCGATCTCCGTCTCTGCATCATCATCTTCAGCTGCTGCTCGTCGTCTTCTTTCTTCTGCTCGTCGTCTTCTTCTTCTTCTTCGTCGCCTTTTTTCTTCAGCTGCTCGTCGCCGGTTATACCCTGCACGATATGCCTCTTTTGCCTTCTCGACACGCGCTTCTATTTTTTTCTTTTCCTCTTCTTGTATTTGTTTGTCTCCACTATTATAAGGAACTACCGTCATTTTCGCATTGGCAGCTTTAGTAGGGTATTCATCGAATGAATCGTAGTGAACATCCGAGTCCGAGTCCGAGTCCGAGCTGGAGTCCTGTGCCAGAGTAGCCATTGTGCCCCTGAGCCTGCAAGCTACGTATATAGTCAACTGCCGTTCAGAATTTTTCGCCAGAAGCGTGGAGACTTGGCATGGCAAGACCATATAGTCATCGACAGCTCCGAGGGTTCCAGCAAAGGGCCCAGCCAAGGCGACACCTTGTTCATCTCCGAAAGCGTAAAGGGACAACCCACCTTGTAGGCCAAAGACACATGCAGGCCCGGAACGCGCAGACCATTCAACAGAACAGGCTGCTCGAGGGCGTAGAAGGTAGTACGCTTGCCGTTTGCATTGAACAGAATAGTAGAGGTTATGTTGATCGCATTCAGGCAGTGAATACGAGGAATATCGTAGTGCTGCCGAAACACACGATGAAGAGACATCGCCTCCGGAAAAGACATCGAGTGCCGAGCAGTGATGTGCGGGACAAAGGCAGAGGTCCCCAGCCTGCTCGCGCAAGAGGCTACATGCTTTGACAGTTGGTGCTCGGAAGAACGAAGGGTGTAGACAAGAGAATACTTAAACATTACACTGTATGATGTATTATGAAAGCGGTATTATATTTATACATCATCGGGAGAGGTTAATTCTTCTTACACTCCAAGATCACATTCGAAGTCGGAGGGATCGCAGAACCCAGACGACGACCGTCCGGATCGACACACCAACAGAACCCAGTCGAACCGTGGCACTGCTTGGACTCCCACGTGCCGTCCGGCTTGCACTGAGCAAGGTACGTGCCCATCCGCAGCGCAGTCAACTGCTTGCGACGAGTCTTCCGACAAGAGAGCGCATTGGAAGGTGACAGCAGAAGAGCAAAGAGACAAAAAAAGAAGAGCTGTGCTTTCATTTCTATGACTCGAAGGATTCGTTAAGGCAAAGGAAGCGCAAAGGCATTTATATAGACGAAAAAAAAACACTCTACTACAGATGCAAGTAATTTATTCTCTTACGCTTCGACGTGCTTTGAGAAGTTCCGCCTGCTCTTATTTTCTCCAACTCTTCTTCCAGATTCTTCACCTCTGCTTCCAGTTTAACATTTTTTTCTGTTTCTTCCTTGAGTTCTTCTGCAAGTTCCTGAATGCGAGGGACCATAAAAGTTGTAATTCGTTCTTTACATTTAGCCAATTTGAAAAGAGTCTCTTGGTAGTCCGTAACTTGGTCCGAAGTTTCTTCTTTTTTTAAACAGTCAATTCGTACGACTGGTGACGACCCAAGCAATGCAAGCTCTGCGTAGACATCGTCATCAGAAAAATCAGCGTAATCATTATCAACCTTTACGTAGGCACGAAAACCAACACATCCACGTTGTTTGCAGGCCTCTATCAGAGCTTTTTCGTACAGCTTGTCGTTGGCACAGTTATCCACACTTTTCACCGGGTCCGTGCCGTTGTTGCTAAAAATATTACATCGCCAGACTTTTTTTCCATCCCCGTCGGTTGTAAGGTCAAGAATATTGATGTCCTCGGACAGTGCATATTCATACACTCCACTGGCTCGTAGATGACCTTTCTCAGCTTTATAAAGACCTGTTTTGGTTTCAAGAACTCTTGATATTCCAGAGCTAGCAACTCCTGCAAAAGGGTATAGAGGATCGTCGGCGTAAAAGTAATACTCTTTGCGTTTTTCAATTGGTTCCTCCTTTCTCGCCTGTCGGTAAATTCTTGTTTTCTTTTTCAGTGTTTTAACAGCATATTCGAGCGGAATTGTCAACGGTTGAAGGCCGATAATGTTGATGCCATCAATTACTAATTCTTTTATTTTAGAAAGATTGCCTTCGTGACGGGCTGAGATCGACATAATTCGAAAAAATTTTATTGATGGTGTTCGTAACAGGACTGTAATTGTTTCACCTTCTGTGCTGTGTATCATTATTTCATTTACTGAAGACCAAGAAGAGAACTCCCCAATTTCCTTCCTTTTTATCTTCAACTCTTCCTTCCTACCATCTTCGTAGACAATCATTATCGTCTTTCCGACAGAGAACAGCTTCTCGTAGTAAGAGAAAGACTTCCAGTAACCGTCCTTGAATTCAGACTGCATCGTTGCTCTTAACATAGGGAGCACATACCCTTATATATGCCAGTAACCCTTAACAGACCGAAGAGGAAAAACCCTGCTGCCAGAGCTGAAGAAGAACGGCAAGGAATGCACAAAGGGCAAGCAGGGAGGTATCGCCGATAATTGACTCCCTGCGAGGCTGCTCTGGGTCGGCAGAGGAGGGGGGGGGCTTCATAAAATATATATATGCTATGTGCTAAGGGTAGAGTCAAAAATAGAATATACACACATACCCTAAAGAAGCCGAATCTCCGACAGACCTTTGCCATGGTTCGTATAATAGAGCACAGGGTCCAGCTGACCACCGACGCTGAGGCGAAAGAGCTTTGGTAAGACCGTACCGAATTTATCATTCATTGCACGGTAGAGGTCCGCATCATAGGAGGGGTAGAGACCCTTGCCAGCAGGCTCGAACAGCGTCGTCATCAGCTTGCCACTAGCATGAACATTCACATAAGAAACGCGACCGTTCTCGGCAGTAACATCAATCGCACGCAACCAATCGCGCATCTTCTTTGAATCCGGACAACGAGGCTGCATAAAGACAACCAATTGGTCACTAGGACGAAGGTCCAGACGAGTCTGATCCGAGCTCATCAAAGAACAGGCCTGAAGGGATTTCAAAGAAGGCAAAGGCATTCCAGAATGTCGGTTCTATAAGTAGCACGTCTAGGAGGTATATATACTACAGAGAGCCCAATGCACTACAAGAACCATGAACAGCAGAGGAAGAGAACTGCTCCTACAGGCATACGCCAAACCAAAACCCAGACGACAAAGCATCAAACGACTCCTGCACTGCCTCTTCCACACCAAAGACGATGACTTCGTAGACGAATGCCTCAAAGCATGCAAAGGAAGCTCCTTCCGCCTGCTAGGATACGTTGGCAAAGACATCATGCCAAAGCTCAGCGAAAGGGCCATCGGAAATCTTGCCCTGCTCATTTGCCAAGACGAAGACGGAAAAAGCAACAAGACACACCAAGCCAAGAAACAATTCAGCCTCCTATGCACCATCATGGACAAAGCAATGGACAGCGGAGACCACAACACCGCATGGATCGTTGACAAAGCACTAAGGTCCATGGCAGTGCAGAAAATGTGTTTCAAACGCCCGAAACGATTCAAAGGACTAATCGAAAAAGTAGACAAAGCATACGGTATACACGATCGCATCTACGCCAAACATGTCTATCGGGCCATACAAGCACACACACAGGACAAAGGACAATTCATACCAGCCGCGACAGTGCTCGACCTCTACGTCAGGAAAAGCCAAGCACACCGCAAAGCCATGCAACAGAACGGATGCAGGAAAGAATGGATCAAAGGAACAGAAAGAGGACACAGAATCGTTGAAGAAGTCATCGATTTCTACAAAATTACACTCAGCCAAAATACACAAATGCCACTGATCAAACTGTACACCAAAGACCCAGCAGAGTACGCCGAACGATCCGTACTCCTCCACTGCTAAGAAGAAGCCAGTACTATAAAGGCAGCGAGCCGAAAACATAGAGAAGCCGCAAAAACAAACATCATGCCAAAATCCATGCCACCGAAAAAGAAAGGAAAGAAAGGAATCGTAGGAGGACAGAAGAAATTGGACAAGAACAAGAACGGAAAACTTGACAGGCAAGATTTTCTCATGATGCGCAAGAAGGGGAAAGGGAAAGGGAAGGGCAAAAAGAAATAGCCTTAGGCAGCGTTGGGAGAGTATAAGAAGTTAGGGTTAGGGTTATAATTTTAAGTCCTGTAAACGCATCGAACTAGAACCAGCTCCAGATGGCTTTCGTTTTCTCTTTGCCGTCACGGCGGCCCTTCTCTTTGCGAATAGCTCTGCCTCGGCGGCTCTTCTCTTTGCCTTTGCTACTTTAATAGAATTGAATTTTTCTTTCTCTTTTTCGTATGCATTTTTTTTACGCCCTAATTCTGCCTCTGCCTCTTCGATTGATTTTCCCATTGCCTTCAAAGTGTACAAGTAGGAGTCACAATCTTTATCCTGCCGCGCCTTGACTTCTGCTTCTGTCATCACGTAAATGCTCTTGACTTCTTCTCTTGTAATAGGATCCATATCGTTCGCCTTTAACCATCCAAGAATGTCTTCTACACAATAGACCTGTGATTTATTCACGAGCACGGGGTAAAGTATGTTCCCTCCAGCGAAGTTACAATCGTCACTGTCATCTTCAAAGTTTTCCAGTACCAATCTACGTTCAATGTAAAAATTTCCCAAGTCAAGAAATTCAGCCCTTGTAAACTCATCACCCAACAAAACCTCAAAGGCACCATCAGGAGCCACACCGGTCTCGTGAAATACAGAAGGTCCTCTTGCTCCTGCCTCTGCTTTTCGTTCCCGTGCGGTCTTTCGCTTGCGCTTGCGATTACGACGAGAGCCTGAAGTAGAACCGCCAGCACCGGCAGGTTCGTCGTCGACATTAGGCAGTAATCTTGCTCCTTTCAGAAAACGTCTTAAATCAACCACACTACGTCTTTCTACTCCACCGAGCCGACGTGACCATGTGACTGTGATCTGGTTGAGGTTGTCGTTAAGGCGAACGGTTCCAGTATCACCCTCGAATGTAAACCGACTACCGTTAAACTCTCCAATGTATATACTTTCGTGTACGAAACGTTTTTCGCTTTCTTGCCACAAGGACGGTCCATAATATATAACATCCACCAAGTAGGGGGATGGGTTCATTGTCCTGAAGACAACAGCGTAATCCCCATCCCACCTTCTCCACAACTGACCCCTCGCCGGTCTAGGCGTAGAAGAAGACAGAAATGTTGCTCTTTCTAAAAACAATTGTATACCCACTACGGTTGGCCCTCCCTCGGCCCCCATAACCGTGATAGTCTGTGGTGAAGGCCCCGGAAAGGGGTCGTTAAGGCGAACGCTTACAGTTTCTTCACCGTCGTAGTCCCACCGACTACCGTCAAAGTCTCCTACGTATTCACTGTAAGTAAGAAAGCCTCCAGATTGCAGGTTTGACAGTCCAAACTTATTCCATCGTTTAAGCTTCTTATCACCCACTTCGACGACAACACCGTAAGCCCCCCTCTGACTGCCGTGCTTTTGTCTCCACAACTGACCCCTCGCCGGTGCCGGCGTAGAAGAACTCGAAGAAGCAGCAGAAGAACCAGCGGTGGGTCTGCTGCGAGCAGGGCCGCCAGCACCGGCCGATGCAGGGCCAGCAGACTGAAAAAATGTTCTGTCCAGAAACTCTTTTACACCATAAGATTGCATGATGAGCTCGCCTGTAGAGCTTACAATCTTGACAGTGTTGTTTCGGGTCAGGCTAACGGTTAGGATACCTCGCCATGGGCCATTTTCGTCTCTCCACTCACTACCGTCAAACTCTCCCACCTTAGTATACAGTTCAATAAACTGATCGACCCCCTGCGATATCTCTCCAAACCTAGATATTGCTCTAACAATCCCATTTGGACCATTGATGCCGATAACAACAGCGTCTGCGCCACCAAGCCTATGTTCCCACAACTCACCCCTCCTCGGTGCCGGCGTAGAAGAAGCAATAGAAGCCATTGTCTGTTTCTGCCTTAGTGTTATACTGCCATATATACGTGAATAAAGTCGTTCCATTGCCACGCTGTGTCACCGCAAATGCAGTATAGCAGTAGGGTCTCGATTTCATTGCCAAGACAAAAGCGGAGAAGTTTGGCCACGCTGTGTCACCGCAAATGCAGTATAGCAGTAGGGTCTCGATTTCATTGCCAAGACAAAAGCGGAGAAGTTTGGCCACGCT
>Ga0257127_1000501_pt1 | contig 34063 bp, 26 predicted proteins | sample SI060_135mmetaG_FD_190152 | JGI IMG/M metagenome (GOLD analysis project Ga0257127, IMG submission 190152) | Marine microbial communities from Saanich Inlet, British Columbia, Canada - SI060_135m | ecosystem: Environmental > Aquatic > Marine > Inlet | place: Canada: British Columbia | collected... | reverse complement strand
AATAAAATTATTTCCTTTTCCTAGTATTACGTTTACGAGTTTTACGTTTTCTAGTATTACGTTTACGAGTTTTACGTTTCCTAGTATTACGTTTCCTAGTATTACGTTTACGAGTATTACGTTTACGAGTATTACGTTTACGAGTATTTTTCAATTTTTTATATTTTGATCCACCACTTTGAATTGATGATAATTGATTAAGTTCAGAAACAATTAATTCACTATCTTTATGATTAAAAAGCCAATCATTTGTAATTTGTTGAAATTTATCAATATTAATTTGTTTATTATCAGTTGATAAATCCCATAAAAGACCACACCATAATTGTAAAATCATTATATTTTCCGGAGATTCCAATGAAAAACGATCACATTCATCTAATTGTTGAGATGAACTACCTCCCTGTTGACCTTCAATTGCTGCTTGTTCTGAACCTTTTATTTTCTGAGTCATCCATTTGGCCAAATCTCTTCCCACATTCCCGAGTTGTTGAATATCTGGTTTACCGGGTAAATATTCGCGCATTTCTTCCGTTATAGCTTGACGGAATTGACTTTTAAAAGTTTTTAAAAGTAAACTTGCAGGATTCATCAAATTACCATCATCCATATTAATAACGACATTACCATCTTTCAAAGTAACTGGTCTAGATGAATTTAATCCCATGGCTTCAAACATTCCTTCAACTGTTTCCCTCGGAATTCTAGTAATTGGATTCTCAGGTAATCTTTCATATGCTGCAGAAGCTGCCATTCCAAATCCATCATAGATAGCTTCAGCCCCTCTTCCTTGATAGTTTCCAGAAAAATTAAAATCATCAGTTGCGTTTAGTATATGGGGTCCATAAGGAAATGGTTCTGCTAAACCTGATAATATCTGAGGATGAAAATATGGTTTATAAACCATAATATAGAGACCGTGGATAGTTGCGATGCCAATGGCTGCTTTTAACATAAGTATAGGGGCTTCTGAAATTTTTATGACAATATTGGTGGTTTTTGAGATAAAATATATACCACCAAAAATTAAATTAAAAATAATACTCTTAACAAGCATCGCTATTTTACGAATAGGAAAAACCCCCATTTGTAACATATACATTATATACAAAAACATCATTTGATACCAAGCTTGTTTATTTTCAGGATTTAATTTAGAGTGTGGGGGTAATTTACCATTACATTGTGTTTCATTATATTCTTCTTCCGTAATTCTACTAGCTGTATATAATTCATTCATTTTTTTACAACATGTATTATTTTCTGAAATATTTTTTTTTAACAATCTCTGTTTCTACTGGATTTAATGGCCTTAATTGTAATCTTTCAAATAATTCCATCATAAAGGGATCGCTTTGAATTTTTTCAGCAATTTGTAAATTAAGTTGTTCTGGAGGAGCTTGTAATTGCTCACCCATTGGAATACATCCTGCTTCACTCATTTATAATATATATATTATATTATAATTTTTCAATAATAGAATTAATTATTTCACTATTAATTTCTGTAGTATTTGTTATATTTAATTCTTTAAAAATTAATAAAATACATTCGTCTGTAGCATCTGATTTCATCCGTTGAACAACTCGTAATAAATTATCATTTACATTTTTAACTTGATCTTTGTTAATATTTTCATTCATATCTTCGTTAATATCTTCATTAATATCTTCATTCGTATTTTCAATAATATTTTTTTCAGTAGATGATTTATTAATTTTAAAAACAGATGATATATCCGGTTTCGTTAATATATCGGGTTTCATTAATATATCGGGTTTCAATGAAATATCGGGTTTCTTTAATATACCGGGTTTTGTTAATATATCTGAATTATCTTTTTTTATAATTGTGGGATTATATTTCCGATGTTGTTTTAAAATGATTTGTTTTAAAAAAACAATTTTTTCTTTATCATCCATTGTTTGAGTTTCAAGAACTGTGACTTTATTTTGTAAATTATAATAATCTTTTAATTTTTCTTTTAGAATAGCAACTTCATTGGTTAATTTTTGATATTTATTTATTTCTTTATTTAAAGTTGTTATTTTACCTTTTAAATTATCATTTACAATCTGTAAATGGTTAATCTTATTATCTTTTTGTTTATTATCTTGTGATAACATTTGTATTTTATTAATTTCACCGTTTAAATCATGAAAAGTTGTTACATCTGTTTTATAAATACTATCATTTTGAGGTTTTAGTGAAGCATTTTTAAAAACAGATGATATTGAATTATTTTGTAAATTATTTGATTCTTGAAATAATGGTTTATATGAATACGCAGACCTTGAAATATCATTTATTAAACAATCTGTATTTGAAAAACGTTTCATAAATGAATGATATAGAAAAATTATAATAAAAAAACAAATTAAGATAATAGAGAATCATAATGATTTTTAAAATCATCATAATTTTTTATTTTAGATCCACCACGCACTCTACTTCTATATGATGAACTACTCCTTGAACTAGATGATGAATTACTCTTTGAACGGGATGATAAACGGCTTCTTGAACGAGAGGGCGAACTACTTCTTGAACGGGATGGCGAACTACTTCTTGAACGGGATAGTTTTCCGTTAGATTTCAATGTTTTTATTTTTAATTCTAGATCATGAATTTCAGCGAATGCTTCATCTAATTCTTTTTGAAATTCTGAAATTTTATCTTCCGATTCATTTAAATCTGTTTTTAATTTAGAAATTTCGTGTTTCATTAATTTTATTTTATTTTTCTTTTCATCTAATTTTTTAGATAAATTATCATTTTTATCTTTATGTCTTTCTATCTCTCTTTCCAAATCTTTTACCTTATGTTTTTCATCATCTGAAATTTCTTTTAACCTGGATATTTCTTCACTCCTTGATTTTAATGAATTTTCCATAGAATGTATTATTTTATCGGATTCATGTCTTTCTTTTTCTAATTTTAAATTTTGTTCATGTAGAATTTTCAGATCTTTTTCATATTCATCTTTTTGTTTTTCTAAATTACTTTTTTCTTTCTCTAAACCTTCTTTATGTTTATTTAATTTATCATGACTATCTAATAAATTACCATGATAATTTTTTAATTCATTATGATCACCATGTAATAATGCTCCCTCACGATAATAATGATCCTCCATTTGTTGATTTACCATAGTTAACCTTTTAATTTCATCTTCTAAATTTTGTATTCTTTGTTCATCTTGTGTATTATATGGTAGTCCATGATTTTCTATTTGTTGTTTTAAATCATCATTTTGTTTAGATAACTCATTTAATTGTTGATTTAACTCAAAATTTTCTTGAGATAAACTTTGAACAACCCCTTTATCATGCCTAACAATTTTTTCTACAAAACCCATAAGTTTTTCAAAATGAATTGGTTGATCCATATATATATATATATATAATATATATATATTTTAAAACCAGGATAATTCATTTGTATTTATTTTTTTAAATAAATATTTGTATTCATCTAAAATATATATTGTTAAATTTTGATTTTTTATATAAGGACTCTTACTTGTCCATTTATCAGATGTTTGATATAATTTTTCTAAATTTTTTAAACGATTTAAATATCCTTTCACACGTTTTAACTTCCATTCACATTGCATAGCTTCACTTTTATTTTTAAAACCATCAATAATACAAATTGGTTCCCAATATGTATCTTTACTTGTTGTGTATTTAGCCCCACCTTTAATATATTTGTTATGTTGCATCCAACGATTTAAAAAATCATTTGTCATACCTATATAAGATAGATTTATGGAACGTAAAATATAAACACAATACATTTCTTTTATTATTTAAAATAATAAATTTATGATTAAATAAGAATGTCACTTGATTTAATTATTGGATGTATGTTTTCAGGAAAAAGTACCGAAATTATAAGAATGATTGATCGTTTTAAGACAATAAATGAATCTTATTTAATTGTTAAACCAACGATTGATAATCGTTATTCAAAAGATATGGTTCAAACCCATGATAATATCCAAAGAAAATGTGAAGTTAGACGATTATTATTACCTTTATTTGAATCTGAAATATATAATACATCCAACTATATAATTATTGAAGAAGCACAATTTTTTAAAGATTTAGAACCATTTGTATTAAAAGCAGTGGATCAAGATAAAAAACATGTGAAAGTAATCGGGTTAGATGGAGATTCAAATCGTAATAATTTCGGAAGTATCCACAAATTAATACCTGTTTGTGATAATATAAAAAAATTAAAAGCCCTATGTTTAATGTGTCAAGATGGAACAGAAGCTATTTTTTCAAAAAGAATATCAAATGATAAAAAACAAACATGTATTGGTTCTGCTGATAAATATATGGCAGTTTGTCGTGAATGTTTCTTAAAAGAATAATAATATAAATATATTATATGAATATTAATGATCTACAAATTTATTTATTAATCCGTGAAAAAATTAAAGATCCATATATAACACAATATATTCTATCATTAAAAAAAGATATGGAAAAAGAAGAAAATTTAAAATATCATATTCATCAGTATAATTATATTATAAAACCATATATTAACTATAAAAAACAAGAAAGAAAAAACTATTCACTTATATTTGATGAAAATACATATCATATTGAAAATGATATTGATAATGAATTTTTTCATAAAACAAATATATCCCATCAGGTGATTGAATTAATCCAACAATTGATTTGTATGAAAGATAAAAAAGAACAAAGATGTGTTGACATACTTTATAGCATATTGGCGAATGAAATCCATAAAAATATTATAATATAATTATATAATGAAAGCTATTGCATGTTTAGCATTTTTAATATTTGTTTATTTTCAGATTATGAAATGGTGTCCATTTGAAATAACATGGAATTATCATATGTATTTTGGGGGATTTGTATTTGTTTATGTTTTGATTTATTATTTTATGAATTATCAAACATCATTTGTATATAAAATGGCACATACCATGAAAAATATTGATGAAAAACCATTATATGATGTAAATTCCATATTTTACAAAGAAAATCAGATGGATGGATTAAAAAATAATTTGGCTATGAAACAAGGATGGAGATGTATGTATTGTCAGAATCCTATCTTACAAAAAGATATCAATAATTATTCTATAAATTATATTCAACCCTTACAATTTGGTGGTCAAAATAATTTACAAAATTTAGGAGTTAAATGTCCAACATGTAGTACTTTTAGTCCGTATAAATAGGAATTCGTTCATTAAAAATTTTCCGATACCATCTGTAAGGTTCAAATAAATGATTTTCATTATAAAAATATATTAATTTTTCTTTAACAGCTTCTTTAAAATTTTGATTACTATTGATTAATAATAATCCATCATCGGTTAATAAAATTTTTTGAAACATAAACGTTACAAGTTTTATTTTTTCTTTTTTAGCATTTACATTTTCAATATTATTCAACATATTTTTTAAGATAAGTAACATTGCTTTCTGATTATAACCATGAATTTCGATAGATTTCTGACAAGTTAAACAAGTACATTCAATAAATTGTATCGAATCAGGTTTATATAAACATACATCTTTTTTTTCTACATTTACTGTATCAAGTGTTTTACGGATAATTTCTTGTTTTTTTTCCTCTAAAAGTTGAAGATATGTAGAATCATTCGGATTGTCTCTGATTAATTTATAAAGTTCAGCGATTGAATATTTTATACTCATTGTTAATGTATTTATTATTTATTCTAATAAATTAATCAAATTTTAATTTTTAATTAATTTATTTTTTTCTTTTAGAACGATTCATTTTTCGTGAACGATTCATTTTTCGTGAACGATTCATTTTTCGTGAACGATTCATTTTTCGTGAACGATGATTATTTCTTTTTTTCCTATAACCACCCATTTGATGTGTTTTTTGTCTTTTTGATAATAAACCGGATCTTTCTGATATATCAGATAAACGAACTAATAAACTAGGGGGAAGATATTTTTCTAAACGTGATAACCTTGAAGAATATCTTGGTGAAGTTGGTTGTGTTCCATCCCATTCAATGGAGTTTTTCCTTTTTGTCTTCGCTGGTGGGAGAGAAAATTGAATAACATTTTTGATCCCCCAGTTTGAACTTAGATTTAAAACAGTTTTAATAAATGACATACAATTAATTTTATCTGGACAAAAGTCAGGTAAATCTGTATTTTCCATAAAAAATACTCCATAATCTACAAAATGTTGAACACATGGTTGATATAATAGATCCCAAACGGTTTGTGAAATATCACATTGAATTTCTCTTAATAAATCATCCATTGTTTTTGTACCTAAATCATATCCTTGAATGGTAAGTCGATTATTAACAAATGATGAAACAAATAAAATTCTTTTTGATATTGGCATTATAGGTAAAAATTGACTTACGATAATTTGTTTTAATTTATGAACTGTATAAACATATAATGAACCTAAAGATTTACTATTTAAATCACGACGAATACCACTTTCAACAATTGGATCACCATTATGTAAATTTACATATGGTCCATCTTCATCTACCAGTAATCCAAATGTCCCCCAAATTAGTTGTTCAACTAAACAACCTGTTTCATTTATAAATTTATTTATTCCGAAAATAATGAAACCACCATGTGTAGTACCATTTGTAGTAAAGTCATATATATAATTCCATGGTATATCTGTAAAAGATTTAGATACAAACGTTTTACCAACTGAGATTAAAAAAAATTCAGTTGTTTTATTTAATGGGTGTTCATTATCATGAACAATATCAAGTATTTCTTTACATGAAAGATACATGTGTTCTAATAATTTATCATTTTTTAGTAACTCACTTACATGAAATATTAAGTTTGGATTATGTAATTCATTATATCGTAATTTACATGTCGCTTCTGGATCTTCTTTAATACCTTCGGATAATTTATTAGAATAATGAAGATATGTAAAAAATTTAAGATAAGACGCATCCTTTGATTCTATAATTGGTTGAATCCTTGACATATATATATATTATATTACTTTATTTTTTTTAAGGAATGCTTCAAATGTTTGAATATCTCTTTCACCTTCAAACGGAATACGATGTTGTTTATGTAAAATAATTGTTGGAAAACTTTGAACACCAAATTCTTCAACTAATTCAGGATGTTGTTGACGATTTATTTTTATCATGTTTAGTTTGTTTCCGTATGATTTTTTGAGTTGTTTCCAAGTAGGGTTAAATTTTTCACACCATGGACATCCATCCATTGTAAAATAGATTAACTCATTTTTCTTTGAAACATTTTTCTTTGAAACATTTTTCTTTTTTTTTGTTTTATGATTTGTACGTCGTCGTCCACCTTTCAATGATTTTTTCTTTGTTTTTTTTTTATTAATATCTTTAATGAAATCTTTATGAACTTCTTGAAATACTTTTCTTAAATTTTTATCTTTTTTATAAGCTGTACTAGTTATAAACCATTTAACATAACTTTTTTCTAAATCTTTAATGGGTGTTGATTTATGTTTTCCGAATGGCATTTTTTTTTCTTTTAAAAGACGTATTTTATCATTTTCAGATAGATCTGTATGATTTGGATAGGTAAGGATTGTAAAATCATAATCATAATTATTTTTACCCTGACGTTTTGTGCGGCATACTTGAAGATATTTATCTTTTATTTTTTTAGATGATTTATCAAAATCATTAATTAAATCAGAGATATATTTTTGTGATAAACTTAATTTACGATATGATTTATCTTTTTTATCAATGTTTTTAAGAAGTTTATATTGTTTTCCATTTGTTTCTAGTTTCTTGAATACATCACTATCAAAAGAAACTTTGGTTCCATGAATTTGAGTATTATGAACAAAAAATTCATGTAATTCAGGGAAATTTACCATACCCCAAATAATTACTTCATTAAACATTTCATATGAGAATGAAATATTTTCATAATTATCTCTTGTATTTTCTTTTAAAGCGATAGGTATTCTTATATTTTTTTTAGATCTTGATTTTGCATAAGGTAAATATTTTTCATCAATATCAACATTTGCTGCGACCGGTTGTTTGAACCATGGTTTCGGATTAAACGCCGCCATATGAATACCAAATGAATTACAGGGATCTAACGCCCAACTTTGAAACGCAAATTCTATAAATTTCCATTTACCTGAATACCTTTTTGTAAGGTAATTTTGTTCTGGATAACAGTATGAATTTTCAATAAATTCAATTCCATCAGGATTATCAAAATTAAAACTCCAAAATCCTTTATGATGTTTATGTTTACCCATCCATGTTTTTAAAGGAGATGTTAATTCTTTGATCATCGCATTATATTCTTTTTTATCAGGTTTAACAAGTAATAAACCCGCATTTACATCCGCACCCGATGGCTTATCAATATCTGTAATTTCTTTCGGAATTGGTTTACCATGTGTTAAATAATCACAACGATCCCATTGATAGGATTCTAAATAGGGTGATTTTTTCCTATATTCAACAAATCCGGCTGGACAATCCAACATAAATAAGGAATCATAGTAATTCATAGGAACTAAATCTGAATCAACGAAACATACTTTTTCATAAGGAAATAAATCTGGATTGAATATATGTAATTTAAAAAATACATGGACATATGGATGATTTTTTGTATAATTTGGACAATTATTAAATAATTCTGGATCCATCATAATTGTTTTTAAATCTCCTTCACCACCCATATCATATGGAGAAATATAAGGAACATACATAACTTTATCAAACACAACTTCTAATTTTTCTTTATCAGATGTAGATATATCATGAGTAATAAAACAAATAACATCTGCATTTGTACCTTGTCTTTTTAAACCAAGAGCCGCTAATATACAACCATCTAAATAGGCTGCTTTTTTATTTTTAGGATTGGGAAACATACCAACCGCATAAGCAAATTTTTTTTCACCATTTTTTTTTATCATAAATTCTTTCGTAGGCATTTTAATACGAATAGAATCATTACAATAAATAAATGAATCAACAGAATTTACAAATGGATTTTCAGGGCAACCTGGAATATTGGGTGCTTTTTCTTTTGATTTTTTTTTTGTCATGACTTCATATTCAGTATAATGTTTTGTTTGTTTTTTTGTAATAAATTCTAATGTTGGTGGCCTTACATAATTCATCCCCGATACAGAATTCATAATCACTTCATCAGATGATATATTCATTATATATATATTATATATATAAAATATTATAATACTTAAAAATAAAAATATAATTGTTTATTTAAGGAAAAAATGATATATATATATTATATATCAATGGATTTAAAAAAAGTATTAAATGAAGACATACAAGAAACACAAAAACAAACGGAAAATATAAGAGTCCATAAAAAACCGATACAATTAAGAGATATTGAAAATCGTAGCGCAAATAATCATGAAAAAATGATAAATAAAATAACAGATGATAAAATGAAAGAAATATTAAATAAAGAAAAAAAAAGTATTTTTTTTAAACCATGGAATAAATTAGATAATGGATTAAAATTAAATCGTTTACAAAAATATATTGAAATTGAAAAAGAAATAAAAAATTTATCAGAAAATGAAACGAAAAAACTTTCAAAATTATTATTGACAAATTTAGAAAATGGTAAAATAAATAAATTATCAGAAATTAAATATGATACAAATAAAGGAGAAATAAGTGAAATAAAAAATCTTATTTATTGTGAAGAAACAAAAAAGTATAGTTTCAAAATAAAAGAAAGTAAACCAAAAACAACAACCAAATCAAAAACAAATATTGAACGATTATTATCTAGGAAAAAATAATAATAATATATATATATATATATACATACATGGTTCAACAAATTTTTTTAGATAAGAAAGAATTTACGTATATTATGCAAATGTGTGCTCATGATTTTAGACATGATTTTTTAGATAAAACAAGAGTACAACCCTATCTAAATTTAGCTGGTTTTGAGAAAGTATTAAGTGGAGGGAGGAAAAAAGATCATAAAATGAGAACAGAAAAAAAACAATCTGAAAAAAAAAGAACAAGAAAAAAACAAACAGAAAAAAGAAAAATTAGGAAAAATATAACAAAACCATATATTGCAGATATATTCGAAGAAATATTTTTGATAGAAAACCTTATGGATCCTAAAAAAACAATTAAAGATATATATAAATTAACAGATAATCAATTATCAATATTTTTAATTTTAAAATCTTTAAATAAGGAATTTAAAAATTATCAGAGTGAAAAACTAAAATTACAAGGGAAAAGAGTGTGGGAAGAATTCAGACAAACACAAATGAAAATTCCAACAATGAATCCTTTGATTGTTTATGGTGGGTCTGAACAAAGTAATGAAAATTTACAACAAATGAATTCAAGTATTACACCTACAATGGAAACAAGAGATATCTTTGGTATAAATACAACATTACCTATGTCAAGTTTCGATTCACAAAATCCATTCTCAATGTCTTCTTCAATAGTTCCACCTGTAGCGAGTATGGTTCCACCTGTAGCGAGTATGGTTCAATCAGATGTAAATTCAAGATCCAGTTCATCAAAAACAAAAAAAAAGAAAAGGAAAAGAGTAGATGATATTCGGGATCAACAAACAAATACAAGATTTTTAGGAATGGATGGTAGGCGTTGTTCTAGAAGAAGAGGTGGACCACCTAAATCATATATTTCACCACCAGATGATATAGAAGAGAAAAAAGAAAAATGGGATAAAGAATTAGAATTATATGACTTAATATTAATAAAAAATATGCAAACATGTGATATTTCAGATAGAGACGGAGCAGTTGTTATGTATGATTATTTTAAACAAAACACAAATCTAAAATTATCACAAGTAATGGTTGAGAGATATAATAATAGTGGACGAAAAATTCCTCATAATTTAGAATTTATGGGATGGTTTGTTAAGTATTGTGGTTTGGGTATGAAAAAAGTTATTATGAAATTAAGAAGTGAAACAGGATTACCATTTCCTAATTTAGGTAAACCAACAATTACAGCCGAAAATTGGAAAATAGTAAGGGTTTTTTGTTTAAATATTATAAAATGGTGGAATGATTTTATAAATGAATTATTTATTTCACCGCCAACATCCCCTGTCCCCAATCCCGATATATCAGGAGGGGCTATTGGTATAAATGATCCATTAGAACGATTAATTAATAAAGTTCAAAAAAAACTTAAAAATGGAGGATGTGATGATGATCAGATGTTTCTTATGTTCAAAGAATATATTACAAAAAGTGGAACTGAACAATTTATAAAACAAACCGGTGATGGAAATTTATCGTTGAAAAACTTACAAGCGATAAATGTTGTAAATAATGGTATATCAAAAAAACATTTTGCAATGGATAAACATCCATTAAAATTATTTAATGAATTAAATGATGAATGTTTTTCTGCTTGTATAATTGATCCTCAACCATCATGTCCCCCTGGATCGAATGTTGCGGGAGGAATACCTTTCCATATAGAAATAATATGTCATGAATCACTATCTAGAAAAATAGAAATTCAATTAACAAATCAATGGATTTTGATCTTAAAAATTAATGATGAATTATGGGTGAATAAAGATATAAGTCAGGCTTCTGTTGTGGGGGGTAAACCACCATTAAGTGTATTTAATATTGTAAATGATTTTATAAATAATATAAAACAACAGATAAATTATGCAATTATGTCGGGGGTATCATTTGAGACATTACCTCAATATTTAAAAACGATTGATATGGATGAAAAATTCAAATCATTTGCAAAAATATTTTCATCAAAATTATGTGGTGATTTTTCACAAGAACTTTATGCAATTGTAAATCATAAGAATTTTTTTGCAAATGATCGCCCATCCAGTATTAGATATATGTTTTTAAAAAAAAATGGGAAAAAAATAAATGGAACAAATTATTTTGATGATAAAACAATGGGTGGATTTACGGCAGTTGATGAAAATCAAAACTATTATTTAATGGAAACAATCTAAAAATCATCATTTAATTCAAATACATTATCTTCAACCTTTGTATTGGCAATATTCGCATATTCACCTACACGTTTTTCAAAGAAATTTGTTTTTCCTTGAATAGAAATTAATTCCATCCATTCAAATGGATTTGTTGAATTATATATTTTAGGTATGCCCAACATACTTAATAAACGATCAGCAACATATTCAATATATTGTTTCATTAAATTCATATTCATACCAATTAAATCACAAGGTAATGATTCTGTAATAAATTCTTTTTCTAAGTCAACCGCTTCCATGATAATAGATAACACAATTTCATTATCAGGTTTATCTTTTAACATTGAATACATCAAAACAGCAAATTGAGTATGTAATCCTTCATCACGACTGATTAATTCATTACTATGACACAAACCAGGCATTAATCCACGTTTCTTTAACCAAAAGACACTACAAAATGAACCCGAAAAAAAGATCCCTTCAACCGCCGCAAACGCAATCACTCTTGTTGCAAAAGAAGATTTTTTATCACTAATCCATTTTAATGCCCATTCTCCTTTCTTTTTTACGCTCGGAATTGTATCTATTGCATTTAATAAATGATTTTTCTTTTCAATATCTTTTACATAAGTATCAATTAATAAGGAATATGTTTCAGAGTGAATATTTTCCATTGCAATTTGAAAACCATAAAAAAATTTCGCTTCTAATACTTTAACTTCATTACAAAAACGTTCAACAAGATTTTCATTTACAATTCCATCACTTGCGGCAAAGAATGCCAAGACATTTTCAACAAAATGTTTTTCACCATCATTCAGTTTTTTAAAATCATTTAAATCTTTTGATAAATCTAATTCTTCAGTTGTCCAGAAATTAGCTTCGGATTGTTTATACATTTTCCATATTTCATCATGTTTAATAGGGAAAATAACATAACGATTTTCTTCTTCCGATAATAGTATTTCTTTAGACATTTTACAATAATGTATTATTGATATTTTTTTAAATACTGTTTAAAAAATAGATAAAATTAATCTATTGTAATAATTGTTGAATTAATTTTTCATGTTTGGAACGATCAAATATAATATTACTTTTTTTTACACCTAATTCATCTAATCGTTTTTTAGCATTTAAAATTTGTTTATCTAAGTGTTTAATTTTTGTATTATAAGGTGTCATTTTTTGTTTTTCTTTGGTTGCTAATTTTTTCATAACTATTTTTTTATAATTATCAGATTTCATATATTTATCTGGTTTATCTAATGTATCAAAAATGTAATGATTGGGATTTTGACATAGATTTCTTTCAGAAAATCCATGTAATTGATTATATTGTATCCATATACTTCTTGTTATATCTTTTAATTTTTTTTTCCCACGTTTAACACCTACATTATGACCAATTAATTCAGTCGGTTCATTTGGCTGACGAATACTTGACCAATATGGAGGTTTAAAATTTTTTGGATAACAATTACATTTTATTTTTCCGTTATAAATACTTGGATAAGATACACAATCAAAAGGATCTTTTGGAATAATCATAATACAATAACCATCCATATCATATTGTTTCATATGTTGTTTAAAATCATTATAATCATTATAATAACTGGTACATCGTTTTATTTTATGAATAATAGGATCATATGATGTTTCTAAAGGATTACATTTTTTTGTTTTTAGATATTGAACACCTTTTGTAAATGAACCACCAATATGAATACTTTCATCATTAATTTTCCATTTATTTTGAATTGTAAAAAGATAAAATTCTTTCCAAATATTATTTATATTTCCAAAATAATTACATACTTTCGATACTTGTGATAAATGACATATATCATTCATAGTTAAATGTGATGAAATATATAATTCAAAAACATGATCTGGAATATCAATTAAAGACATAAATTAATATAAATATTATATTATTTAATTAAATAATTTAATATTTTAAATATTAACATAAATATAATGAAAATATATATTTTTGATATTGATGATACTTTAGTTACACATAAAAATGGAACTGTAAATTATGATAAAATGGTTCCAGATATATTATTTATAGATTTTATAAAAAAACTAAATAGTAAGATATATATTTATACAAATGCCACCGAAAGTCATGCGATTGAAGTTATAAATCGCATTGGAATAAAAAAATATGTAAAAAAAATATTTGCGAGAGATACAATCCCATTCATGAAACCCGATATTTTTTCATTAAAACATGTTGAATATGAAATAATGAAAGATACAAATAGTATGGAAAATGAATATATATTTTTTGACGATACAAAAGAAAACTTAAAAACAGCTCATAATTATAAATGGAAAACAGTATGGATCCACCCTGATTTTATAAATAAAGAATATTATATGGATCATTCATATCCAAATATAAATCAAGCATTACTGGTTATGGAATTAGAAAAATGATAATTGTTTTTTTTCAGATGTTAGATGTTTAATTAAATCATTTTTATCATCCTCTTCAACATCATCATCTTCATCTTCATCATCATCATCATCATCCCCAACATAATCACCTTCATAATCATCTTCAACATAATCATCTTCAACATAATCACCTTCATCATCTTCACCATAACTAGGATATTCTTGTTCACCTTTATTCACGCTATTTTGTAATAATGGATATTCATCCATAGTTTTTTTTTGATGTTCTTTTTTTATTAACTCACCTTCAATAGGTTCTAAATTATGTTTTTTATTTCCTAATAAGTTTTTAAGATCAATATGGGCAACCATACCAAAATTTTTTTTTATAGATTTCATTTTTGAACAATTTTGATGTAAATCTTCTAATAGTAATTCTAAAGTATGGTGATATTGAATTAATTGTTTATGAAATAAATTAAATATATAAACGAAATTTGAGAATATTGTGTGAATATTATCAGGAATCATTTCATCCCCATTATCTTCATGTTCATTTAATTTTAAATATAATGATTTATGTTTAATTGCTAAATCAATCAATAATGATAAATCATATGATTTTGATTGATCAATATATGTTTTTACATTTTCCATTGTTGATTTAATTTTATCAGATAATTCATTACATAGTTTAAGACCCCAATCTGCTTCACGATCTACATTATTTGAATTTGTTAAGTCATCAATTGGAGAAACCCTTAGAGAATTACATGTATTTTCTGTATTATTACAAACATCACATGATTGATGATAATGTTTATCAATATCATTTTTTTGTTGAAATAAATCATCGGGTAATTTATTAATAAATGTAAATTCTCTTTCTGGTTTCATCCATTCATTATTTACTCTTATAATCATCCTATTTATATTTGGATTTGAATGTAACTGATATATTTTTTGTTGAAAAATATCAAAAATATCATTCAAAACTTCAAGGAAATTTTCTTTATGAATATTTTCATAATTCATTAAATAATTAATAAATGACTGTTTAGTAACATGATCACCCATTTTATTATGAAGTGTAAATGGTTCCTGTATGTTTTCATCACCTGATAATACCTTTTCAATCAATGTTTCAAAATCCATATATTTCCATTGTTCCATAATTTTATTTTATATAGATAATATAAATATTTTTATTCATCTTTTAAAACTCCAAATTTTTCCACAAGACTGGAACCATTTTGAATATATGTTTCAAACACATTTGATGATTTATGAGCATGTATTTCACTAAAATGATCCATAGGTGATTTAGGATATTTCTTTTTATTTTTAAAATGGTTATTTGCTTCAACACCCTTAAGTATAACTGAACCACCAGGGTGTTCTGGAATCCATTTTGTAATGTCATATATTGTATTAACACCATTAACTTCAAAAATAATTAATTGTTTATCTTTTATAGATAATACCTCATCAATTGTATATTCATATTTTTTCTCATCATGAATTAATTTTTTATCATCAATGATATCCGTTTTAATTATAAAATTCGGAATACATAATTTATTCAAAATATCATAACATGATTCAAGGGCGCCTTCCATCCAACCTTGTTTTTTAGAATAGGCTTCTCCACAAATAAATATATGTTTATCTTCAAATGGCTTTAATAGTGATTCATATGTAACATTCATATTAAATCCTGGTTTCCACATATGAACTCCTTCATTCCAATAATGATTTTCAATAAATTCAGGTTCAGGTGGTTCAATATCATATAAATCTTTAATTTCTTTATGTAATGCGTTTATTAAAAATTCATTTCCATTTGTATTGGATAAATTCCAATATTTCGCATATAATCCATCTGTATAAGATATCATAATTAAACCATTCTTATAATCAATCGGAATAATTTGACGAATATAATTATCTGTAATTGTGCGTTTTATATGTTTGAACCATAAATTTTTGGTAGGGTATTTCGCATAAATACGTAATAAAGGTATAGGAGATACAGAATTTAATAATTGAAAATCTTTAAAAATGGTAAGTTTTTGTAAGGCTTTTTGAGGAACCGCGCATATAAGTTGATTATAATAATAAGTATCTTGAATATTTGTTGTAACGGATGATTCTGTAATATGCATTACGGATGTTTCTTTCATAATTGTAACCATTGAGGAACATTTAATTTTTTGTTCTAATTTTTGAATCATTTGAGATAGTCCACCATTTAATATAAAATAATCATCATCTTTAAAAAAATCATGTTCAAACATATCTAAAGCAGCTAAAGCATTCATGGTTACAAATTCAGAATCATATCCAAATGAATCTTTAATATATTCAGCTGTTTCATGATCGAAAACCATAACTAAATATTGAAAAAATGTGATATTCATTAAGACATGGTTTTCATATTCTTTTCTTTTTTCAAATGCTTTTTTGAATAATGATTTAATATCAAGAGTATAGTTTGTTTGATAAGGAAAATTCTTCCTACGATTTCTTAAAATATATTTAATATCTTTTGGTAATTGAATAAATTTATCTTGTAAATTTAATTCATGTAATAATGAAATTAATTTTGTATGAGATGTATGAAACCTTGCCGCCCCACATTCATAAATAACATTATTACGTGTAATTGTATGGACCCTTCCACCTAATTCTTTTTCACTTTCAAGTAAAAGAATACTTAGACCTGTTTGAGATAATTTATAGGTTAAAAATAATCCTGAGATTCCTCCACCAATAATTATAAAATCATAATTATTACAAAAAAACATATATTATTAAAATAGATAAATATTTTATTATATAAACTGTTTTATCTTCAAATATTTATATCCATGATACATCAAAACAACCAATCCAACAAGCATTAACAATATAAATATAGATGAATATTCATTCAAATGACATTTCGCAGATAAATGAGTTCCTAAATAGCCCGAATATAATAATAATGGGGCAACAAAAAATATATGGATTAAATAAATTTGTGATAACATTCTTTATATTTATATTTATATTTTATATTTTATTTTAAAGATGGAATTATTTTTATAATTGTTTTCATATGGTAAAAAATCAACAATACAATATTTATTACAAGGAATATACGGATATAATTCATACTTGTTTCATCTGAAATTAAATCGTTTTTACGTAATATATCTGTTTCTTTATCTTTATCATCAATTGAATTATACATATTTTTCCAAGTAATTAATCCAATAAATGTTCCAAGTATAATACTCAATATTAATGAGGATATATTATTCTTTTTATGAACATATACATTGTAAGTTAATAATAATACAACAGAAATTACAAATATTTGAATATATTTTTTAAGATCATCGCGTACATTGAATGTAAACAGTTTTGGTTGTTTATGATATGTAAGTTCACATATTAATGTGATAAAAAGTGTAAATGCCACACATAATTTTCCCGAAGGTATCATTTTTTGATTATAATTCCCTATGGATGATTTAATTAAATTAATCAATGAAAATGAAATTAATTGAGGTAAAATATGAACCCTTACATTTGTATCATCATTTGACAAGAAAAACTGTAAAATAGATACTAATAAACCTGGAATTGTATATATTTGAAATGGGACAATACCGGAATAAAATGATAATTTATCTAACATTATTTATATTAATAGAAATATATATTTTTTTATAATAAATATTATACATACCATTTATGGCCGAATTTTATATTTTAGGTGATATGGGAAGTGGTTCAAAAGACCAATACAAAGTTGGTGATTCCATGTTACAAATGATAAATAAACATAAACATAAACATACATTTGTATGTGGATTAGGAGATAATATATATGAAAATGGGGTTGAAAGTGTGGATGATATTCAATTTATTGATAAGTTTGAAAAACCATATGAAAAAATACCCGATTCAATAAAATTTTACATGGTATTAGGAAATCACGATTATGGATATGATAATGATGATAGATATAAATTTCAAATTGAATATGGTATTCAATCACAAAAAAAAAGAAAGAAATGGTTTATGCCTGATTCATATTATACATTTAAAAAAAATAATGTGGAATTTTTTATTATTGATACAAATTTAGATTTAATGACCAAAGATCAAATAAATACACAATTACAAACAATGATTAAACTTATGAAACAATCAAAAGCTCGTTGGAAAATTGTGAATGGACACCATACTTGGAGAAGTATTGCCGGACATGGAAATGCTGAACCATTATTAGAAACATTTTTAATGGATTTATTTAAAGAAGTTCATTTTGATGTTTATATGTGTGGTCATGATCATAATAAACAATTAATAAATTTACAAATTGGTAATAAAAAGGTATTATTAGTTGTTTGTGGTACAGGCGGGAAAATGTATGATGATAATTTTAATAATTATGATAATTTAGATGAAAACAGTGATTTAGAATTTTGTTCAAATAATTTAGGTTATGGGACATGTAAAGCAACCAAACAAAAATTACATTTCACATTTTACAATGAACATAATGATTTTGAATTTAATTATGATTATTCAAAAAAATAATATTTATAATAATATAGATAATATGGATGAATCATGTGAATTTAATTCTGTAGCACCTACCTCTTATCATTTATCCTTAACACCAGATATCATTGGAAATAGTGCTGTTTCATCTGTAATGCCTGGATATGCTGAACTTTCAATGACGGGTGGAGCAAGAAAAAGAAGATCAAAAAGGAATAATAATAGATCTAAGAAAAGATCGAATAATAGATCCAAGAAAAGAACACGAAGAAATACACGTTCCAAGAGAAGGAAGAATAATAGATCCAAGAAAAGAACACGAAGAAATACACCTAGAAAACGTACAAGAACATCTCGCGTTCAAAGAATAATGAGAAGAAACCGTATTGCGAAACGTATGAATATAAGACGTTCGCGTTCTGATTACGATTAATTAACTTTTTATAAAATATTATTTTTTTTGATATATATATATATATATATATATATTATGACTGAAAAAGTTGAACTCAATGAAGAACAAATAAAAGTAGTAAGAGAGGCTTTAAAACTTGAGGAGGAACTGTTTAAAGTAGGGAAGGAACTGGAAAAAGTAAAAAAGGATTTAGGAATTAAAGAACCATTTGAAACCCAAGTATCTAATATGCTGGAAAAACATGGAATAGGGATGAAATTCTTTGATGAAAATTACACAAAAACTGACAAAGTCGTCCCTCAAACAGTAAATTTATTAGATAAAGGAATAAATATAGTAATGGTACATTGTTTTTTGGATAAAGAAACCGAATATTACTTAATATTGTTAAAAACCAAAGATTCAGTATTATGGTGTCCATTTTTTTATGTTAGAATAATAAATGGTTCAATTAAAAGGTGTAGTCCAATATTTCTCCGTCAAAAAAACATCGCATCGTCTGAGGAAGATAATCTAAAAACATTTTCTGAAAATGTCGGTATTCCAGGAGTTTCAGAAAGCGTTGAATTAAGGAAATATTTCTCTAAATATACACCGCCTCCAGACCGTTCAGATTTGAGTCCAAAAATGGAAAAAGTAGTTGGTAAATTAATAAAATTATTTAATGAGAAATATCGTAAAAGCGGACCGCAACAACATATAACCCCTCCTTCAGATAAACAATCCAGTAAACAATCCAGTAAACAATCCAGTAAACAACCTAGTGAAGAACCCAGTAAACAACCTAGTGAAGAACCCAGTCAACAACCCAGTGAAGGATCCAGTGAAGGATCCAGTGAAGGATCCAGTGAAGGATCCAGTGAAGGATCAAGTGAAGGATCCAATAAACAACCCAGTGAAGGATCCAATAAACAATTAGCAAAAAAGTTAGTAAAAAGAGCAAAAAGTAAAATAAAAACAGAATTAAATAAAATGGGAATTGGGGTGAATGGGGGTGGAACGAATCTTATTTCAAAGAATTCTAAAAGAAAAAAGAAATATTCAAAAAGAAGATCATCTAAAAAATATTCAAAGAGAAGATCATCTAGAAAATATTCAAAAAGAAGATCATCTAAAAAATATTCAAAAAGAAGATCATCTAAAAAATATTCAAAGAGAAGATCATCTAGAAAATATTCAAAAAGAAGATCATCTAGAAAATATTCAAAAAGAAGATCATCTAAAAAATATTCAAGAAAAAGATCTAAAAATAAACAAAACATGAGAGGAAGAAAATAAACTATTATTTTAACTTATTTTTAAAATATATATTATATATTATATATTATATATGAGACGAAAAAATAAACGAACCATGAAAAAAAATAATCGGAGAAATACATTAAGAAAATATAGTAATCGTCGTAAAGTTAGCAACCGTCGTATAAGAAATAATAATTCATTAAGAAAAAGAAGATCTCAAAAAAATCAAAGAACTCGAAAAAATCAAAAATCCCAAAAAAAGCGTTTAAAAAATTCACGAAGGAGTATTCAACAACGAAGAAGAATCAATGTAAAATCTCAAAAAAAAAGGAAATCTCAAAAAAAGAGATCAAAAAAAATGAAAAAGCAAGTTAGCTCTCAAAGTGGTGGGATGTCACAAATTCAAATTTTGTTAGAATTGTTATTAAGCCATAATATAATTGATTATCTTCCATCTTCAGAAATATTTAAAACAAAAGGTGAACGAAAATATTTACAAATGCTTACACATCATGAATTTAAATTATTCATAGATGAACATCCCAAATTTAAACGATCACCGACTGTTCAAAAAATATTTAATTATTCATCTGAAGAACTTAAAGATATAGATGAAATTGAGTTTGATTATGATAGTATTCAATGTAAAAATTTAATTGTAAAAGAAGAAAGAAAACATTATGTAAGGTTATTATTTTTATACTTAATTGATTGTAATTTAAAAGAAAGAGAAAAAATAAAAGATGAAAATGAATTACATAAGAAAATGGATAGTATTTCCTCATCATTTGAATCTGATGAACCCATGGCGGAAGGTGAACCCATGACTGAAAGTGAATCCATGACTGAAGGTGAACCCATGACTGATGGTGAATCTACAAGTAATAAGAAACCAACCATGGATACATCTCCATTTAATAATAAAGATACATCATTTTTAGATAGTTTAGAATCAGAAGAAGATAAAGATGATGTATTAAAGCCTAATCCATTGGATGGTGAAATACCTGAAAATAAATTTCCGGAAGGTGAACTTCTAGAGACACCACCTATAGAAGATGATGTATTAAAGCCTAATCCATTGGATGGTGAAATACCTGAAAATAAATTACCGGAAGGTGAACTTCTAGAGACACCACCTATAGAAGATGATGTATTAAAGCCTAATCCATTGGATGGTGAAATACCTGAAAATAAATTACCTGGTATGGAAGTCTCAGATTTGAAACGAGAAGAGGGTGAAAAAGACATGGATGATACAGGATTAATTCCACCAATTAAAGAAGAACAAAAAAACAAATTACCTCCATATTCAGATAAGTCTCCCATCATTATGGGTGGGGCAAATATTATGGGCGAAACCCCTGAATTATCAAGTGAATTTGTATTTCAAAATGTAAATTGGTTTAATGTATGTTTAGGTATTGAAGAACTTGATCGTGATTATGAAAATATGGTTATTGCATCAATGAGGGATTTAGGTGTTAAAGTCAGAAAACATGAAATACTTGAGATTGCGAAAAAATTATTAGATGATATTGAATTAGGAACAGTTGGATATTATAATATAATAGAATTAATGAGAATTATTAAAACAAGATTAATATTATGTTGTAAACAACCCCGAACATTTTTGAATAAATTATTTGGAGGTATATCATATAGTAGTTATTATAGTTGTGATAAACGTTCAAAGGGTAGTATTTTATATTTATATGATGAATTTCAAAAATTTTTAGATAGTGAAATGAATATAACAAAAAGTGAAAAGGTATTATTATTATTATTTATTGAAGAACGACAACATTTATTATCAAAATATATATCATTGGAATTATTAAGACAAAAAGATAGAAATTATAGTCAAATTGAAAAAATATTAAATGAATTAACAAAATTAGATAAAGAACTAATTGATGACAATGAAAAAAAATTATCAGAAATGAAACAAATTGAACAAGAAAGATTAATGGATGTAAATGAACAACTTGATATGGATTTAGAAAGGGAATTACCGTTAGATGAAAGAGAATTACCGTTAGATGAAAGAGAATCACCATTAGATGAAAGAGAATTACCATTAGATGATACCAGTTTACCATTAGATGAAACCAGTTTACCATTAGATGATACCAGTGAACCATTAGATGATACCAGTTTACCATTAGATGATACCAGTGAACCATTGGATGAAACCAGTGAACCATTGGATGAAACCAGTGAACCATTGGATGAAACCAGTGTACCATTGGATGATAAATTAATGGATAGTAGTGAAAGTGTATCTCCTGATATAATATCAACAGAAGAAACATCTGATGTACCTGAAAAAGATGAATTAAACAAAAACTCTCCTAAATTGATGGGTGGTGCATTAATGAATGATGAAAAACAAATAAATAAAGAAGATATAAATCATAATTTAATAGATATTCATGATTTATGTTATGAAATGAAAAAGAGACATAAAAATAAAAAAAATATATCTATAAAAGATTTATTATACATGGATCAATGTGAAAAACTTTAATTATCAATTGAGAATTCAAAATCATCATCATTACAATATTCATCTTGAGATAAATCTTGATGTAATAATACATCAATATTATTTTCTTCAACATGAATAACATCTTCTTTTGTAAATTGAATATTTTCCATTTCTTGATATAATTTTGTTTCATCAAGTAATATAGAAGACATACCGGTTCCTGAATGTATTGTTTGTCCCATCATAATATTGCTAGAAACACCTTCTAATTTATCTTTTTCACCAAATATACCTGCCTTAAATAATTGATCCGTTGTATCTTCAAATGAGCATTTTGCGAGAGGACCAATATCACCTCGGTTGATACCTTGACGATTAATAGCTGTTAAAAATCCTTTATTTGTCATTATATCACATAAAATTTCAATATGTCGGCTGTTAATATATGAACCTTCATATTCAACAACATCTGTTACTTGTTCTATAAGTAGTTCTCTAACTGCTTCAATTCCTAAAACATTATAAACACTTATAATATCATTAGAAATTGTATTTTTAAAATCAATATATTCAGAATTAAATACATTTAATAAATTTGTACCATCTGTTTCTAATATCCATTGTTTTGCTTGTTTAATTTCATAATTTTCTTTTGTAAAACTGTCAACTTCTGTTAAAACGATATTTGTTATCCCTTTAACACCCTTAATAACAACATTATTAAGAATATCTTCTTGAATATTTTTGAATATTGATAATACATCTGTTTGATCATATAATCCATTAATCATATCATCTTTTTCACCAAGTATATTACTATTAATTGTAATTCTTCCAACAAGTTCTTTTGAATTATCATCTGAATATATAAAATTAATAAGATTATTATCATAATTTAGTAAGGCTAGATAAATATCTTCCATAACAATCCCATTTTCCATCATTAATTCTTTATTAAATGTAAAACGAATAACCCATGGTGCTGTTTTATTATATTCATAATCATCACCATTTTCTAATAGTAAGAACTCATTATAAATAGAGAGTAATTCTTTATCTTCTGAAATATCTGTTTCATAAATACTATTTTTAGGATCATAATATATTTGATTTTTAGTGATAATATCTTTAAGAATTGTATATTCAAGTTTATTTTTGACATATTGTGATTTATTTCTTTCACCTGAAAATTCAGGTTTTAAATAAATCATATCTGAAGGAGATTTAATATTTTTAGAAACATGTATAAGTTCCCTTAATCGTGGAATACCACGAGTAACATTTGATTTACTACTTACACCCGCAAGGTGGAATGTATTAAGAGTCATTTGAGTTGCGGGTTCACCGATACTTTGAGCGGCAATCGCCCCAACCATTTCACCTGGATTAATTCTTGATTTTTCAAATAATTGTTGAATAATGGTTATGATACGTTCATATTCATTTGTTTGTATTTTATGTTTAACAATTAATTTTTTGGGGTGTAAATGAACATCAATTAATATATGAATCAACTTATTATTATTAAATACCGAATTTATCTTTAATTTTTGTTTTAAGATATCATTTTGTTTAATTATATCAACGGGTGAAATATCAGATAATTTATTATTTTCGTTAACAATATTTTTAATGATTCTTTCAATATGAATTGGATAAATAACACGATTTTCTAATTTATTTTCATTAAATAATTGTTTAAAAATATATTCTTTATATTCCAGTATTTGATAAAAGGATGTTTCAAGAATTTTCTTATAACCTTTTACTTTTTGTAATTCTTCATGAGCTTCTTTTGTTAGAATATTTTTCCAACTAACTTTTTTATCAAATAAGAATTCTTTACATAATTGATCTGTACTCATATTCATAATCATCAATGATTGGTTTTCAACTTTTGAAGCATCCATACCATCATCACCATAGACAAATTGTAAAATACAACCAGAACTATTTCTCACTGAAAAATCATATTCAACACGTAAATCTTCCATTGATTTAATTAATTTGCGCTGAAGATATCCTGTTTCTGAAGTTTTTACAGCTGTATCAATTAATCCTTCACGTCCACCCATTGCGTGAAAGAAATATTCTTGTGGGGTTTGACCAGATATAAATGAATTATCAACAAAACCCCTCGCTTCTGAAGAATCATCATATTTATTAAAATGAGGTAATGTCCTATCAATGAATCCATCAGGAATCCGTTTACCATCAACATTTTGTTGACCAAGACAGGCTACCATTTGAGCAATATTTTGAATTTTTCCTTTTGAACCACAGTTAATCATATTTGTGGCACGATTTTTTTCATCAATATTTTCTAAACCAATATTACCGGTTTGTTTTAAGGTATCATTTAATAATGAATTAACTTTACCTTCAAAATATTCTTTATTTGATTTTCCGGATAGATTTTCAAAAATATTTAAATGAATTTCTTGCATAATTTCATTAATTTTTAATTTATTTTCTTGAATAACTTTGGTAATTTTTTCATTTGTTTCATTATCAGCAATAATATCTCCAATACCCATACTAAATCCTTCAATCAGTAAGAAATAGGAAACAATTTTTTGTAAATCATCAATAAAATCTTTACATCTTTTAGGTCCAAGATCATTATAAATAGTATGTATTAATCCTTTGGATGTAGATGTAAATAAACCTTTATCGAGAGCACCACTGATAAGTTTTCCATTTTTAATAATCACGCGATTTAATTCATCATTACTATTTCTAGAATATGAATTATTTTCCATGTTAAGATTAATATTATTTGGAATAATATATGATATTATATCTTTACCAGACCACATAGGAACTTTATTTCCTTGGAAATCAATTTCCATAGTTGGATCAGGAATATTACCATCAAATGTACTTAAATTACATAATATATTCATACATTGATTGTGATTTAAATAGGTTGTTTCAACAACTTTTGATGAAATACCTTTTTCAGATGTTTTTTGTAAAGGATAAACATTTGTATTATTTGAATAGTAATTTATATCAGATGAATTTGATTGATAATGAATCATTTCACCTTTTGTTAATTTATTAATACCTAATAATGTATCCTGAACAATTGTAATGATTGGCTTATTTTCTCTTGGAGAAATAATTTGTTGTGATACAGAAGCAATATTCATTAATTCACAAACAGAAGCGATTGATTGTGGAGCATGAATATTCATTTCATCACCATCAAAATCAGCATTATAGGGTGGTGTAACACTAATATTAAGACGAAATGTATTTCCTTTCATAACTTTTACACGATGAGCCATCATACTCATTTTATGTAATGAAGGTTGACGATTAAATAAAACCCAATCACCATCTAATAAATGACGATGTACAATATCACCATTTTCAATGATAATATCATTTTTATTGAATTTTGTAATTGTAATTTTAGTATTATTATTTTTTTGAATTAATTTAATTCCTGGATATTTATTAACCCCATTTTCTAATAATCCATTTATTTTTTCTTTATTAAAGTCATTTACAATTTCTGGATATGTTAAATTCATAGCAATTGTATAAGGAACACCTAATTGATCCAATTCAATATTTGGATCAGGTGTAATTACACTTCTTCCCGAATAATCTACACGTTTTCCCATAAGATTATTACGAATACGCCCTTCTTTTCCTTTAAGTCGCGAACGAATTGCTTTTAATGATCTTCCAGAACGATGAACTGCTTGAGCTGTTCCAGGAAGATCATTATCAACAAATGTAGCAACATGATATTGTAACACTTTTGTCCAATCATTAATAACATCCATGCGACTGTTATTTTCTATTTTTGTTTTTAGAGTATTATTACATTTTACAATATCACATAACTTATGAGTTAAGTCATCATCCATTCTTTGTGAATTATTTTGTTTTACAGATGGACGTACAGCGGGTGGACATACAGGGAATACACTACAAATCAACCACTCAGGGCGAGACCATATATGATTAAATCCTAAAACATTACAATCTTCATCTGTTATTTTTTCAAAAATTTCTTTAACTCTTTCAACAGTTAAATGTTGAGTTTTCATTTCATTTTCATCAATAGTTTCTAAATCTTTCCAAGTTGCAAAGATTCCATCCATTCCATCAGATTTAATTTTATCTGGTTTTTTTGCTCCACATCCACAACCAGTATTCTGACCACACCGATTTATTTTTTTTGAAATTGTAATTATTTCATTCCATCTTACTTTACTACATTTTTTCATTAATTCTTTAATTTGTGGTGAATTTTTATCAACTAATATAGATGAACATTGTAGACACACACAATTTAGAATCTTAACAATCATACCAATAAAATGATAATGAAAAATAGGTCTAGCTAATTCAATATGTCCAAAATGACCAGGACATAAAACATTATTTTGACCACATGTTCCACATATTTTATCCATTTCAGTTGTACCCATACGAATATCAAATAAACCTTTAATAACTGGGGTATCTTTTTCATATGTTTCATGTTTTGTTACTTCAACAACTGAACGACCTCTTATTTCATCCGGCCCCATAATACTGAATTGAACACCTGTAATGCTACATGTTTCAGGTCCTTCATTATTTTGATTCATTATATTAATATTATATTATATAATATCTTTTTTTTTAAATCTTTTCAAATTTTTAAAAATTGAAATTATTTTATTTAAAAATAATAAACAAAGATTATAATAATGTCACGACACCCAATGATTACAAGGTCAAAAAAATCTATAACAAATGGAACCCCCAGTGGAGATAATAATAATGATAATAATAATGATGATACAGATGATGTTGATGAATATGGGAATATTAAAGGTTTAATTGATTATGAATGTGATGAAGATTTTGATAAATCATTATTAGACATTGAATTAAACCGTTTAAGAAAAAGAAAAAATAAAAAACTTACAAAAAAAGAAGATAAAAATAATATTTCCGATATATTTTTATCTTATATTATCATGAATGCTTTATCTCAAACAAAACCCACAAAACAAGAAAAAAGAAAAAAGAAAAAACAAAAAATAAAACCTTCAAAATCAATTAAAAATTTAATGGAAACCAAAAAAAAACAATCTAAAATAGATATAGAAGTAAATGAATTATCTGAAAATGATGATGATTTAGATGTTGAATTATCCGATGATGAAAATGATGATGATGAATTATCTGAATTATCCGATGATGAAAATGATGATGATGAATTATCCGATGACGAAAATGATGATGATGAATTATCTGAATTATCCGATAATGAAGATGATTTAGATATTGAATTATCGGATAATGAAAATGATGATGATGGATTAGATATTGAATTATCTGAAGAGGATGTTGAAATATCTGAAGAGGATGAAGAAGATATTGACATTGAAGTATCTGAAGAGGAGGAAGATGATTCAGATATTGAATTTGAGGAATTAGATCAATATGATGAAGAATTTATTGATATTATGGATGAGGATAATGAGGAAGAAAATGATGAGTATGATTACTTTTATCATTTAGATGAAATTGATAAAGTAATACATTTAGAGCAAATAAAAGAAATTAAACAAATGAATGAGTCAAATATCCCTTTACGATTTAAAATACTTAAATCTGATATGGATATGAAAACAAAATCAATTGCGATTCATAATATTGATAAATTATCTGAAATGGATATATCATCGGGTGAGTATTGTAAGATGGATAAATGGATAAATGGTTTAATTTCGATACCATTCGGGAAAATGATTGATTTACCAATTAATAATTCACATAGTCTTGAAGAAAAAAGAAACTTTTTAATTAATTCACAAAAAATACTTAATAAAGCTATTTTTGGACACAATGAAGCGAAAGATCATATTTTACAAGTATTAGGAAAATGGATTAAGAATCCACAATCTCAGGGAAATGTATTATCAATTCAAGGACCTATGGGAAATGGGAAAACAACACTTGTAAAGGATGGAATTGCAAAAGCCATCAATCGTCCATTTGCCTTTATAGCATTAGGAGGAGCATCTGATAGTGCTTTCTTTGATGGACATTCATATACATATGAAGGATCACATTGGGGGAGAATAATTGACATATTAATTAATTCAAAATGTATGAATCCAATTATTTACTTTGATGAATTAGATAAAGTAAGTGAAACATATAAGGGACAAGAAATTATTCATTTATTAACACATTTAACAGATCCAACACAAAATTCATTATTTCAGGATAATTATTTTCCAGGGATCCACATTGATTTATCAAAAGCTTTATTTATCTTTTCATTCAATGATGAAACAAAAGTTGATCGTATTTTAAAAGATCGTATGTATGTTATCCATACAAAGGGATTCAAAACAAATGATAAAATATCAATTAGTCGGGATTATTTATTACCTGAATTATTAAATACATTTACATTTAAAAATGAAGATATATTATTTCCGGATAACACCTTGGAATATATTATTGAAAAATATACAGGAAAAGAAGAAGGTGTAAGAAATTTAAAACGATGTTTAGAAACAATTATATCAAAGATAAATATTTATTATTTATCTTATAATGCTGAAAATAAAGATACAATACATTTAACCTTTCAATTAAAAGATTTTACATTACCGATAACAATTACAAGAGATATTGTAGATAATTTATTAAAAGTAAAAACAGATGATTCACCACCCGAACACATGTATATGTGATTTAATTAAAAGAGACACCCCTTAAAATCAGTATAATCTTGGCGTGGATCCCAACCGCCGTATGTTTTCCTTACAACACCCCTAGGATGCCTTTTACGACATCCCTTTACAACACTACTTGTTGTTCCTGACCTTAATTCAGCTTCTGTTGAACCTGCTGGAACCCGATATTTTAATTGTCCACAAAGCGCATTTTTCTGGTTTGCTTTAATCGTCCAGTTCCGCGCCTCGCTTCCTGACGTAGTACTGTGTTGACCGACGCCATCATCAAAATTACAGGTTTGGTTCCCACTTTGATTCCAAGCATAACGATTAGCCCGATTTGTACTTCTTACTCTCCACCTCTCATATTCTCCAGGAATAAAATGGTAGCCGGATGTCCCGGCTGCTACATTCCAATCATAAAGATAATTTGATTGAACATTTTGTTTTTCATTTATATTATGTATTTCAAAATATCTTTCATCAATTTGAGGTTTTGTATCACTTGATGGAAAATTTGTTGTATTTTGAGAAGCAAGGTTTTGTTTGGTTAATAAACCACCTGGTTTACGAGCCCCTGTATTTTGTATTGGGTCTGATTTATTTGAGTCAGTTTTTCTACAAAAAAATATATTTTGACGTACTCTTTCTGTATTTGTTTTGAATCCATTTTCTGTTTCATAGGTAAGGATTTTTCCAAACCGTACACTTGGTGATTTAGTACTCCCTCCAGCATTCCATGCTGGGGTTACAATTGTTTTTTTTTGAGTTTTTAAACCTCCATAAGGATTAAATATTCTCCTCTTTTTTTTAGTATCATTCGTACCGAGTTCAGTTTCACTAAATTTATATGATTTTGATGTATCGGAGTTTGGTTCATATCTCCAGTTTAATTTTCTTGAATTATAACCTTTACTTGAACCTTGATAATTTCCCAATTTTGTTTCATTTTCATTTATACTACCATAATTTATTAAAATATTTTGTCTTTTTTTTAAATTACAATAGTTCTTATTTTTTACGTTACCACATGCTAGATTTGAACCACCCTGATATCCATTTCCATCAAGGAATTCATTTTTAGTGGCAAATAAAGGATTCATTGTCTTTGTTTTGGTCACTTCACGACACCCCACTTCACTACCTAAACCCAAGCAATGTATATGATTATCTTGAATACAATGTATAGAATTATTAGAACCACTACAATTCCTTGAAAATTCAAATTTTTGAATATTCATTTCACTACGTATTGGTAATTTATTCATTTTTCCATCATATGTTTCATAACCACCTTCGTCAATGGAACTAGTCACCTCCATTTTCTTTTTTGAACAATCATCACAACAATTTTTTGTATTATCATATCTTACAGAACAATTTGGTTTTGTATAATTCAAAAATTTACCACTATTATATGAGTCTAGTTGAGTGGAACATGCGTCATTTTGTATAACTGTACATTTTGCGTTTTTCGTTTGTTCAATTGGTTGATCAACTATATAATTTAATTCATTTAATGGAATTGATAACGTTTTTTGACCAACTTCAACTCTTGCATTTGACCCTGTTTTTCCTTTATATACCCCTTTAATCATTGAATACTGTTTAGCTCTAGTAAAGAGGTCATCTTTCTTATAATTAAAATAAACTTTGTCACCATCTTCAAGTTGAGAAGGTGTTTTGAAACCAGGCTTATTATTCACACCTGAATTACCTTGTGACAAAAGATTCCTAGGAATAATAATATCATTTGTACCTGTTTCAGTTGATGATGGTTCAAGGTAATGTCCATATGAACAATGACAATTTGTGAATGGATTTCCATATTGCCATGCGACAAGATAGTCATCTGAATCAGCATTTAATTTTGAATTATGTTCTTTTATCACATCATTATTAGTTTCAACACCACATTTACATAAATGTATCCAATTTTTTTTATCTCCAGTTCTATATGATAAATTAAATGGAAACTTTATCATATTATTATCTGTTTTAAATTTATCAAATGACTGATTACTAGATCCTTCACCCCAAGTGGTCCAACGTCCGGACGAGGGTGAAGGTGTTTCACCACTTTTTTCAAAATCAGAACCTTTGAAATTATAATCATGTCTGATTGCTTCTAAAAATTCATTTAATTTCCATTTTTCATTATAATCTGCCCCATTACATAACATATCCATGTCAAATCCACAAGCACCATCTCCACCTGATATTCTATTAAAAAGTTGTTTGTCTTCTCTATCTAAATCATAATATTCAGTTGATAAAGGGAATTTATTATTTTCTACCTTTTCACACTTTCTGGGTTTTTCACATAATTCTATACCATTTATCTTAATTTTTTCTGAACCACTTATATTACATTTACATTTTTTTGTTTGATTATCAAATACCCAACGAGTTTCACCATCATCATTTAATGAATTACATTTATCAATCGCAGCTTGATCTTCACGACATTCAAATCTGGAGTTACCATCACACATTCCTTCTTTATTATCTGATAACCATTGTATTGCTTGATTTGGATCATGGTTATGTTTTTTATCAAAATAAAATGAGGAACGATCTAATTCATGTATACACCCAATACCATCAATATTTACTTCCGTTGTATATATATCATAGCAATCTGAACCAGCTGCTGTACAATCATTTAATTCATTTAATTTTTTTAATTTATTAACTCCTGTTACATCTGTCGTATCATAATTCAAACAATAACATTTACCATCTTTCATTGTAAAAAATTTGTTTTGATTACAATTATCACGACTACAATGGAAAATTTTTTCATTGGGTTTATAAGATGTTGAATTAAACGGTTTCTCATCACTCAAAATGTTTGGTTCATTATCTTCCCCATTCGGTATTTTTTTTAATGAACCTAATTTTACAAAATTTTCTGATTTACTAACAGCATATTGAATATAATTACATTTATTATAATCACATTTAAAATTACCTAATTTATCTTTTTTTAATATTTTTTTATTATTTATATTTGTATAATTTAAGTCATTATTATGTTTTCTACATGTAGTACAATCTAGTGATTTTTCCTCACCAGGTTTATCTTCACCAATCGTCCAACAATCTGGTGCTGTACAATCACTACCATCTTCATTTTTATTACATTTATACACATTTTTGGAAGGATTTGAAGATGTATGTCCACATATTTGTTTCATAAATTGAGAACGAATTATTCTTGATGTAGAGTCATTATTACGACGTATTCTATCAAATAATATATCATTTGTATTTTCAGTTGCGCTTGAGAATTTTGTATCTAAATCACTAATAATTTCAGATACTTGTTTACCGTTAAAAATTTTATCATTTGTTGAACCACATGAATCTGAAGGTGATATAAATTTATTTCGTTCTATGTTTCTTATACAATTATCGGAACCATCGTTACTCATACGAGTACCTTCAGGACATTTCCAATCTGAACTTGTTCCATCATTTATTTCAATACCATGAGGGGAAAATTCACATTTACCGCGATTATTTAATAATTTCATAATATCATTTTCACATGAACCACTACTTGAACTGGAGCCTCCACTATCACCTGACCCTGTATCATCATTAGATGTACCACCACTTGAAGAGGGTGGGGGTGGTGGTGCAACTACTGGAATTAATTTTAAAACTAAATCCTTTACAAAATCCAATAATTTTGTTTCAATTTCTTTTTTTATATTATCGGCATTTGAATCTTCAATTACAATTTTAAATTCTATTTTATCAGAAGACATGAATTAATATATTTATATATATATAGATAATATATTATTATAAAAAATAAAAATATAAAATTTAGCTTAATTTAAAATTATCTAATTTTATTTTATTTTCCGGGACATTTAATTCATTTGACAATATTTTTTTTATTTGTGATTTTATATTTTCTTCTGATTCATTAAAATTAACATCTTTAAAGATACCCTGATCCTCTTTTTGAAGTGTAAAATCACCTGATATGACTTTATTAGGTTCAACTTGACATAAATCCCCTGAATAATTATTTTTACATTTACAAGTACCATTTTCACATGTTCCATTGTCTCCACAATCACCTTTACATGGTTTTGATGTATCTGAACATTTATTATCATAACAATATTGATTTTCACTACATACACTGTTTCCACAATTACATCTATTTGTATTTTTAGATCCATCAGAATTACAATCTAT
>Ga0257127_1000495_pt1 | contig 34253 bp, 34 predicted proteins | sample SI060_135mmetaG_FD_190152 | JGI IMG/M metagenome (GOLD analysis project Ga0257127, IMG submission 190152) | Marine microbial communities from Saanich Inlet, British Columbia, Canada - SI060_135m | ecosystem: Environmental > Aquatic > Marine > Inlet | place: Canada: British Columbia | collected... | reverse complement strand
TCTTGTGTGTCTTGTGGTGCTTGTGCTCATACTTGTCCTACAGATGCAATTTCAGATGTTTATCAGTCTAAATCTGTAGCTGTTGATGAAAAAGTTAGAACGACTTGTTCATATTGTGGAGTGGGTTGTAATTTGGAAGCTTCTATCAAAAATAATAAAGTTGTCGCTATAGATACTCCAAAAGAAACTGAAGTTAATGCTGGTCATACTTGTATTAAAGGAAGATATGCATTTGGGTTTTATGATCATCCAGACAGATTAAAAACTCCTTTAATTAAAAGAAATGGAAAATTTGAAGAAGCTTCTTGGGATGAAGCTTATGATTTTATAAAAAAAGAATTAAATAGAATTACTAAAGCAAATGGTCCAGATGCTGTAGCTGGTATTTCATCCGCAAGATGTACAAATGAGGAAAACTATGTTTTCCAAAAAATGATTAGAGCAGCAATTGGAACAAATAATATAGATTGTTGCGCTAGAATTTGTCATTCACCGACAGCATGGGGAATGCAACAAACATTTGGTACTGGTGCTGCTACTAATTCTACTGAAGATATTTATTATGCTGACTTATTTATGGTTATTGGAGCAAATCCAACAAATGCACATCCTGTAACTGGTGCGAAAATTAAACAACAAGTAATGAAGGGCAAAAAGCTAATTGTTTTAGACCCAATAACTACAGAACTTGCTAAGCTTGCTGATTATCATATTAAATTAAGACCAGGAACAAATGTTGCTGTATTGAATATGATGTTACACTTTATCATTAAATCAAAACTTTATGATAAAGATTTTGTAAGAGATAGAACTGAGGGGTTTGATAATTTTTTAAAAGAAATTGAAAGACAAGATGTTGATCACTTAGCTAAAGTTGCTGGAGTGGATAAACAAATGGTTAAAGAAGCTGCGATCGCATATGCAACAGCTAAAAACTCAATGGAATTCCATGGACTTGGTGTTACTGAACAAGAACAAGGCTCAAAAACAGTTATGTTGATTGCTGATCTAGCAATGATAACTGGAAATATTGGTAGACGAGGAGTTGGAGTTAATCCATTAAGAGGTCAAAACAATGTTCAAGGAGCAGCAGATATGGGTTGTCAGCCTCATCAAGGAGCCGGATACTTTGAAGTTGCCGATGAAAAAAATCAAAATTTCTACACAGAAAAATATGGTGTAGTTCACCCTACTAAAGCAGGTTTAAAGATACCTCAAATGTTTGATGGAGCAATAAATAAAAATGTTAAAGCTGTATGGATTATCGGTGAGGATATAGTTCAAACTGACCCTAATAGTGCGCACGTAGTAGATGCTATGAATTCACTTGAATTATTAGTTGTGCAAGAAATTTTTATGAGTGAGACTGCAAAACTTGCAACAGTAGTATTACCTGGAACCACTTTTTTAGAAAAAGATGGTACCTTTACTAACACTGAGAGAAGAATTCAAAGAGTTAATAGAGCGGTACCTCCTCTACCAGGAACTAAAACTGATGGCACAATAGTAACCGATATGATGCAAAAATTAGGCTTCAATCAACCAACTTATGATGCTGATGAAGTTCTGGCAGAAATAGCGGATGTAGTTCCTTTTTTCAAAGGGGTTACGAGAGAAAGACTTGGAAAAATGGGATTACAATGGCCAGTACAAGAAGATGGAACTGACACTCAAATCTTGCATGAAAAGACATTTAAACTTGGAAAGGGACAATTAAAAAATTTTGATTGGAAAGAGTCTACTGAAATTGAAACTAATAAGAAAGACTACCCTTTGATTTTAACAACAAGTAGAGTTCTTCAACATTATAATGCTGCAACCATGACAAGACGAACTAATAACATCAATATAGTTTCTGAAGATTTGTTATTGATTCATCCAAATGATGCAAAAAAAAGAGAAATAAATACAGGTGATATTGGTAGACTTTATTCAGGAAGAGGTGAAGTTGCCTTGAAAGTTGAGGTTACTGATAAAGTAAAAGAAGGAATTGTTTTTACTACTTTCCATTTTCCAGAACATATGGTTAACATGGTAACTGGCCATGGTAAAGATGAAGAAACTATGTGTGCAGAATATAAAGTTTCATCAGTTGAAGTACAAAAAATCTCAAATCAATTTAAAACAGAAGTTAAACCAAAAGAAAATCAAGCTGAAGTTAATTAATCTAAGATGACCATCGGCTGGCGTTTTGACAATACCTATGCAAAACTTCCAGATACATTCAAAGAAAATATCAATCCAATTCCTGTTAAAGAACCAAACTTAGTAATTCTAAATAAAAAACTGGCAAAAAACTTGGACTTAGATTTTTCTAAAACAGACAAAAAAGAAATATCAAAAATATTATCTGGAAATATCTTACCAATAGGTAGTAATGGAATTTCACAGGCTTATGCTGGTCATCAATTTGGGCATTTTACAATGCTTGGTGACGGAAGGGCAGTTTTGATGGGTGAACATCTATCAAAAAAAAATGAACGTTACGATATTCAATTCAAAGGTTCTGGTAAAACTTCTTTTTCTAGAGGGGGTGATGGTCGTGCAGTTTTAGGACCTATGTTAAGAGAATATATAATAAGTGAAGCAATGCATGCATTAAAAATTCCAACAACTAGAAGTTTATCTGTTGTTAAGACAGGCGAAACCGTTAATAGAGAAAAACCTGAACAAGGTGCAATACTAACTAGAATTGCTTCAAGCCATATCCGTGTTGGTACATTTCAATATATTGCTGCAAAACAAAACATTGAAGAATTAAAATTGCTCATGAATTTTACAATCGATAGGCATTTTCCAGAAATTAAATCTTCAAATAATAAAGCTTTAGATTTACTTAATCTTTTGATGGAAAAACAATGCAATCTCGTAATAAACTGGATGCGAGTTGGCTTCATTCATGGGGTAATGAATACAGATAATATGACTGTCTCTGGCCAAACTATTGATTATGGCCCTTGTGCTTTTATGGATCATTATAATGCTAAAACTGTTTTTAGTTCAATCGATAAATTTGGGAGATACTCCTACTCAAATCAACCCAAAATTACAAAATGGAATCTTGCAAGATTTGCAGAGTGTTTAATACCTCTAATTGATGAAGATGAAGACTCTTCAATCAAGAAAGCATCTGAGGTAATTGATAATTTTGAAAAAATTTATGAAAAAAAATGGCTCAATATGATGAGAGATAAACTTGGTTTATTTGGTGAAGATAAAGAAGATAAAAAATTAATTAATGATTTATTAAATTGGATGGAATTAAATAAGATAGATTACACAAATACTTTCTGTTATTTAATGAATGTTAAAACTCCAGAGATTAATTGCTACAAAACAAATGAATTCATCCATTGGATAAATAGATGGAAAAAAAGATTAAATTTAAAGGAAAATTCCTCAAGCAAATATTTAGATTTAATGCGAAATTCTAATCCAATCGTAATTCCAAGGAACCATAAAGTAGAAGAAGCTTTAAATGCAGCAAATGAAAATAACTTAGAATTACTAGAAAATTTATTAATAGTTTTAGAGAAACCATATAACAATCAAGATAAAATCATTAATTTCAAATCACCCGCACCACTTGGTAATAAAGAGTATCAAACTTTTTGTGGGACTTAGCTTTTAAAGAACATAGGGTTCAGGTCTTGCATTATTACCTAGAACTCTTTCGACAGAAAAATCACTTATATCAATCGTTTGATACGATCCTGTGGAAATTAATTCAGTAAGAGCTCTTCCTATTCCAGGGGCTTGCATTAATCCCCTGCCTGTAAATCCTGAAGCCATATATACATTTTCGTATTTAGGGTGTTTACCAACCACTGCATTATTATCTAATTTGTTACAGTCATAATAGCCAGCCCAACCACCAGTTAGTTTTAATTCTTCAAAGGCTGGAATTCTTTGTGCTAAAGCAGGCCAAACTAATTCTTCAAAATCATTCCAAGCTGGTTCCAGATCTGTAGCATCAAATACTGAGTTGGGTGAACCCGCCAAATATTCTCCACCTTCTGGTCTCCAATAAACACCTGTTGTTAAATCACCTATCAAAGGCATTTCTTTAATGTATTTAGGGCACTTCACTCTAAATACAGTATGTTTTTGAGGAACAACTGGAATATCTTTTAATAGTGCTTTAGTCCAACATCCTGCTGCTGATATAATTGTCTTAGCATTTATATCTGAGATACTTTTTACTTCCCCTTTAATAAATTGTGCTCCTAACTCAATTGCTTTACTTTTTAAAGCGCTATGAAACATAAAAGGGTCAATCCAACCCTCACTTTGGTTGTCTGTATAAGTTGCTGTTTCAATTCCTTCATTATTTATATACGGAAATATTTTTGATAATTCAGATCCTTTAATATTTTTGGTTCCTGCTTCACATTTTTCATGATTTTCTAAAGCTTTATATTGTTCTTCAGCATGTTCAGGACCAAACATTAATAAATAACCATTGGTAACCATACTTGCTGTAGGGTTTGGATTTTTTTCAGTTTTTAATAATTCAGGTATTTGAAAAATAAACTCTCTAGCAAACTTACCAAGTAAAATATTTTCTTTTTGAAAAAATTGTCTTCTAAATCCACCAAGTGATAATGGGAATGAAGCTGTTTTATAAGTTGGATCTCGCTCTATTACTTTAACTTTTCTACCTTCTTTAGATAAAAAATAAGCAGTTGCTGCGCCAATAATACCACCACCAATAATTACAACATCATCCATAATTAATTTAATAAGGTTAAATTTATGTTTAAAGTTAGTGCAAAGCAACACCAGAGTAAATAAGGAATCATCAAATAATAACTGAGCATATTGACACGTTTAAATCTTACTATAAGTAAAATTATTAACACTATTAAAACTATTAATACCAGAAAAGCTAAAAATATATTGTGAAAAACAAAAAAAACTACACTCCAAGTTGTATTAAAGATTAGATGAATCAAATAAATATAAATTGTATTTATATCTTTATTTTTACTATGCCAAAAAAACCAAATAGCGATAGTCATCATTAAGTATAATGTTGTCCAAACAGGAGCAAAAATCCAATCGGGCGGACTAAAAGAAGGTTTTGTAATTAACGAATACCAAGGTTCTTTAAAACCGATAGTTGCTAAAGCACCAATGACAGATGCTGAATAAGTAACTGTAGCAAACAATACAAAAGATATAATTTTGTTTTTTAACATTTTTTGGATTATACATTAAAATATGAATGATAAAAAAGTTATTTGGATTACTGGAGCTAGCAGTGGAATTGGCAAAGCTTTATCGATAAAATTTGCTCAAGAAGGATGGATAGTTGCTGCTTCAGCAAGACGTGAAGGCTTGCTTCAAGAATTGAATAGAATAAATAAAAATATTCATTCCTTTCCATTGGATGTTACTAATCCTGAGCAATGTAAAAAAGTTTTTGAGAATATTATTAAAAAGTTTAGCGACATAGAAATTTCCATATTTGGTACTGGAATACATGATCCTAATTCTGAAAAAAAATTTAATTTAGAAAAAATTAGGGAAATTATGGAAGTTAATTATTTTGGAACTTTGAATTCTATTAACTCTGTTTATGATTACTATAATGATAAAAAAAGTGGTCAAATATCTGTAATTTCCTCAGTTGCTGGATATAGAGGATTGCCTGCTGCTGGCGCCTACTGTGCCTCGAAGTCTGCATTAACAAGTTTCACTGAAAGCCTTCGATTTGAAATGACGAGAAAAAATGTAAGAGTTTCTCTTGTAAGTCCAGGTTTTATTAAAACTCCTATGACTGATCAAAATGATTTTCCAATGCCAATGATAAAATCTCCTGAATTTGCAGCTGAGCAAATTTACATAGGGTTAACAAAAAAAACTGGGTTTGAAATTCATTTTCCTAAAACTTTTACTTATTTTTTAAAATTTTTAAGAATTTTACCAAACAGTATTTATTTTAAACTGATTGATTTAGGGTATAAAAGATAGCTAGTTAATCTTTAACAAACATTACTGTAAGTTCAGCAACTTTTATACCAAACTTAGTCATTGTGGCTCTATTAATCGCAACTCTTTCATCCTGCATAAATATCCAATCATCAAAAGTGATTTTCATTTCTTTGCCTTTTACAGGGACTAATAAAACATATTCAAATTTAAATGCTGGACCATATGAATAACCTTTGGCTTTGCCCACAACATCTCCAGCTGTACCTTCATAGTTATGTTCATCAATTTTATCAATTGTCCATTGTCTTGTTTGAACCTCTCCATCATTCCAATTAAATTTTTCGTCAAGAATTAATTGTTTACCATTCCATTTTCCATTTAAGTCTGCTGAAAATTGTCTTGTAACTTTTCCTGATCTATTTTGTAAAATTCCCCAAGCTTTTACATTTCCAGATAAATATTCTTCTATAATTAATCTTGGTTTTTGGTTTTTAAAATCTGTTGGTTTCATATTATTTCCTGTGCAACTAGTTATTAAGATTATAGATAATAAAACAAGTAAAATTTTCATAACTTTATTTATTACATAACGAGAATTGAATCAAATCTATATTTTTTGATTTAAACCCTGCTTCACAATATGAAAGGTAAAATTGCCACATCCTTTTAAATGTTAAATCAAAACCTTGGTCCATAATTTGATCCCACTTTTTGTTAAATATTTTTTTCCAGATGATTAAAGTGTTAGCATAATGATCGGAGTATGAGTTATATTCATTAAATTTTAAACCATTGGCACTTACATAATTTTGTAACTCATTTCTAGAAGGTAAAAAACCACCAGGAAAAATATATTTTTGAATAAAATCTTGTTTGTTTTTATATCTATCAAATAAACTGTCATCAATAGTTATAGCTTGAATACCTACGGAGCCTGCTGGAGCTAGATTATTCTTAATTGTACTAAAATAACTATCTAGATAATTTTGCCCTACAGCCTCTATCATTTCAATAGATGCTATATGATCATATTTTTCTTTTAGGTCTCTATAGTCTTTTATTTTAATACTAACTTTTTCATTAAGGCCACATTTATGAATTCTTTCTTTGGCATATTCAAATTGTTTTTGAGAGATGGTGATACAGTCTAGTTTGACATCATAGTTGGTGCCCAAGTACTCAGCAAAGCCACCCCAACCACAACCAATCTCTAAAATTTTACTTCCATTTGATGGTTTTAAAAGATCTATTAATTTTTGATATTTATTATTCTGTGCTGCAAAAAGTTCCTGCTTAGGCTCTTCAAATATAGCACTGGAATATGTTAAAGTTTTATCAAGCCATAAAGAAAAAAAATCATTTCCCAAGTCATAATGTTTTGCAATATTTTCTTTGCTTCTATGTTTTGTATTTTTTATAATTTTATTTTTTATAAAATTAATAAAAGACAAATCAAATACACCTGAAAATTTATAAATAATCTTTATATTTTTTGCTGATAATTCAATCAAATCAGATAGATTATTTGTAGTAAAAAAATCTTTCATGTAGGATTCTCCTAAGCCAACACTTCCATTTTTAATCAAATTATACATTAGACTTTCATCTTTTATCTGTAACGAAACTTTTAAATTTTCATCTGGGTTACCAAACTTTAGAACTTCACCATTTATTTTGGTGATTTCAAGATATCCATATTTGATTTTTTTTAAGGCATTAAATACAACTGCATCAGAAATTCTATAAAGTAACATTAATTTTCTATAGTTATGTTATTTTTGATTTTAATTTTTTTTTTTATAAACTTAATTCCTTTTGTCCACAATTTAAATGCCTCAAAATGTATCGCCAAAATAATTTTAAATGTCATTAATGGATGCTTAAAATAAGATTTAATTAAATTTTTGTTATTTAAATCACTCTTGATTCCATCTTGAGAAGCATATAAAATTTTACCCTCACGGTCATTTAAATCTATTATCACAGAAATTTTATTATTAGGTTTTAATAATCTAAAAAAATAAACACAGTCCATTTCAATAAATGGGGATACATGAAATTTTTTTTTACAAACATGTTGTATTAAATTTTGATTTTCTCCTATTTTAAAAATATAAACATGTTGTTCTCCAAACGTATTTTTAACTTCATATAAAATGGATATTAATTCGGAATTTTTATCATAAATATAAAATACACTTAAAGGATTAAATACGTATCCAAAAATTCTTGGGTAACATAAAAGTTTAATTTGAATATTTTTGCTCTCTATGCCATGTTTTTTTAAATTATCTATAACCCAATTATTAAGTGAACTCCCATCCCTTGGACCATGATCCTTATTAAAAAAACTAATAATATTAAACTTTTCATAAGAAAATAATTTTAACTTTTGATGCATTAAATCTAATTCTGATAAATCAATAAGCAATGAAAAAACTTTATAGTTAAATGAATGAATTTTTGGTTTGAATCTTTTATGAATTACAGTGCCTGTGTAAATATAAGAGTTTTTAATCATTAAGAGTTTTTAACATTTCAATAGTGGATTTTATTCCATCTTCATGGAAACCATAACCAAAATAACTTCCACAAAATAAAATATTTTTTTTATTTTGGATGTTACACAATCTACTTTGATTTAGTAATGCTCCTGCATCATAGTAAGGATGAGTAAATATTACTTTTTTAAATATTTTATCAGCAGGAATTTCCTTATATGGATTTATTGTTAAAAAAATATTTCTATTTATCTCTAAATTTTGCAGCTGGTTTATCCAATAAGTAACAGATGTCTTTTGAATGTTTGTCGAATTCATCGAGGAGTTCCAAGAACACCAGGTTTTTTTGTTTTTGGGCATAATACTTTCATCAAAATGAATTACAGCAATATTAGATCTATATTTAAAATTTTTTAATATTATTTCTTCATCGGTAGTTGGGTTATCAATTATCTTTAGTGCTTCATCAGCATGAGTTGCTATTACAACTTTGTCATAATCAAAATACTCATTTTCCTCACCGTAAAAAATCTTAGCACCTAAATTATTTCTAATAATCTTATTTATATTATAATTCTTAAAATGCTCACCACTTACCTGACCTATTATTTTATCTACATAAGTTTTGCTTCGATTTGTAACTGTATACCACTGAGGTCTATTTTTAATTTTAAAAAGCCCATGATTTTTAAAAAAATTCAGAAAAAAAGATAAAGGCATTTGAGTTGCCTCATAAGGTGGCATTGACCATATTGCAGATACCATTGGTATAATATGAAAATTTATAAAATAATCTGAAATTTTAATTTCTTTTAAGTGTTCACCCAACGTAATTGATTTAATTTTTTCACTGTCTATTTTTTCACAGTTTTTATAAAAACTAATAATTTCAAAAAACATCTTTATAAATTTGAGATTAAATAAGTTTTTTTTATTTGAAAAAATTCCACTTAAACCTTTTCCACAATATTCTAATTCACTTCCTTCTACAGAAACAGAAAATGACATATCACTTTTTTCTATTGCTATTTTATTTTCTAAAAAAAAATTAATTAGATTTGGGTATGTATGTTTATTAAAAACCATAAACCCTATATCTATTGCTATTTCTTTATCCGGTGCATAAGCGACTTTTATTGTGTTTGCATGTCCACCAAACTGGTTTTCTTTTTCAAACAAGTCTACTTTATGTTTTTTAGATAAATAATAGGCTGCACTCAATCCTGATATACCAGCACCGACTACTGCAATTTTCATATTGATAAACCTTTAGGCTGCAGTGTCTTCGTACTCTTCCATTGATGGGCATGTACAAAAAAGGTTTTTATCTCCATAAACATTATCTACTCTAGCAACAGGAGGCCAATATTTTGCTGATCTTAAAAATTCTGATGGATAAGCTGCCTCTTCTCTTTCGTATTTATGATCCCACTTATTTGCTGTTAACTCAATGTGAGTATGTGGCGCATTTTTCAATGGATTATCAATTTTATCATATTCACCTGACTGAATTTTATTTATCTCTTGTTTTATTTTAACAAGAGTAGAGCAAAACTTATCAATCTCACTCAAACTTTCACTTTCAGTAGGCTCAATCATCATTGTGCCAGCAACTGGCCAAGACATTGTTGGAGCATGATAACCAAAATCAATTAATCTTTTTGCAATATCCTCTTCCGTTATCCCTATCTCACTTTTTATTGTTCTAATATCGATTATACATTCATGAGCAACATTGCCATTTTTACCTTTATATAAAATTGGAAATGAGTCTTTTAGTTTGTGGGCAATGTAATTGGCATTTAGTATCGCAACTTGAGATGCTTTTCTCAAACCCTCAGAACCCATCATTTTTATATACATCCATGAAATTGATAAAATACTTGAGCTGCCCCAAGGTGCTGCAGATACTGCTCCCATTCCAGTTGCCGGACCACAATCTTTTATAACCGAATGTTTTGGTAAAAATACTTCTAAATGTTTTTTGCATGCTATTGGTCCCATACCAGGTCCTCCACCACCATGAGGTATACAAAATGTTTTGTGTAAGTTTATATGACAAACATCTGGACCAAAGTTACCTGGTTTAGCAATTCCTACTAATGCATTTAAGTTAGCTCCATCCATATATACTTGTCCTCCATGCTTATGAATTAGATCGCAAATGTCTGTTATCTTTTCTTCAAAAACACCATGTGTTGATGGATATGTAACCATAAGTGAAGCTAAATTTTCTGAGTGCTCTTCTGCTTTATTTTTTAAATCTTCATAATCTACATTTCCATGCTGATCACACTTTACAACTACAACTTTCATACCAACCATTTGAGCACTTGCAGGATTTGTACCATGTGCAGAACTTGGAATTAAACAAACATTACGATTTTTATCACCATTTTTTTCATGAAATTTACGAATTACCATTAAACCAGCAAACTCACCTTGCGCCCCTGCATTTGGTTGAAGTGAAACACCAGAAAAACCTGTAATTGATCTTAACCAATTTTTTAAATCAGTGAATAACTCTCTGTAACCGTCCATTTGTTCTACAGGAGAAAAGGGATGTGGTTGAGAGAACTCTTTCCATGTAACAGGTATCATTTCTGAAACTGCATTAAGTTTCATGGTGCATGATCCCAAAGCAATCATAGATTTATTTAAAGCAATATCTGAATCTTCTAATTTTTTTAGATAACGAAGCATTTCAGTTTCTGAATGATAACTATTAAAAACTGGGTGATCTAAATAAGTTGAAGTTCTTAATAATTTTTTAGGAATATTAGATAAGCTTTCATTCATAGTCTCTTTAATTGTTTCTGAACAATTAAAAATTTTTAATAATTGATTTGCTCTATAAAGATTTTTTCTTTCATCAAAAGACACTGCCAGCATTTCAGAATTTACTTTTCTAATATTTACTCCTTGATCTAAGGCATTTTTGTATATCTTTTCAGTTTTATCTAAAGTTTTTACAGTTACCGTATCAAAAAAATTATCTGAATAAAGTTCATAACCAGATTGTTTTAATTTATCTGCAAAATTTTTAGTTAATTGAGAAACGCTTTCTGCAATTTTTTTTATACCTTGGGGGCCATGATAGACAGCATAAGCAGCAGAAACTATTGCCAATAACGCTTGTGCAGTGCAGATATTACTTGTGGCTTTATCTCTTCTTATATGTTGTTCTCTTGTTTGAAGGGCAAGTCTGTAAGCTTTTTTTCCATGTCTATCAACTGACACTCCAACTATCCTGCCAGGCATAGATCTTTTATATTCATCTTTTGTTGCAAAAAATGCTGCATGAGGACCTCCATAGCCCATTGGAATTCCAAAACGTTGTGAACTTCCAACTGCAATATCAGCACCAAGTTCTGCTGGTGTTTTAAGTTTAGCAAGTGCTAATAAATCACATGCGAGAACTGCTTTTCCATTAAATTTATGTATTTTACTAATAGCTTCACTTGGGTCCTTGATGTCTCCTAAGGTACCTGGGTATTGAAGAATTCCACATATAATATCCTCTTTAATATCTTTATCTTCATCTCCAACTATTATTTCTAAACCTAGTGGTTCTGCTCTTGTTTTAATAACGTCAATAGTTTGTGGATGGCAATTTTTTGAAACAAAAACTTTTTTATTTTCAGATTTAGATATTCTGTAACTTAAACCCATAGCTTCTGCTGCTGCTGTTCCTTCATCTAAAAGAGAAGCATTAGCAATATCCATTCCAGTAAAATCTATAACCATTTGTTGAAAGTTAAGTAACATTTCAAGTCTACCTTGGGCTACTTCTGGCTGGTAAGGTGTATAAGAGGTGTACCACCCTGGATTTTCTAATATATTTCTAAGTATTACGTAAGGTGTATACGTTCCATAATAACCCATTCCGATAAAGCTAGAAAAAATTTTATTTTTTTTTGAAATATCTTTTAGTTTTCTAAGTGCTTTGTATTCAGAATTTGGATCTCCAATATCTAAATCATCTTTTAGAAGAATTTTCTCTGGTACAGTGTCTTTTATTAAATCATCAAGATTTTTATAACCCAATTCTTTAAGCATGGTGTTCTGCTCATTAACAGATGGGCCTATATGTCTTTGTATAAAATCTTTTTGAGCATTCTTTAACATTTAACTAGCGCTTTCTTTTGAAAATTTATCATATTCATCTTTATTCATTAATGAATCTAATTCAGATTTATCTTTAATCTTTAACTTAAAGAACCAAGCTTCATTTTCTGGATCAGAATTAATCTTAGCTGGGTCATCGACTATTGATTGATTGTTTTCAACTACTTCACCTGATATTGGAGTGTAAACATCACTTGCAGCTTTTGTAGACTCTACTACACCAGCATTTCCATCTTTTTCGACATTTGATCCTAAATCTGGTAGTTCAACAAAAACTATGTCACCTAACATTTCTGTTGCATGCTGAGTAATTCCTATAGTAGCAATCTCTCCATCTAATTTAAGCCACTCATGTTCTTTTGAATATTTTACTTCACTCATTTACTAACTCCTTTCACATAACTTTTTTTATAAAATGGCAAATTACTTATATTTGCCGGATATTTTTTTCCTCTCACTTCTAAAAAAACCTTGGTATCAATTTTAGAAAATGAATTTTCTACATAGCCCATAGCAACTGGCGCCTGAACACTTGGGCCAAAAGTTCCACTTGTTATTTCACCAATATTTTTATCATCCTCACTAAATATTGAAGTTTTTTCCCGAGCTATAATTTTGCCTTCTGGTTTTATACCAACACGAACTTTGCTAACTCCTTTTTCAATTTGGGATTTAATTTTTTCAAAACCAATAAATCCACCTTCACGAATTCTATTTTTTGAGATTGCCCATTTTAGATTGGCTTCAACAGGACTTTTATTAATATCCATATCATGACCATACAAACAAAGTCCTGCTTCTAACCTTAGAGTATCTCTTGCTCCAAGACCAATTAATTTAGCTCCTTCGTTAATTAGTTTTTCTACAAATATTTCTGTATTCTTATTTTTTATAGATATTTCAAATCCATCTTCACCAGTATAGCCAGATCTCGTTATATAAATATCTTCATCAAGATACTTAAATGTTCCACCATTCATGAATTTCAAATTTGAAACACCATTAATAACTTTTTCTAGTATCTTAACAGCTTTAGGTCCTTGTATTGCTATAAGTGATAATTCCTCACTTAAAATCATTTCATACTTATTATCTAATAATCTAGATAAAAGTTTTAAATCAGAATGTTTGCAAGCTGCATTTAAAACAATATTGAAGCCACCCTCTACTTTAGTAATAATTAAGTCATCATGAATTCCAGCTTCTTCATTCATTAAAAAACTATATTTTGATTGATTTAATTTTGCATTACTCAACTCTGCAGGAAAAATTTTTTCAAGGTTTTTAGCTAAAGTTTCATCACCTTTGATAAATAATTGCCCCATATGTGATACATCAAATATACCAGCATTTTCTCTTGTATTTTTATGCTCTTCTATAATTCCATCTGAATATTGAATTGGCATTTCATAGCCGGCAAATGAAACTAATTTAGCTCCATATTTTTTATGTAGTGAATTAAGTGCTGTTTTTTTGTTTTCCATATTAACTCTTTGTACCCATCTGTATGTTTGCCTGAGAGTTTTGCTCCTTCGGCGAGAAATAAATCTCTTTCCAGAGTTAATATGCTACGGTCCTTTTTGCCTGAGAGATTCCTGGGTGGTTGCTCCTTCGGCGCTACGATATTCTGTAGTCTCTCCCGTAAATCAATAATCTATTAATTGTGTGTTAAAGTCAATTAGAAACTTTTTTTTTTGATGATAATAAAGAATAAAATTGAAGCAAAACTGCAAACAAGATTATTGAACCACCAATCAATCCAAACATGGAAGGTCTTTCACTAACAAATAGAAATGCCCAAATAGGGCCAAGGACTGATTCTGACAACATTATAATTCCAACCATTGCTGAAGGAGTGCTACGTGCTCCAATAGTTATAAAAATAAAACCAAAGCCAACTTGAAAAAAACCTGCCAAGAAACCTAAAAAAATATCATGCGGAGAAATCATTAATTTATTTGATAATATAAATCCAATTAAGCATGAACTAATACCAGCAACAAACTGTGCTGGAACCATATCAACTGTAGGAAATTTTCTTACTATCATAATTAGTACCGCAAATGTAATTGGCATAGTAAATGCTGCTAGATTTCCTGAAAGCTCGCCAGGTGAAAGTGAATTTCCAACCATTAAAAAGACTCCTGATATTGCCAAAACAATTGAGGTCAACGTAATGGCTGAAATTTTTTCTTTTAAAAAAAAATAACCAAAAACAGCTAAAAATAGAATCTGTAAAGATATTATAAAATTAGTATTTGCAACTGTCGTATTATACATGGCAAACACATACCCACAAAATCCAAAGGATAAAATTATACCACCAAAAAATCCTGGCAAACCAGACTCGTAGAATGCTTGAAATGTTTTTCTCTTATAGCTGATTATTAAAAATGCCAGCACAGTTAAAGAAAAAAAAAGTGATCTCCAAAACAAAATTTGCCATAAGGTTGAACCTTCGAATGATTTGACTAATAGTCCACCAAAACTTAAGCTTAGTGCGCCCATAAATATTAATATTGGGCCTGGAATATTTTTAATTAGATTCATTTAAATATTTTATTGTTTCTTCACTGTATGCTTTAAATATATTTTCAGCTTCTTCAAGACTTACTTCTTTAAAGTTGATATTTGAACCAGGTGTTAATTGTCCAACTGCGTCTAAATCTGCTGAAATTACATTGGCAATTTTGGGATATCCTCCAATTGTTCCATGATCAGATAACATTATTATTGGATTGCCATCAGCTGGAACCTGTATAACACCCTTAACTAAACCTTCAGATTTAATGTTTGTATTTTTTATATTTTCAATTTTATGACCTTTTAATCTTATCCCCATGCGATCAGCAAGATTAGTAACTAGAAATTCTTTATTGAAAAAATTTTTGATAGCCTGTTTTGAAAAGTAATTAAAATTTGTTCCTTTGATAACTCTTATAGTGTTATCAATTAAAGCTTTATAATCTATTCTTTTTTCTAAAAAATTTTTTACATCTGAGTTTGTAATGAAAATTTTATCATCAGATGAATACTTGTTACCATTATTAGGGCCAATTTTTGCTTTTGTGTTTGTTGAATAACTTTTCCATAGTTTTTGCAGCTCTAATCCACCACTTACTGAAAGATACCCATAAGCTGATTTTTTTGTTGAAATTATATCTAGTTGGTCTCCTTCCTCTAAAAGATAATTTCTATAGCACTCACCTTCTTCAATTTTTGAATTTTTTCTAATAATCTTAAAAAATATATCTCCAGTTATAGCAAAATTTATATTCGCATTTTTTAATTTTAAATGTGGACCTTGGTATGCAAACTCTATAACAGCTTCATCTAAATTATTTCCAACCAAGCAATTTGCTAATTTGTAGTTTCGTTGGTCAATCGCTCCACTAACTGATACTCCTATATGATATAAATTGTAACGTCCCTTATCCTGGATTGTTGTATTTATACCTGGCCTCAAAATTTTAAAATACGGTTTATTCATTCCAATTTAAATATTCATCTTTTGTTATTTGATAAAATTTTACTTTATCTCCTGGATTAATTAATGCTGGTTGATTTAAATTTTTAATTTCAAAAATTCTTTTAGGAGTATTTCCAATTATATTCCACCCACCAGGGCTTTCAAAAGTATAAATATTTGCAAATTGCTCTGTAATACCAATTGATCCTTTTGGAACCCTTACTCTTGGTGTTTCTAATCGTTCACATCTTATATTCTTATCTGTGTCCCCTAAAAAGGGCATTCCTGCAATAAAACCTGTCATGTAACAAAAATATTCTTTATCTAAATATAGTTCTAATATCTTATCCTTATTTAATTTTAATTTTCTAGTTAATCGATCAAAATCCAAACTGAAATCCTCAGTACAACAAATAGGGATTTTTATTTCTTTGTTGTTTTTTTTAAATGTTTCTTTAACTTCTAAATTTTCAATTATACTTTTAATCTTTTTAAAATTAGTTACTGTTAAGTCATAACTAATAATTAACTTATTATAGGAAGGGGTTAAATTGGTTATACCTTCTATTTTTTCATTTTTAGTTAATTCTGATATTTGATTAAAATAATTAATGACATTATTATTTATAGTTTCGTTGACCTCTGAGCCAAAATCACAATAAGCTGCTGCGTCACCAAGATTTAATATATTTTTAATCATGACATGTTATACTCCAGACTTAAAGTGTATGGAAATTAATATCAATTGTGATTTAGGTGAAAAATCAAAGTTTCATTCAATAAAGAATGATCCAAAATTACTAAGTATTGTAAATTCAGCTAATGTTGCTTGTGGTTATCATGCGGGTGATGAAGCTACTATGGATATGGTTATTAAAATTTCCAAACAAAACGGAGTAAGCATTGGTGCTCATCCATCTTTTAACGATCCAGAAAATTTTGGAAGAAAAAGAATAAATTTGAATTCTTCAGAAATTAAAAAATTAATTTTTGCACAGTATGAAGTGTTGCAAAAGATAGCCCAAAAAAATAATGAAAATGTTACACATATTAAGCCTCATGGAGCACTAAATAATATGGCGTGTGAAGATTTAGAGCTCGCTAATACACTTGCAAGAACAATTAAAGAAATAAATAAAGATATTATTTATTTAGTGCCAACTGGTTCTAAAATGGAAATTGCTGCTAAAACATTAAACATGAAAATTGCTTGTGAAATATTTGCAGATAGAAATTATGAAGATGATGGAAACTTAGTTTCTAGAAAAAACTCCAAGGCATTAATTATTGATCCTGAACAAGCTAAAAAACATGTGTTAAATATGGTTAAAAATCAGGCACTAAATTGTCTCAGCGGTAAGCAAATACCTTGCGAAATAGACTCTGTTTGCATACATGGAGATAATGAAAGCTCATTATTAACTGCAACGTCCATAAGAGATAATCTAGTTGACAATGGGTTATCACTTAAACCATTAAATAAATTAAAAAAATTTAAATAAAATGAAAAAAATTATATACATAATAATACTTACATTAGCACTAACACATAATGCATTCTCTGCAGGATCATCAGGAGATGGCGACTCATCTGACAAAATTTCAAATTATAATAAAGCTCATAATTTAATTAAATCTGCTAAAAAATATGAAAAGAAAGATAAGATTAAAAAAGCACAAAAGAATTATTCTAAAGCACAAAAACTTCTTTTAAAATCAAATTTGGAAAAGCCTTCTCAAGCAGATACTTTGAACTATTTAGGCTTTACGACTAGAAAGCTTGGCGACTTTAAAAAGGGAGAAGAATATTATCTTCAAGGATTACAAATTGATCCTAAACACAAAGGTATCAATGAATATCTTGGCGAACTATATGTGGTTACAAATAGAATGGAATTGGCTAAGGAAAGATTAGAAGTATTGAAGGACTGTAATTGTGAAGAATACGGAGAATTAAAAGAAATTATTGAAGGAACAAAAAAATCTAAGTATTAATTTAATACTTTAATTGAATTATTTTGTATTTTTAATATTATAAAAAAATCTTGATCGAAGAACTTGTAATTTTAACCCAAATTATCTTTATAGATATTATTTTAGCTGCAGACAATGCGGTAATCATAGGATTGATAGCTGCAAATTTTGTACCAAAAAATAGAAAGCAAATAATATTATGGGGTGTTGCCGGTGCATTAATATTTAAAGTTATATTTGCTCTTTTTGCTACTTATCTATTCGAGTTTTATTTTATTAAAATTTTAGGAGGCTTACTTTTAATTTGGATTGTATATGATTTGCGAAAAGATTTACTTGAAATTAAAAAGATTAAATCGCCAACAAAAAAATCTAAGGAACCCTCTTACATTCAAAGTGTCTATAAAGTTTTATTTGCAGATATCACAATAAGTTTTGATAATGTTATTGGTGTGGTTGCAGCTGCAAAAGGTTATTTTGGATTTATGATTTTTGGATTGGTCTTATCTGTAGTACTTACAGGTGCCTTAGCTACATATTTAGCAAACTATATTCAAAGACATATATGGATTGCCTATGTTGGTCTAGGTTTTATTTTAATTGTAGCAATACAATTAATCATAGGTGGTTTGGTTGATTTAGAAATTTTAAATATTAATGAACAGTTTAAAAAATATTTTTAGTTGCTTTCAAATATTTTCCCATATCCGTTGATTGTCTTTGTATTTCCTACCATATTTAAAGCTTCCCATATAAGAGTTTGATTGCTTGATAAAACTATTTTATTTAATTTTTTTTCCAATTTATTAATTAGATCTAAAGCAGGTAATGCAGTGCAAGAAATAAATAGTGCTTCCGAGTCTCCAATATTAAGATTTGACAAAATTTTAAATAAATAATCTTTATCAACTTTCCCAATATCAATATCTGATTCAATATCAAAATAATGTAATGAATTAACTGTAATTCCAGATTTTTTAAAATAATCTATAACTGAATTATTTATTGATTGTGTATATGGTGTAAATACAGAAATTTTTTTTATATTTAATTTTTTTAATGCTTTTATAGTTGAGGTGATAGGTGTGGTTACTTGGGCCTCTGGTTTTGCTAAATTAACTTTTTCTTTAATAGATTCGTAACCTGCAGCTACTGTTCCAGATGTGCACCCATATGCAACACAATCTAATTTTTCATCTGGTAAAATATCCTTGGTAACTTCCGTAATGTCCTCAGCCATTTTGGCTAGTGTTTCATTGGTAAGTGGATTGTAACAATGAATCCTATTAACAAATAAATCTATATCTTTTCCATAAATTACATTGTTAAAATCTTTTTCAATTCTGAAATCACTGCCTAGGGTTATCAGTCCTATTCTAGGGTTACCTTTATCAATAAATTTTGGCTCTATTTTATCTAATTTCATAAATTTACTTATATAAAATAGATTATTTATATATTGAATAAGGAGTCTAGTTAAAATAGAATTTAATAAAGCGGTACATAACTCGTCGTTACTTCTAAAGAAAACGAAAGTGGGATCAGTCGTCTTTAAATTTAACTATTTAAGGAGGTTTGAATGAAATTTGGATATTTTTGTAATACTACTAACTGGAATCATAAACCATACGATCAGCTATTAAAAGAAACTCAAGAAATCACCACTTATTGTGATAAAAATAAATGGGACTCAATTTGGTATACTGAACATCATTTTAATCATGAAGGAATGGAATCTTGTACTAACCCTTTAATGATGGGCGTTGACGCTGCAGCACGAACTAAGCATATTAGAATAGGTCAAGCTTGCAATGTAATTACATTTCACAACCCTATACGTCTTGCAGAGGATATAGCTTTACTAGATCAATTATCAAATGGAAGAGTAGAAGTTGGAATTGGTAGAGGAATTTATGGAAGAGAAGCTATCAATATGAATAAAGAAGCTGATCTAAAAGATCAGGCAAAGAATTTTAGACTGTTTGATGAGTCATTAACAATCATGAAAAAAGCTTGGACTGAAAAATTTTTTAGCCATAAAGGTGAATTTTATAACTACCCTACTCCTGGTTTTAATTGGCAACATGATATGAGTCCACCTAGTGAAGAATTTCTTGATACAAAAACAAATGAAATAAAAAAAATTAGTATTGTTCCAAAACCAAAACAACAACCACACCCACCAATTTGGCAAGTAGTTGATGGAGCAAGATCAATTGAATGGGCTGCTCAAAATGGATTAAACACTATAATGTGGATACCAACTGTAAAAGCTTTAAAGACTAGATTTGAAATTTATAGAGATGCAAAATCTAAAGCTGAAAATAGAGAAGTTCCTTTAGGAGAGGGTATATCTTTAGTCAGAGACATGTTTGTTGCTGAAACTATGGAAGAGGCTGAAAAATTAGCTGGTGAACATATAATCAATTATATGAAATGGGTTTGTCATTGGAGAGGATTAGGAAATCATATGGATCCAGGAGAAGAATTACCAGAAACTAAACATAAATTAGATTTATTAAATTACAATTTCTTACATAAAAGAAATTTATTATTTGGAACTCCAGAGTATGTGGTTAATAAAATTAATGAATTAAAATCAGAATTAAATTTACAAAACCTCCAAGTTTGGTCGAATTTTCCAGGTATAGACCATGACGCTTGCATGAGAAGTATAAAACTGTTTAATGATGAAGTAATTCCAAAAATTAATTTAGACAATTCAAATATAGAAAAAGCAAGCTAATGAAACTTGAACTAAGAAAGTTTGCAAAATTTGTAGACAAAACTTTTATTGAAGGTGGTAAGGAAGCAAAAGAACCTGTATTACTAGTTTCTGTTGCTGCTGTTTTTAAAAATCCATGGAATGGAAAAGGTTTTGTTGAAGATCTAAAGCCAATTATTTTAGATTTGGCACCAAAGCTAGGAGATATTTTGGTTCCTGAATTAATTAAAGAAATTGGTTCAGCAGAAAAAATTTTAGCTTATGGAAAGGCTGGTACTGTTGGACTTGATGGTGAAATTGAGCATGCGTCTGCATTTATTCATACTTTAAGATTTGGAAATAAGTTCAGAGATGCTGTTGGTGGAACTTCTTATTTAAGCTTTACTAACACAAGAGGTCCAGCAGGATCTAAAATTTCAATTCCAATGATGCATAAAACTGACTCTGGACTAAGACCTTACTACCTTACACACGAATTCACTATTCATGATGCGCCTTTTGACGATGAAATAGTTATAGCTATTGGAGGAGCATCAAGTGGAAGAGCACATGCTCGAACTGGTGATAGATATCAAGATATGAAAGAAATGGGACTAGATCCTAAATAGATTAATGTCTCAAGGTTTAGACTCCAATCAAAACTATTATTCATTTATAGATAATAATACAATTCCACTAGTTTTTATCCATGGAGTTGGGCTTGATCATCAAATGTGGAAGCCACAAACTAACTCCTTTAAAGAATATTCAACAATTACTTATGATTTATTAGGCCATGGAAAAACTCCTTTTAATAAAGAAGAAATCACTTTAGATGATTTTTCCAAACAACTATTGTCAATCTTAGAATTTTTAAAAGTTGATAAATGTAATCTTGTTGGTTTTTCTCTTGGATCATTAATTGCGCTGGACTTTGCATCCAAGTTTCAAGGTAGATTAAAAAGTCTCACAGTGATTGGTACAACTTATAAAAGAACAGATAATGAGAGAGCTTTAGTTATTGATAGATTTAACCAAGCAAAATTAAACAAGCCTATATCTAAGCAAGCATTAAAAAGGTGGTTTAGTGATAGATATTTAAAAACACATCCTGAAGTCTACGATCAATTTATGAAAATTCTAAATAAAGAACCTAAAGATCATGCTAATTTTTTGAAAGCTTATAAATTATTTGCTTATCATCATGATGATATGGAAATGATTAAAAAAATACCAACAAAGACTTTAATTATGACTGGCTCAGAAGACGCTGGATCGACAGTAGCTATGTCTAAATCTTTGTCTGATGATTTAATTAATTCAAGTTTTATTGAGATAAATAATGGAAAACATCTTTGTAGTATAGAGTGTGCAGATGATGTTAATATAAATCTTAAAAATTTTATTGATAATTAAATGACAAAAATTCAAAATTTTAAAATGTTTATAAATGGTCAGTGGGTTGACTCAGAGTCTGGTAAAAAAATTGAAACTTTAAACCCAGAAAATAACGAAGTTTGGGCAACTGTACCTGAAGCAAATACAAAAGATGTTGATAAAGCGGTTAAGGCTGCACAAAATGCTTTTGAAAGCTCATGGGCTAATTTACATCCAAGGGAGAGGGCAAAATATTTAAGATCGTTAGCAAATCAATTAAGAGAAAATGCTGAACACCTTGGTGCTATTGAAACTAAAGATACAGGAAAAATATTTAGGGAAACTAAGACACAAGCTAATTATATAGCAGAATATTATGATTATTTTGCAGGTCTTGCTGACAAAGTTGAAGGAACTGTTGTTCCAATTGATAAACCAGATATGCAGGTTACAACAACAAGAATACCTATTGGTGTAGTTGCTGCTATCATTCCATGGAATTCTCAAATGTTACTAACTGCTGTAAAACTTGCACCAGCTTTAGCAATGGGAAACACTGTAGTCATAAAAGCATCGGAGCTTGCTCCTGTTACTTTACTAGAGTTTGCAAAATTAGTTGAAAAATCTGGGATTCCTAAAGGAGTTGTTAATGTGATTACTGGTTTGGGAGAACCTTGTGGTAAAGCATTAACTACACATGAACTTGTTGAAAAAATTGCTTTTACAGGTGGTCCTGAAACAGCAAAACATATTGTAAAAAATTCTGCTGAAAATTTATCTCAAGTAAGTTTAGAACTTGGTGGGAAAAGTCCTGTTGTAGTATTTAATGATGCCGAACAAGAAAATGCACTTAATGGAATTACTGCTGGAATTTTTGGAGCAAGTGGCCAGAGTTGTATTGCAGGATCAAGACTTTATATTCAAAAAGACATATATGATGAATTTTTAAATAAATTAATATCCAAAGCAGAAAAAATAAAACTAGGTGCACCAATGGATAAGGATACTCAAATGGGTCCATTAAATAGCTTTAAGCAATTAGAAATTATCGAAAAAAATATTAAAGCTACTGTTGAAAAAGGTGGAAAAATAAAATGTGGTGGTAAAAGATCAAATATATCAAATAAAGGATATTATTTTCCAGCCACAATAATTGAATGTAAAAATCATAATCTACCTGCGGCTGAGAATGAATTATTTGGACCAGTATTGTCAGTGATGAAATTTGATACAGAAGAAGAAGCTATTAAACTCATGAATGATAATAAATATGGTCTTTCCTCTGGAGTTTATACTTCAAACCTTGGAAGAGGAATGAGAGTTTCAAAGGCTGTTAGAGCTGGAATAACTTTTGTAAATACATATAGATTAATTTCTCCTATGGCACCATTTGGTGGTATTAAAGATAGTGGTTATGGTAAAGAAGCAGGCATCGAGTCAATCAAGGAATATACAAGAATAAAAACAACATGGTATAATTCTTCGGATAAACCGATGACTGACCCATTTACCATGGGATAATAAATTGCCTTTAAAACATATACTAATTTTATTATTTATAATGGTTGCACATGGAAGTGCTTTTCCTGTTGCTAAATTAGCATTAAATAATTCTGTACCACCTATTCTTATGGCCTCACTTAGAATGGGCTTAGTACTAATTATACTAATTCCCTTTTGGAGATTTAAACTTCCTGAGAAAAAATACATTGCTCCTTTGATAGCTTTTTCAATTTCAATGGGTGTAATGGTTTATGTATTTATGAACTTGTCTCTTTATTATTCAAACATTATATCTCCAATAATTGTAGGTTCACAATTAGCTATACCCTTTGGAATACTTGCAAGTGCATTAATACTAGGAGAAAATATAAGCTCAAAAAAATGGATACTTATATTCACAGCTTTTATAGGGATTGTGGTCATATTTTTTGATCCACAATTAAGTAATAATTTTGTAGGTTTGTTTTTTGCTAGTTTAATGGCATTATTTTTTGGTTTAGCACAGGTTTACTCTAGACAATTAAAAAATTTAGATACTAGCTTACTTAATATAAGCGTTGGCCTTTTTGGTTTTGTAATTTTATTAATTATTTCTTACTTTGTAGAAGGAGATACTGTTTTAAATATAAAAAATATTAATTTAGATTCATGGATGTTAATTTCATACCAGGCTATTATAGTTTCTTTATGTGCGCATCTCTTAATGTTTTATCTCTATAAATTTTACACTGTTGGTAAAATTTTTCCTTTTTATTCTTTGTTTCCTATTTTTGGAATATTATTAACTTTTTTTGTATTTGGAGAAGTTCCAACTACTTTGTTCATATTGGGTGGTATAATCGTTATAACCTCAGTCTTTTTGCTTCATAAAATAAAATAAATCGCTTGTTGAAAATATTTTAAAATAGGTTTTAATTATCTTTTATAAATTGTTAACAATAATAAGGATAATGATGAAAAAACTATTTATTGCTGCATTTATGTTTGTTTCAACTTTTACATCAAACGTATTCGCAGACGGACACGCGATAAAAATGGGAATTATTTTAGGATTTACTGGTCCTATTGAATCACTAACTCCAGCTATGGCTGCATCAGCAGAACTTGCTTTTAAAGAAGCTTCTGACTCGGGTTCGCTATTAGGGGGGAAAAAAATTGAAGTAGTAAGAGCAGACTCAACTTGTGTTGACTCAGCAGCAGCAACTGCAGCAGCTGAAGGTGTTGTTTCACAAGGTGTTGCAGCTATCATGGGTGCTGACTGTTCAGGTGTAACTGGTGCTATAGCATCAAATGTTGCTGTACCTAATGGTGTGGTAATGATTTCACCATCAGCTACATCACCAGGATTGACAACTTTAGATGATAAAGGATTCTTTTTTAGAACGGCTCCTTCAGATGCTAGAGGTGGACAAATCCTAGCTGACATTACTAAAGATAGAAAAGTAAAAAGTGTTGCTATTACTTATACTAATAATGACTATGGAAAAGGTTTGGCTGATGTTTACGAAGCAGCAGTTAAAGCTCATGGAATTAAAGTAACAACTGTATCAGCTCACGAAGATGGAAAAGCAGATTATTCATCTGAAGTAGCTACTTTAGCTTCAGCTGGTGGAGATGCTGTTGCTGTAATTGGATATCTTGACCAAGGTGGAAAAGGAATAATTCAAGGCTCTTTAGATTCTGGAGCATTTGATACATTTATATTATCTGATGGAATGATCGGTGATTCTTTGACTAAAGCTTTTGGAAAAGACTTGAATAAATCATTTGGTTCTTTGCCAGGTTCAACTGCTAAAGGAGCAGGTGTATTTGCCAATGTTGCTAAAGCAGCAGGAATAGACTCTTCTGGACCATATACAGGAGAATCTTATGATGCTGGTGCATTGATCGTTCTTGCGATGCAAGCTGGTAACTCCGCTGACAGGGCTTCTATTGCTAAAAATGTAATGGATGTTGCTAACGGACCTGGAACAAAAATTTATCCAGGTGAGCTTAAAAAAGCTTTAGATTTATTAGCTAAAGGTAAGAAAATCGATTACGAAGGAGCTACTGGAGTTACATTTACTAAAGTTGGTGAAGCAGAAGGCTCATTCCTTGAAAAAGAAATCAAAGGTGGAAAATTTAAAACTAAAAAACAAAGATAATTAATATCATAGTTTAAAAACTCTCAGCAGTGAAAATTGCTGAGGGTTTTTTTTTATCTAAAAATTACCAATAATTCTAAAAAAACCAAATATTGATATAAATATAAGAAAGTAAAAAACAAATTTTCTATAACTCTCTTCTTTACTTTTAACGAAAAATTTATCCCCAATAAAAACACCTATTGGTAAAATAATAATCAACGGCAGTGTTCTATAAATGGTTGTTAGATCTACAATTCCTGAAAAAAAACTAAGTACAAAAGCATAAATGTCAGTTAAAAAAAATAATGCTGCTAACGAACCTCTAATTATTGCAGGCTGAATACTGGTAACTAAAAGAAAAAGTGCAACAGGCATTCCTCCTAATGTAGTTAATCCATTCAATGTTCCAGAAATTATTCCAGTAAAAAATTTTCCATAATTATTATTAATTTTTGTGTTCACATAACCTCTCATTAATAAAAATGAAAAAAATATTACTAATACACAAACTGATAAGTGCGTAGTATCTGGTGATAAATGTTTTAATAAATAAAGACCAACAGGTGAACCAAAAGCTATTCCAATCAATAATTTTAGAACAAAATTCCAATCAATTTTATTCCATATGTATGGAATCATAAAAATACTAATTATCACCTCAAGTATTAGAATAATTGGAACTATTTCTATTGCAGGAAGAATAAAAGAAAAGCCAGAAATACATGTGGCTGAAAAACCAAATCCATTAAAACCTCTTATAATAGATGCAATAAATACTATAAATATTATAAAATAAATTTCGACTAAACTTAATTGAAAATAAGATAAAAATTCCACTTTATCTTCTCTCTTTAAGATCTGCTCTTAATGTTGATAAAATAATTATAACTAAAAAAATTAAACAAATTAAATTCATTGTTTTCCAGCTTGTCAATGTTAAGAAAACACCTGCTGATAAACTTGCTATTGCTTGGATGGAGTAAACAATTAAATCATTAAAGCCTTGTGCTTTAAATTTTTCATCTTCTCTGTAGGATAGAACTAATAAACTTGTCCCAGATATAAATAAAAAATTCCAGCCAAATCCTAAAAATACTAGTGCTATCAAGTAATTAACAAAGTTTTGCTCAAACAAGCTTATTAAAATTGTAATTAGGAATAAAGTAACACCTGCATGCATTATTTTACTATGACCAAATTTTCTAATTAAATTTCCTGTAACTAATGATGGTAAAAACATTGCTGCGATATGAAATTGGATTACAAATCCCGTCTCAGTTAAACTTATTTTTTCCATTACATGCATACTTATTGGTGTTGCTGTCATTAAAAAAGACATTACTGCGTAGGCAAATGCAGAAGCTAATAAGGCTTGTAGAAATCTTGGTTGTGAAATTAACTCTAAATAACTACGTACAATTATTTTATTAACACGATTTGGTTTATGTCCATCTTTATAAAATAATAAAAAAATTGTTGAACTGAGTGTTAAAGCTGCAAGAGCAATATAAGATCCAGCATATAAATGTTCAGCTATAATATCTTTTGTTATATTAGCAACATTAGGTCCTATGAAAGCTGAACCTATTCCTGCTAATAATATTATTGATATTGCTTTAGGTGCCATATCTTTTTTTACTGTTTCAACAGCTGCAAAACGATATTGATGGCTAAAAGCTACTCCTGCACCCAGTAAAAAACATGAACAATTAAAAAGAATAAAACTTTCATTAATTATTGAGTAAGCTGCAAGTAGTGATGACAATGAGCTTACTACAGAAGCGAGAATAAAACCTGCTCTTCGACCAATTATACTCATGATCTTTGCAGCAAAAATAGCAAAAATAGCTATACCTACAATTGACAATGCCATCGGTAGAGTTGCTAATGATTTTACTGGACTAAATTGAGACCCAATTATTCCACTTAAAAAAACTGTTACGGGTGCTGCTGTGAAAGCAAAGACCTGACTTAAAATCAGCAACCATAAATTTTTATTCATTAAAAAAAATATTTATCGCCGATATACATGGCCCATGCTACTGCAGCGCCCAAAATAATATATTTCATAATATGGTTACTTTATTTCGATTTTTTCAGGAAGTATACCTTTTGGTCTGTATCTCATTATTAATAATAGTCCTATTCCCATCATTAAATACCTAAAGTAAGGAACACTTTCTACTAAATGTATTTTAAGTTCATGTGTTTCTGGTAATCCTGCTGTGGATAAATTTATTAAGAATAAAGCTATAGGTGCAGCCTCTATCCATAGGAACCAAACTGCAAATCCACCTAATATTGCACCAAAATTATTTCCACTGCCTCCAACTATTACCATCACCCAAATTAAAAAGGTATATCTCATTGGTCTGTAGCTTCCTGGGGTAAATAAGCCATCTTGAGTAACTAACATCGCACCTGCTATACCAACTATAGCTGAACCTAAAATAAAAATTAACAAATGTTGTTTTACTACATTTTTACCCATCGCATTTGCTGCTTCTTCATTATCTCTAATTGCTCTCATCATTCTTCCCCAGGGTGAATAAAGAGCTTTTTGAGTAATTATTAGTAGAGCAATAACTACAACTAAAAATAATCCTGAATAACAAAGTTTTACAAACACAGAAGATCCTTCAATTACCAATTGGTTAAGTGCAGCCTGCTTGTCTGTAACGGTTGAAATTAAATCGAGTTTGTTTGAATTAAATTTTGCAACTAGGTTAATAAACCATTCTTTTGTCTGTAGCTCTATTTCATATGGCACTGGTCTTTTTAGTCCAATAACATTTTTTACTCCCCTAGTTAACCAGTCTTCATGCTTGATGATGGCTATAACAATTTCAGAAATCAGGAGTGTAGCAATTGCTAAATAATCAGCACGAAGTCCTAGGGCAATTTTTCCAACAATAAAGGCAAGTCCTGCTGCAAAAAAAGCACCCACAACCCAAGAAAATACTATTGGTAATCCTAATCCACCTAGAAACCCTGTTGTTGCAGGGTTTACAGCCTCGATAGCTTCGATACTTGGTTCTGATGTAATTCTTAAAATTACAATTCCAGACACAATGATTGCAGCAATACCATAAGTTCTGATTTTTGATTTTTCAAAGTTTTTTAACACAAATCTTATAGCTAAGATCATCACCACAATTAACCATATGCACATTATAATGTTAAATCCACCAGCAACCCAAGCCTCCTGCACAGGATCAACAGAGATTAAGACAGCAGCTAAACCTCCTAAAGCAGCATACCCCATTAATCCAAAATTAATTAAACCTGCATAACCCCATTGAATATTTGCACCCATTGTCATTACTGCAGAAATTAAACACATATTGAAAATTGATAAAGCAACATTCCATGACTGAAATATTCCAACAAGAATAATTAACCCCAACATTATTGTGTATGCAGCAATTACATTTAGATTTTTTCTCACAATACCTTTCCTTTAAATATACCATTAGGTCTATAAAGTAAGACAATTACCAATATAGAAAATGAAACAGCAAATTTATAATCTGTTGATAATAATTGTACTAATGTTTCTGGTTCCATGCTTTCTGGTAAAACATACATAAAAAATTTCTTGTATGCATATGTTAAAAATATTTCAGAAAAAGCTATTACGTAACCTCCAAGAAATGCCCCAAACGGATTTCCTATTCCACCCACAATTGCAGCTGCAAAAATTGGAAGCATATTATTAAAATAAGTGAACGGCTTGAAACTTTTATCTAAACCATACAATGCGCCACCAATAGTAGCCAAAATACCTGCAATAACCCAAGTAATCATAACTACTCTTTTAGGGTCAATTCCTGACAATAGTGCCAAATCTTCATTGTCTGAATAGGCTCTCATACTTTTTCCAGTTTTAGTTTTGTTTAAAAACCAAAATAAAATTGAAACTACAATAATTGTTATAAATACTGTCAGTACTTGACTAGATTTAATTGCTAAGCCTTCGTTTAGTCCAGTCATTTCTTTAAATTCGCCTGCTTTAATAATAAATTTTTCCCCATCAAAAAATCTTCTATCTGATGGACCAATTATTATTCTAACTACAGCTTGTGTTACAAACATTACACCAATACTAACCATTGCAAGTTGAACTGGAGGGCTTTTTTGAACTCGGTAATATCTAAATATAAATTTATCAATCAAAAGCATATAAGCAATACTAAAGATTATCGCAAAAGGTATTGCTATTAATGCTGTTGGCAGAATACCTAAAGAGATACCAAGTGATTGAAAATACCAAGTAAATAAAATGGTAATCATAGTTCCAAAAGCCATCATGTCTCCAGTAGCAAAGTTTGCAAACCTCAAAATTCCATAAATTAAAGTTACAAAAATTGCACCTAAAGCTAATTGTGAACCATAAGCAAGAGCTGGAACAAAAATATAATTTAATAATAATATAATCGCATTGATAAAATCCATATTACCCTCCTAAGAAAGAGCTTCTTACTCTTGTGTCATTTAATAGGTCTTTTCCTGTTCCTGAGTATTTATTTTCACCGGTAACTAAAACATAACCTCTATCAGATATGTTAAGAGCTTGTTTGGCATTTTGCTCTACCATTAAGATAGCAACATTGGTTCTTTTTACTTTAATTATGTGATCAAATAGTTCGTCCATTACTATTGGGGAGACACCAGCAGTAGGCTCATCTAACATTAATACTGATGGTTTAATCATTAAAGCTCTACCAAGTGCTACTTGTTGTCTTTGTCCACCAGATAGTTCGCCTACTAACTGACTTTTTTTTTCTCTTAAAATTGGAAACAATTCATAAATCTCCTGAATAATATTTTGAAAATTATCATCACTTAAATATGCTCCCATTTCTAAATTTTCTTCAACACTCATTCCTGCAAAAACATTTTTTGTTTGTGGCACAAAAGAAATTCCCTCTTTAACTCTATCTTGTGGTGAAAACTTAGAAATATCCTTGCCATCAATAAAAACAGAGCCTGACTTTAAATTTAAAAGGCCCAACATGGCTTTCATTGCAGTTGATTTTCCAGCACCATTTGGACCAAGTATTGAAACTATCTCACCTCTATTCACATCTACCGAACAAGAATTAATAATATCTGGGCCGCTACCATAACCTCCTGTCATCTTTATACCTTCAAAAAAAGCCATTAATTTTTGCCCTTTAACTTTGATCCTCTTCCTAGATAACTCTCTATTACTTTTTCATCTTTTTTTGCTTCTTCAGCAGTTCCTTTAAATAAAACTGACCCCTCAGCCATCACAATTACAGGGTCACATAGTCTGCTAATAAAGTCCATATCATGCTCAATCATACAAAATGTGTAACCCTGTTCCTTATTCAATTTTAGTATTGCTGTTCCCAAATCTTTTAGAAGTGTTCTGTTAACTCCCGCTCCTACTTCATCAAGTAAAACTAGTTTAGCATCCACCATCATAGTTCTTCCAAGTTCTAATAGTTTTTTTTGTCCCCCTGAAAGATTGCCTGCTAATTCATTTGATAAGTGTTTCAAATTTAAAAAATCAACTACATCTTGTGCTTTTTGTTTTATTTTAAGTTCTTCTGTTCTTACTAAATTAGGTTTGAATAATGCAGTCATTAATTTTTCTCCTGACTGATTTGCAGGAACCATCATTAAATTTTCAAGAACTGAAAGATTTGTAAATTCATGAGCAATCTGAAAGGTTCTTAAAATTCCTTTTGAAAATAATTCATAAGATGGAATATCAGTTACATCTTCATTATTAAAAAAAACTTGTCCCTCAGAAGACTTTAAATTTCCAGCAATTAAATTAAATAATGTAGTTTTTCCTGAACCATTTGGTCCTATTATTCCTGTAATTGATCCCTTTTGAATTTCTAGTGAGCAATTTGAAACTGCAGCTAAACCACCAAAATATTTGGATAAATTTTTGATTTGTAAAATATTTTGAATCATAAAAAATTATTTTTCTAATCTTTTATGAATACTATTTAATGTATTTTCTAACTTTTTATAAAAACCAGCTTTAGAAAGTTCTTTTACACCCTGTTCATTTAGACCTTTTGGAGTTTGTGAGTCTTTAACTAAGTATTTTAAATCTTTTTTAGAATTAATAACTGCGTCTTCTGATAATGCTAAAAATAAAGATGTAATATATCTTTGTGCATTATCTCGTTTAACTCCTCTTTTTACTAACCAGTCAGTCATCACTCTTAGTAATTCATAAAATGGTGCCATCATTCCAGAAGTTGTCCAAAAATTGATTGAAGATTTTTCATTTTTTATTTCAACTGTTGTGCCAATTTTATTGAAAAAATCTTTTACTTTTTTATTAGGTGGGCAAATGGGAACGGGTCCTTTTTTTAAAGATATGGGCGGTAATGGTATGGCTCTAACTATTTTTGCTTTTACTTTAATTGCTTTTTTTAATTCTGATAAAGTGATTGTTGATATAAAACTAATGATTGTTTGAGTAGGTCTAAAATTAAGATCTTTAATAATTCTCTCTCCTACTGATGGTGTAACTGACAAAAAAACCCAATCACAATTATCAACTATTTTTTGATTATCTTTTGTAATTACTACTTTTTTGAATTTTTTCTGAAGCTGATTTGCTATTTTTTTATTTCGAGCAGATATAAGAATTTTAGTAAATGATATTTTTGAACTACAAATACCATTAATTACTGATGATGCTATTTTTCCAGTTCCTATAAAGCCTAATTTCATAAATATTCAATATAGACGACTTATTATAATTTTAAAATTAATTAATAAATGAATTTAAACGAATCTGTTAAATAACTGTATTCAAAAATGCCAAGAGTGCTCCAGCTGATACAGTTGCATAAAAAAAGTTTTTTTTAGTCTTTATAAAAACTATTAAACCTACGGCAACTACAATAAACCTTAATAAATAATCTGCTTCAGATAAAACACCAGCTGGGAAAATAATTATTCTTGCAAGTAATGCTGACAGGGTCGAATAAGCTAAACAGTTAAACCATTTAAATATTTTAGAAGTTTCTTTTATTTTTTTTGAAGTTATTACTCCAAGAAATCTTGATATATAGGTTGCTAAAGATGTTATCAGAATTGCTAGAAATATATTAGTTGCCATTTAATTCTCCTATATAAAAAGCTAAAGTTCCAGCAGTGAAGCCCCCAAGTAATATGCACCATTCTGGTGATATAAAATAAAATAAAATTCCAAAAAAAGATCCAAATAAAATAGCTAAAATCATTTGAATATTTCTCATTGCAACAACCATCACACATATAAAATAAACAGGATTTACAATTGCTAATCCAATCATCATGTCTTTATTTAAATAATCAGCAATAAAAAAACCAAACCCTGTGGCAGAAACAGCAACCAATAAATTTGCTGCACCAACCCCAATCCAAAAGTCTAAGCGATATTTTCTTTCAACTGCTTTGTAATTATCTTTCATAATTAACCATGCAGATACAGCTATAAAATGACAGGCAAAGTAATATTTTAATTTTGGTTGGCTTTTGTGTGTTAACAATGGAAATAGTGAGACAGTCATAGGATATAACCTTGCATTAACTAACCACACTGCTAAAAAAATATTTAATAAAGAGGTTCCTATAATTATTGACTCTGCCATAATCAATGAACCAGGCAAAGCATAAGTAAAAAACGTTGAAAGAATACTTTCTTGAAAATTTAGTCCAATATTTTTAAACAAAGCACCTACTGCTATAAAACTTGCACCTAACGCAATCGCAGGGCTGTTAAAACCTTTTACAGCACAAAAACCTTTTAAAAAAAATTTTACATTAACCATTTAGTGCTATTATTATTCCAATTATTACTAACACGCACGCTGAAATTGTATTAATTGTTTTTGGATTAGCTTTTATCCAAACAATTAATTTTCTAGCGAGAACAGCATAACCAACTAAAGATAAAAAATCTAAAACCACATAAGTTGTAATTAAAATAAAAAATTGAACAACATAATTAGAATTAAAATCAATAAACTGTGGAAAAATTAATGGAAAAAACATCCATGCCTTTGGACTTGTCCCAGCAACTAAAAAACCATCTTTAAAAAATGAAAAAAAACTTTTTGATATGATTTTGCTTGAACTTACACCTTTTGGTCTTGAATTATAAATATCATAAGCAAGATAAAGCAAATAAATTATTCCTATCCACTTAGATACTTTTAAAAAATTTGGGTTATCAACAAAAAAAGATCCAAGTACAAAAATTACTAACGTTGCTTGAATAAAATTTGCAGTAATATCTCCAAGTGCTGTCCAAATACATTTTTGAACTCCATAATTCATAGAATAAGAAATGATAACAATTCTAGGAGTTCCAGGGGTGATAAATAGAAATAAAATTATCTGTAAAAAAAGGAAATAATTTAAAGGGAGCATTTTAAGGTTTAAGGATAGTCCAAAAAAACCGGGAGCTAAAGATGGCTAAGATGGACTATCTAAATTCCATAATATCATTTTCTTAAATAAAATGCATTAATCATTTTTTTCAATTATAAAGG
>Ga0257127_1000491_pt1 | contig 34379 bp, 29 predicted proteins | sample SI060_135mmetaG_FD_190152 | JGI IMG/M metagenome (GOLD analysis project Ga0257127, IMG submission 190152) | Marine microbial communities from Saanich Inlet, British Columbia, Canada - SI060_135m | ecosystem: Environmental > Aquatic > Marine > Inlet | place: Canada: British Columbia | collected... | reverse complement strand
AAAGAAATGATATCGAGAAGGATTGTTTCAAAAAATGATGTAACTAGATTTAATAATAATAAAATTAGTTCACCAACAATAAGTGCTGCCCGAGAGTTTAAAACTCCCCCCGAAGGAATGAACTTAACATACAAAGATTATACTGTCATGATTGGGGTATTTAATGGGTTAGATGTAGTAGATCCGGATGCACCTATATCAAGAGATGATTATCTAACTTACCTAGAAACAGGTGTCTTGCCGACTAGTGGAAATAATGATGATGATGGCGGCGGTGATGGTGGATTTGGAGGTGACGGTGGATTTGGCGGTGGCGGTGACGGTGGCAATGGCGGTATTTTTGACGTTTTAATAGAGGGCTCTGCATATGCTCCCATATTCCATAATATTATGTTTGACTACGAATCTCCTGCATTTGAACACCCAGATATATTAGTCTACTATAAGGATCTATATAGCACTACAACTATGTTTAACGACTATATTCTAAATGTTGGTGGAAGCACTGATGATACATTGGGATTTATTTCATTAACTGTTGAACAACGAATAGACGACGAATGGTATACTATTGGTATTTTCGGCATGTCAACTGGTATTGATTATAGAACAACTCCATTCGTTATTAAAAGCGAGCTACTTAGCACATGGGATGTTGGAAGATCGTTGCGTTTTACACAAAAATATATTCAAACAAACAAACTTGTAAGTACAGGTATGAATGTATTTCTGGAACAACAAGGAGACGAATTAACAACGGTTCTATATTATTATTATAGTGATCCAGATGGATTAAATGGTACACTTACATACAGTTCGCCAGGATCGGATCTTCTTAACGAGTATGCTATCAAAAAGATTGAGCATGGAATATATGCAAATGTAAAAAGTGTAACGTTTCGAGGGACAGGAACTCTCATCAACGGAACTGCAAACTTAGACGGTGCACAACTTGTATTTATAGAAGGATACAATGCATTGGGAGTGGATGTGTTCAAGAACGCGACAAATGTCACATCATTTGATATACCTGACACTGTTACATCTATTGGGGCAGGAGCATTTTATGGAGCACGGTCTGTTGGCGAATTAGTTATACCATCGGGAGTAACAGTTATCGGAGAAGAAGCGTTTTACGGTATGAAACGGATTGCTTCACTAACCATTCCAGATAGTGTTACATCTATCGGATCAGACGCATTCTACGGAACACATGAACTTACATCGATAAATGTCCCAGATGGGCTTACATCAATCGAAAATAATACATTTCGCGGAGCATCTGGGGTAACTTCACTTACTCTTAAAAGTGGAATAACTTCTGTCGGAAATGAAGCATTTTATGGAATGCAAAATCTTACTGCAATATCTCTGCCAAATACAATAACAAGTATTGGAGAATATGCGTTTTATGACACTCCTCTGCTTAGCAATATAACTATTCCGACCGGGATGACATCTATTGGTTCTAAAACATTCAGTGGAGCGTCTGGATTAACATACATTACGATACCTTCATCCGTGACTTCTTTTGGATCCTTATCATTTGAAGACACTGTTTCACTTATAGCAATCATAATTCATGATAATATTGTTAACATCGCAAGTAATGCCTTCGCTGGATCTGCACTGGCAATCGTTTATTTATCATCATCAAATGGGCTGAGTATTACATCTCCATCTTCAAATGTACCTTTTTTCGGCACAATAGTTGATGTATACGGATTAGGATCAATACACGTGTTTACGTCAAGCTCTATTGCATATACTAACTCTTCTGATAGTAAGCCAACAATTACATTCACATTTAAAGACCAAAACGATGACAACCGTTTAGACGTTGGTGCATCAACTACACATGGGTTTCAACGATTTGTTATCTCCCAATTTATAAATAATGATTGGAACGCGGTGTATTCATTTGACATGAACATAAACCAAGACTACAGAGGAAATAATCTTCTTATTAATTTATCTCATTCAAATTACTCCAGTTGGGCAAAAAAATACTCTCCGCTTAAGTTTGAAGTGACTTATTTAACAAGTAACAACGCAACATTAGAAACTATATATTATTATTCCAGTGCGGATTTGGACGGTCTTGCCGGAACATTTACCTATACCGAACCATCTGACCTAATTCCACCAGTGATTACAGTGATTGGGAGTAACACAATCACGATTGAGTTGGGTCATGAATATACTGATGCTGGTGCAACATCTGATAATGGAGAAACTGTAACACGCTCTGGCACGGTTGATGTGAACACTGCTGCAACATATACAATAACTTACACAGCAGCCGATAGTGCCGGTAATATCGGCGACGCTACAAGAAGTGTTATTGTTTCTGCATCTTATGATGGAACAAGTTGATAACACGGCCGCGGGACAAACTGTGTATACCATCATAGCTACAGATGCAGTTGGAGTGACTGGATATACACTAGGTGGAACACACGGGAATATTTTAAGTGTAAATAATTCAACGGGTGTGGTAATCTTACCCGATGTTCCCGATTATTTCGCAAGACCTAGTTATAGTTTTACTGTGACTGCGAGTGACGCTGCAGGTAATACAAGTTCTCCAGTTACGGTGACATTTAGTATTATTCCAAATACTGCACCATCTATCACACTAACCGGTGGCAACTTGAATATTGATATAGGCTCTACATATGTTGATCCTGGATATAGTGCAAGTGATCCATCAGACGGGGACATCACATCGAATGTAATTATAACTGGGACAGTGGATACCTCAATTCCAGCCACGTACACTCTATCTTATGACGTATCGGATGATCAAGGGTTGGCGGCCGATACCGTATACCGAATAGTCGTGGTAGACAGATTTAACAACACTAGTTTACACCCTTGAAGATTTAAAACGCCGGTTTTCACGGCAAAAAAATAAATCAACAAGGTTGTAATGGCGAATCGCACGCCTTTGGACGCTTATCACTCTTGCGAGGTATAACGCCAATTTTTGCTGGTTTGAAACATACGGGTCTTTCTTCTCCTCCATACTGATTGAGAAGCAACCCTAATATGTTCTTTGAAGCATTGATGTCTCTATCCAAACAGCATTCCATACATAATTGTTTCTGTGTCCTCCAGCATTATCCATTACTATTAGATGGTCTTTGTATTTTCTAAAAATATATTCCTTCATAAACTCAACCAATCGCTCCTTATTCATAGCACCTTTTTCAAACATAGTCCAACCAATACATTTAGAATTGCTGATTGCTACTAATAATGTATATTTACGAAACATAAATGTATCATCGGTTTTGAATATACATCGCTTACCTAATTCACATCTTGAATATTCGTTCATCATAACAGGTCGTATAGCAGTTTCGTCAATACTAATAATTTTATCCATAGAATATTTACTAATTCCACTATAAAACTTACTCAATTCGGTTTGTTTGAAAATGGGTTTCTTATACCTAATAACAGGAAAATGTGAGTGGCGTGTTCGTTTTCTCGTTTTGTTATTTTCTCGTAAAATTGTGCCGAGATGTTGAGGTGAAATATCTAATGTTTTGTGTTGTTTTTGTAATTGGTATTGTAGTTCATTCATTGTAATCTGTTCGTTTTCTTTGAGTAATTGTAATGCGTCTTTGACTTGTTCTTGTGTAATTTTATAGGAAATAGAAGAACGATTATTCCGTGTGATATTATGTTGTGATTTGTATTTTTCAATCCATCGTTTCAAACTTCTTTCGCTACATTTGAATATTTTACAGGTATTTACAAAGGAACTCTCGTTTTCTAAATGAAACTTAACTGCTGTAATCTTATAATCTTCGCTTTTATGTGAGGGCATTCAGTATATATACTACGAATAAATATATTGAAAAAACGGCGTTTTAAATCTTCAAGGGTTTAATGGATGTTCTGTTTTCGATCAAAATATACGCGAGTGGATCACCATTAATGATGATGATGATACAAATGCTACAAATTTTAGCAATATGTTTACCGGAGCAACAGATATGATTACTACATATACTGGAGTAACTGGGTTTGGCACTACACCCAATAGTGACTTTTTTAATCAAGTTTCCACTGGCGAGGGCGGTGGCGGTGGCGGTGGCTCAACAGCGTTTCGTATAACGGCTGGCACCGACACCAATGGTAACACCCTCTACTTGAACTCAGAAAACGATGACGCCAATATTGGCACTACAACCGCTTATTTTATGGCGTTAACATTCCATCATTTCAGTTCGGGCGGCACAATATATTATAATATGACAGATCATGGAACGCGATTTAATGGAACCGGTCCTGACGACATTTACGAGACTATTAAGTTTTCTTCTCAGTCTGGAACAAATACCATAGCAGTTACCATAAGTACTGGAACTAGTGGTTTCAGTTCTGAAAATGCCAATTTAGGAAACAATACTATAGTTGCAAATGGGGGCGATATAAGTCAGGCATATATAGCTGGAACCCTGCGTACATTAACAGTGGAATACGTTTAATAAAAAAATATGAACTCGAATATATATACGACATAATGGTAAGTAAATAAGTAAATAAATAAATATTCATTATTATCAATAAACGATAATGAATATACTAACTTTATCTTCTTTTAGTATTTTATAACAAGATGATGCATCCTTATCTTTTCGAGTTTATTGCAACTCTCATTTTTGTCTACGTTATTATAGCGACCGGTAATTGTTATGCTATTGGTGCAACTCTTGCGTTGTTATGTATAGTTGGTGCAAAAATTTCAGGGTGTTCGGTAAACCCCGCAGTAACTTTAGCATTATTGGCTAGTGGAAAACTAGCTGCTAACCACGTGCTTCCGTATATTGGTGCCGAAGTAGCAGGTGCATTAACTGCGGTTCAATTACACAAAGTACTTAAAAATTACAATAAAAAATAAATGAATATGGTTTGATATTTTATATATAGGATTGTATATTGCGTATATTTTATACAATTTGCAGGCATTCTGTTTCTAAGAAAATATTGACATATAATATAGATATACTAATATGTCAACGTGCAGTATTCAAAATGGAGGCAAACGTAGAGGAGGTAAAAGATCTCGCGGTAAGAAATCTTATCGCGGAGGTAATCCCAATCCCGATGTTCCTGCATACAATCCTACTACCACCCCTACATCCGTACCCACATCTGCACCCGCACCCGCACCCGCACCCGCAGGCGAAAATAATGGAGTTTTGGCTGGATTAGCTAGCGGATTTAGTTCTTTCACCCAAACTGTAGGAAACTCCGTAAAAAAGGGGGTCAGTGCAATTCGTGCATCTCAGCCTCATCCAGATCAAGCTACGCTTGCACCATCACCATCAACATCAAGTGCACAACTGGGCGGAAGACGCAGAAAGAAAGCAAAAACCATGCGAAAGTCGAAAAAGGCTCGCAGATTTAAACATAAACGTTCCAGAAAATCTAAACACTAAGTAGATTTGAGTGTTTTCTCTCTTGTGTTTATTCTATAGTGTTTTATAGAATAAACTTTCGTGTATATAATTACTTTTTACCTTTGCGAATGCATAGCTTGTATATAATATAAATAAGCCCCAAAGAGAGAAGAACCAGATACATTTGAACATATGGATCCTTGGGTAAAGGAACCCCATCACGATCAATGTCTACAAATGTTTCTCTACATCTTGACTTAGTCACAGGGTTTCTTCCTCTTCCACCCCAACTACACGGATCCATTTGTTGTATGTCAATGTCTGCCACAAATCTTGTTTCGCGTCTTCTTGCGTTGTTATTATCAACTGTTTCCATGGAAAGAGCTCTGCATTTAGGCTGGCTTCCCGCTCCAAATGCGGCTATAAATCCCATAGGGTTAAGTGAATTAAGATTTGACATTGTTCCTGGGATGAGACCTTTGAATGAAGAAAAGTTTGAACCCATTGCTCCAGATATGATAGGTATATTTCCCTGAGGGATGTTATTGACATAAATATATCTGTCGACAACCTTTTTTGATTTTATATCCTCACATGTTCCTGCAGTTTTTAGAAAAAACTTATTTCCCAGAGGTCGCCCAGTTACTGATCCAGGGCCAGTCCCTGTTACCAGAACTTCTACATAGTTAACCAATCCCTTTATGTTTCTGGCTATTTGTGGGAATGATCCATTTGCATTCATGTGTAATCCTCTTGGAGATCTAATTTGTTTATGATATGGGTAAGTAGGTCCTAAATATTTTTCTTGAGCTTTGTCGATATTTTTCGTAACATCTTCAATAAATGCCATTTGATCTGCCATATTTATATATAGTTCTTTGCTGGTATAATATATATAAATATGATATTTTGTTTGGACGGATTACAATAAGTGTCTAATATGTGAGTCTATTCGTTCATTTTTTTGTCTAATTCTTTGTTTACATGTTCAATTATTTGTTTCATATCTTGCATTTTTTCATGCTGTCCTTTTCCTCTCTTTTTTACAATATTTATTTTTTTACCAGTTTGTTCAATTAAGCTACCAGATATTTTTTTTTTAGGGGTTAACCCTTCCCTCAATGTTCTGTATGGTATACGATTAATAATACACCTTCGGTAAATAATAAAGGCGAATAGAAGGATTATACAAATCCATAACTCTTTTTGATATTTTTTCTTCAAAAACTTCATTTGCTTACTTACTACTATTCTATACATATATTTTATTCTGTTTATCCAGTAACATTCGCATTTGCGTTTTGTTGGGTGCTGGTAGTATTATTGAGTTGTTTCATTTGATTAAGCTTTTTTCGTAAGTCATTTACTTGTTCAACCTTTTTATCGTAGTCTTCTTTTAAACATACCTTTCCTTTCATATCTTCTATTTCGATATTATGTCTATTTACGATAACATTTTGTGCATCAGATAAGCCTTCCCTAGTTACACTATAATAATTAAGATATACTATAAATAACACTACTGCAACAAGTCCTATTACATGAATATTTTTTTTTGAAAGTTTAAGTTTCATTAAACCTAACTAATTACGTATCTATTATAACTATACATAATTAGTTTGCCATGTCTGATTTTTCGTTTTCACTTTGCATTTCTCTAGTGATAGTATCTAGTTTTTTTTGCAAAATTTCTAACTGTTTATTTGTGCATTGATTTTCTAGATAGTTATCTATTTTTGCAGCATTTTGATAAGATAGACTTTTTTCACTAGAAGATTTAGATCCAGTTGCCCCTTCTATAACTTTACTATGTTGATAACTCATAAATAATATGATAAATATTGGTATCATGAATATACATATTTTTTTGATAGAATATAATTGCATGATATTCTATTGATTACTATAATAGACAAATATAAAATATAAAATCTATAAAACGGGTTTTGATTGTTATACTCATGCAAACTTTTATATTACAGTATACTATATGATATCTACTATACTTAACGATCCGGTTCCGTTAACAAGCACAAATCTTCGCCCATTTGTAAACAAAGATGTTACAAATGATGTAGTTTACAAGCATGGATTACCTAGACCCATGAAACACTATCGTCTAGGAATAATCAATGCAGTTACTATAGATCCTGCCAGTTCTGACGCAAACTATTTGAGAACAAATGTAAACAGATATGTTCGATCTAGCAGAACTGCTCCACTATTGTCATTAACTATGGAAAGACCAGGACATGTAACGGAGTCAACAAGTAATGTTAATTACGCAAACGACTTGTCTAAAGATGAAAGAATGGATGGATTATTGACCGATTGTTGCCAAGAGAAAAAGGCATTAAACCGCGTGAGGGGATCAAGCACTAATTTAAGTAAAAATTATTACCAAACTGCCCAACAATATAGATACGCTAGATGCAATACTATACAGCAAAAAGGATATCAATATTCAAACGGAGGAAATGGAGAATATGTAAGTAACTGCACTACCGCGGCATGCAATAAAGTTGTGTATAAGCCTAGTAACGCACAGTTTTCAAATCAGGGAGGTGTCTCGAGTAGTTCTCGTACTTCTCGGTTAACATTGAATACAATCAAAACCGAAGCAAATAACTATAATAGTAAAGCAACTGCTGACAATTATACAAATACTGGTGGCGTGGTAACAACACCTTTTATATTGAAGGCAAAGACCGCTGGTGTGCAGTCATGCAAACCTTCTAAAATATGTCCCTAGACAGTATAGGCGGATTTTATAGGTATACTATTTTTACTACACCATTGTGCACATTTCATAATCGAACTCTTCATCGCCATATCTATCTTATCTTCTTTTCCGTGCAATTTAAACATGATGATCAGATTTTCATAGTATTCAATATTTTTTTGTCCTACGATAAGTGTTGATTCTTCAATTTTATTAATAAAGTGCAGTGAAATGGCATTTTCAATAACTGATCGAATACATACACTAATCAAATGTTTTTCTTTTGAAATGCAAGTATTCGTAATATGTGCAATCATTGAAGATATCTTGTTTTTTAATTTAGTCTTTGTTTCTATTGTTTTATAAAAACTAGACATTCCTTTGCAAATAATATATCGATCATTTTCATGTTGAGTTGTTGTGGGTTTGCATATGTATACATTCTTATATATTCCCGAAAGCATGTAAATAATATCAATGATTGGTTTGAGTGTGATTTCCCATACTTTGATGATACATGTTTTGGAAGTTGTCATAGCTATGTAAAGAGTTTTTAACAAACATATTGTGTAATTTATACTATTTTTAATATTATTTTCACGATAGTCAGTATCAAAAAATATAAATCCATTCTCGCTATGTAACTCTGGTAGTGGTGTTGTATTTGTGTGTAGATCATTATATGCTTTATCCAGGGTAGATGAGAACATACCGATTGTATCTAATCCAGGAGGAGATCTATGTATATATTGAATACTGCTTTCAAATGTTGACACATTGTTTCCAATATACACAATATTAGGAGTAAATGTATTGATTGAACTGTATACAAAATCGAATGTATTGTATATCTCAATGATGACAAAAAATAAATTATTAAGTTCAACAAAAGAATGCTTCGGCATGTACGATAGTATGTCGGGTGACATTATATCATAAATACTCGAATATACGTCGTTGATCTTATAAATAGTGTTTAATGTTTTTTCAGATGCGATAGACTTATAATAAAGACTAAACTCGTCCAGTTGACAAATCAATTGTCCAATGTTTCTCATAAAACTATCTGAAACATAATTTTCGGGTTTGTCAGAGAACTTTAACTTTATTTCTACATTCATATGTTTGGTTGGAATTATGTAGTAGTTCATTAAAAATATAGGTATAGTTACTATCTTGTAACTATACGTATCTGTCTAAATATTAATCTATTATCTATGTGTTTACATATTACTTACTAGCAGCTCCTCCTTCTAGCATAATAGTTTGGTTTAGTTTTTTTGGCCGTTTAATCAGTTTTTTCTTTCCAGTTTTTTTAACTGTTTCTGATGTAGAGGTGACGGGTTCGTCTGAAATATCAGGTGTATTGTCTGGGTCTTGATCATCTTCATTGCGAGAGGTGATTGCGTTATCTAGTTGAACCTTAATGTTATCTTCTTCTGTATCATTTTTTTCAGACTTTAATACATTATCCAAATTAACATTTGAAATCTTTTTGAAGATAAAGTATCGATTATTGAAAGAGATTGTTTTTTCGTAACCTTGCATATTGTTTGCAGTTCCATATGTCTCCTCTTTGGATATTCGAGGATTAGCTTTTATATCTCTGGTCATTCTGTTGAATAATGGTTCAAAATTTCCAGTTCCTCCTGGAAATCCAATATCTTCGGCATCATTATCGGACATCAGCCGAAAACCATAATTCTCCATCAGACGAATAAGGTAGTCAAAGTTTACAAGGAACTCGTCAATATAGTTATTGATTGATTCTTGAAATACCTGTATGGTGTACCCCAAACTACTTACGTTGTCATCGAATGTCTCTTCAGGATAAAGACGCTTCACGCCCCATATTTTTTTCTTACGATGATACAGTTCAACTTCTTCTTTCATTTTTTTATTTTTGAGAAGGTTGAATATTTTTTTCCCGTCGTAGCAAGCACCAATGAAATGCCCGCCTATTTTGGTGCATTCTGCTACGTTAGCTAAGAACCTATGAAGAGTATGTTTATCTTTGAAGAAGTAGTGGAGAGCAAACTGGCACGATGAGATGTTAAATCCTTCTTCGCCTATTGCATAGTTTTTAGATACCCCCTTTCCCAGTTTCTCATCCTTTGCAATATTTCCAAAGACAGACGCTGTAATCTGCTTTCCTTTATCAGTTTCAATTGCCTGGCCACTTCGAATATTAAATCCACTGTCTCCAACTACAAATAATACCTTGGGCACATTTTTATGTGTCTTTTTATAATTTAAATATCGAGCACATGCCCCACGGAGTCTATTATCAATATTATCGGGAGATATGTCAATCCCAAAGACAAATGAAATCTTCGCATTAATCCATTTTGAAAAGTCTCCCCCCATACCACATGCAAAGTCAATAAGAGTATCTCCCTTCTTTGCAACTCCCGTGATTAGTTTTGATTTTATGTATAGATTATGAAAGTCTCGAAGAGAACGCGTATAGCTGTCACCCTTTGTTTTTTTGTAATAGACGTCGTCATCTCGACTATCATGCGGAATATTTTGTCCAGTTTTGATCATTTCGCGTGTAATTGGATAATGGATTGAATGCCAGTTACTGTTTGCGACGTGGTATGCGTTTCCAAAGTTTTTAATTCCTCTTCTTAACTCCGATGTCTTATCGTGTCTTACTCTTAGTGGAACCCATTTCCACCCCTTTTCTCGAGTTGTATCGTATCTAAACTCAACGATCGTTTTATCTTCAATTACATCGTTTTCTTCTGTATACATTTTCCCATGTCCATTTACATCTGGGCGTAGTAACATATTACACAGTCCAGCACTTTCGTCATATGGTTCAGTAGGTATGAACTGCATTGGTTGATATCCTGTCTTGATTTCCCGATCGTCTCTGTGGCCAGGAACAACATCATTTAAAACATCTTGGCACGGGTTTACATACCCATGCACTTTTTCATCAAACCCACATCTGAGGATTAGTGTTTTATATGTTTGGTGATGAATACTTGTCGCGGCATTCTCGCCACTTTCGAATATAGTTTTTGTAACATCTTCTAATTTATCATCTTTCATTAAGGTTACCATAAAATCAATCGTATTAAACTCTGACGGTTTCCATTTGAAAGAATAGTCCCATGTAATTTTTCGAAGAGGTCCCGCATCACCTATATTATTACTTCCTACACCCAACTTTGCGGGGGTAAATATAAGTCCATCTGTATTATATTCGAATAGACCATCTTGCACTCTTTTAAGAATAGATGCACATCCAGAGAATATAGATACTTTATCTGTTCCTAGGTAGAATTGTTTTGCGGAAATACGGATAGGAGTATTTTCATCTTTCACAATCGCCACAACATTTACATTGTTAACAATGTCGTTCATGATAGATCCTCTCGACTTTTTCCCCTTTTCATTGTTACTTATTTCTTTGACGGGTGGTTCAATAAATATATGATGTCTAACATCAACCTTATTTATAAAATATACATCAAATACAGCAAACAAATTTATATATTTTCCATTTTTATCGTGCATGATAATTTCGCCATCAAGTATACTATTAAAGTACAATTGGTTTGTTGTTTTTGCTCCAGTAAATAATATTTTCACATTCGTATTAATCAAATAAATATTTCCAGTGTGGCCAATAAACATAAGACGACGTTCTCCATCCGCCTTATCAGTTACAGTATAATCAGTTCGAATATTAGGTTCTTGATTATTTTCGTCTATTTCATGTATGTTCCCAAGCTGAAGCGTGTACGATGATGGTCCAATAAAGTTTTTGGTCTCTAAAGAATATTCGGGGTTTTGACCAATTAGTTTCAAATAGTTATGAGTAACGTGTCTATATTCGCTATTGGAGATAGGATAGTTTGTTTCTTGAATTCCCATCATAATAAACTTTGCAACTCTTTTCATTTTGGAAATGAGATCTTTCACATCTACGCAATCTGTTCCTGGTCCTATCCTAGTATTATCAACTTCAATCTCTATCTCATACCGTTCTGGGGCATAAAATACATCCGCCTCCGTAGTGGTATAAGTTCTTTCGTATTTACCTCTTATATATCTGGATGATTTCACAATACTTATATCAACATTGACGGGATAGTCCTCATGAGTTAAGGTAATTCTGTTTAAATATCGAAATGTTTTTTTACTTTTATTCCAATTATCCACAGTGCTCTTCACTAGACCGGTTCTAGAGATAGTATTAAATGTTTCTTCTACCGAATATGTAGCTTTAAAATCAAAGTCAATGAACTCAACTGGATCAATGTAAGAATTTTCTGATCCAGATTTTGAAGGAGCATTTGATTTTTGTTCGATCGACACACTTCTACTATATAACGGATCATTCAAAATTGGAATAATATCATTTCCTTTGCAGTAAAACTGAATAGCAGATAATCCAGATATTTGTGTGCGTATCTTTGACATTCTATGTTCGCCTTTACCTGGATCTAAATATTCGTTGTTAATTCGTAATAGATATTCTCCATCCATATTTTTACTGGTAAAACCAAGAGATAGCAATTGTTTAATAACATTATCATAATCTGTTCTATTCAAATGTTTTGATCCTTTCAATGTGTTAAACTTAATTTCGAGCTCTTCGTTCTTACCTATCGTTGGAAGATATGGAGTGTTTTCCCAATACGCCAAACAAACGGAATCCAGTTCTTTTTGGGATTTCATTGTGTGTTCTTTTGCCTCTTTCATATTCATAGTATGGAGTGGCTTATTACCATAACTTTTATTTTTGGTGTTACGATTATTGTTATATGGGCGTTTACTCATTGTATATATATAGTTGTTATATTTATATAATGAATCTTTGTATTCACATAACATATATTCAATTTATAATGTTACTGAACTAAAGGGTATCAATAATTAATTGGTAAAGTTGGGGCTTTGTCTTTTTAGAAATCAACTCTTCTTCAATGTTTATTTTCTTACATATATCGCGTAAATCAGTTACTTTATACGATGATACACATTTTAAAGGAGATAAAAACGAATGTGCTGGATAATGAGTTTCCTTGTAAGTATCTACCTTCTCGTGCGTAATGTCTAGTTCATATCCATATTTCAGTTTTGGAACATCAATACGATGAACAACTAGAGGAGGACTAGTATTGTCAGGATCGCATGCCAACTCGTAATATTTTTGCTTATGAATATACATGACATTCATGTTATGCGTAATACAGAGGGCAAAAAATGTTTTGATATCTATTTTTTTACTGTTAACTAGGTCATCTTCAACGGTGTCTTTAATTCCCTTAATTTTATATCCAGATAACTGTCTTTTATTTTTTCTAATTTCATCAATACATCCCATTTTTTCTTCTTTTTCTATCAGAAACTTATTCGTGTCGGTGATTTCGTACGTGTCATTTCCTTTTAAAAAAATGAAAAACATCCAAAATAGTTGGTCTGTTTCATTTGGAAAGAAAAATCTTTCCTTTTGTCTGCTCATATTGGTTTGATCTTTCTTTATATATTCCCATTGCTGAGGATTAGTATTGATTTCTGTATTTATTTTGTTAACTCTATGCACGACTGAAGTATTCAGTTGTGAATCCATTCTGGCAATTAGCTTATTGTCTAATACATAATGATGTAGACCAGCTACCAAATCATTATATCTATTCGTTGTCATATGAACTATTACGTGTAGTGTAGTGTCTTACACAGTACACATATGGTGTCTTTAATATGTTTTGTCGATATACTTACCATGCATGTCCTGTTGCATTTCTTCCATCTTAGATAATTCTTTTTCTTGATGTTCTACGTGTTCAATAAACTCCTCAATATCTTTCAATACATTGTCATCTACATCTGTTACATTGATATGTATACCATATTTATTCTCATTAATTATCGTATCATTATTTTTATGAAAAATACGCAATGCCTCAACCTGATTTATTTTTGTCATGCTCTCAAGTTTTCCACATAAATTTTTGAGTTCTTCTGGCGAATATTTGTTTATAATATTTTCATATATCGATTGTTCTTGCTGTTGATCCATATTATATATCACACTTATATTTTACATCATACATATTTTTAAGTCATAACATATATTATTATAAGAAAGTGGGTTGATCTATGTACATTATTTCTTTGCAATCTCACCAATTACAGATATTTGGGTATCATAAATCTCGTATCTACAACCAATCACCTTTACAATTATGCCATCACCTTCTCTTATACTATTAAAGTTGTCACTATCATAATAATGATCTCGAGCAATAAATATCACTACGGGAGACGGAGTTTCTTTTGCGTGTGCTCTAATTCCAGCCTTTGTAATATTGGACGCAATGCAGTTTATAAACATACCTTCGGTTGGTGTGCAAATTTCACAATCAAATACCACAGTAAACGATACATTGTCCCCACTTTGTTTTCCAGCCGAATAAGATATGATGTTAACTGAACCATTTTTAATGTATCCCTCTACGCTACATCTTCCCTCATACTGTGTTTTAATTACAGAAGCAAATGTTTGCATAATATTTTTACCAATATGTAAGATAGTAAGATCAACCTGTCGAGATAGAATACTTTTTGAAAATAACATGTTGTCTACTCGTGTGTTAGATTTTGTTCGTTTAGATTTAGGTTTTCGTTGCGTTAGACCCGACATACTCTGTAGCTACTACTATATTGTGTATAGTTAATAAATAGATCTAGTTCAATTTATATTCTTTATTTGACAATTAACTTATACTTTCTATAATATTATTTAGTTTTTTAATAAACTCGGGTTTAGATATGGATCTTGGCCCGACCGTGTTGTTTACATCATACTGTGCATTGTTTAATAACTCTATCAATATTGCAGTTTTATTGATAATATCTTCCCGCGTAATAGTTATAAAATAGTGAGACTGTTCACTTTTTGTATCGGTTTCAGTATCACTCTTCCCAGCAGTGCCTCCTACACGGCGAAGAGAAAGTGTTGGTGCGTTCTCTTTCTTTACAAACTTAAATCCGTTAGGCTCGATATCAGCTTCTACAAATCGGTTTGCACTTTTTTTCTCCCATATTTGAAATACACACGGGCTGTCATGGTCTTGTCCATTTACTGTAAAGGATTTCTCTGGTAGATCACATTCAAAAATAAGATGAAATGATAGTGGAAACGCCTTTCTCATGCTATCTTTTTTAAAACTTTTTGGAAGAATAAATGATATTGATTTTGAAAAGCTTGCCGCGTGCTTTATAAACTTGATTGCCATGGAAGATTGTCTACCAAATGGAGGATTTCCAATAGTATGAATTGTTAGCTTAGATCTGTCTTTTGTCGGATCTATCATTTGTGGTGTTACTTGTAAAAAATCTATTTCTGTTACTAGATCACTGTCTGGTTTTATGTCAAATAATCGGATATTTTTACACATTTTTAACAATGAGTTATAAAAAACGCCGCTTCCCGCACTCGGTTCAACTATAATGTCTTTTTCCTTTGAAATCGTTATATGTTGTTTTACATAGCTAATGCACATGTCTACGATTTCTTCTTTCGTGTAATACTTGTCTATAGGATCTCTAGAGAGACCTGTTGTCTGAATATGATTATTATCTGACATTCAATAAATAAGTAATTAGTCTATTGTCAAATACAGATATATATAGTATACTATTTGTATTTGTAAAAATGTACGTGCATATTTATTCTCTTTCAAAGGTTAAATAGATTGCAGCATCTCTCTTAATATAGTTTGTCTTTCGTATGTAAAAAACCAATATTTATTTGTTTTATTGATATGTTGATAGTATCTAGTTATAAACTCTACAAAAATGCACAGTTCTTTCATTCCGAAATCTTTATTTTTTTCATCCACCTTTAAAGACCGCAATATTTCTTCGATTTCGTCTTCTTTTTCGCCTGGCGTTTCATACCCTTGCTTTAAAATGTCTCGAAGAAGGGCTAGTTTCTTTGTCTTATTTGCGGCATCGACACACTTATACCCAGTGCTTCTTGTATTGGTGATATCTTTCACTTTATAATCTGCGACATTTACATCTGTTTTTCCATACGACATAAATCCAAATATTTTATGAACGTCCGATTTCGCGATTGTTCCCTTTATTTGCTCATTCACGTACAATTGTATATCGTTTTTGTCTTCAGTTTCTGCTAATTTCCAGTCATTTCCTTCATATTTTACATAAAAAACACCATTATCCTTGTTTGTTTTCACACTCGGATCGTAAAACAAGAATGCAGAAAATGACTTATTTATAGAGTTAGTAGATTTAATCATATATGTTGTGTAATATTTTTCAATCTTTTCAATGATTTTGTCTTCACCATCATCATCAATTTTTACACCTTTATTCATAAATACTGCTAAAAATACATCTATTTTTTCTCTCATTGAAAGATTATCAACTAAATGGAAAACAAGTAAATGTTTTAGTATATCATCGGGCGACATATCCTCAAACTCCTGAACAAACTCTGTAGATTTCATCTTTCGTAAGCATGCACCAACATGTTTATAAATATTATCCTTGGGTTTTGGAACGACTGTATTTTGATAATAACTCATAGCCTGTCTGTATTTGTCACGCATCTCTATGATCGTATTTTCGGTTTTTTCATTCTTTTCATTATCAATTGCTATAGTATCATTTTCATCTTGAACCACGTTAGGTGTTTGTTTTTGAAGGCGTTCTTGTTGAATAAGGGTTGGTATCTCCATTTTAATTTTAATAGTTTGTGTCTTGTGTTGCAAAGGCGTGCTTCTTTCAAAGAGAGATATTTCAGGGTTTATTAGTTCAACTGGTTGAAACATGTAGTAATCTCCTATGTTTATAAGACGACCATTTCTTCCGTACATGTCAATAAGATATTCTGTTTCATTTTCAATGAGGTTTGTCAATGCACTGTAAATCTGAGTTGATGGATATGATTTGGGGTAATTTATCATAGTTATTAGATCTTGTTTGATATAAAAATATTTTTGCTTAAACAACTCTTTTATTTTTCCAGTTATCTTTTGACTGTTTATCATAATAAACTTTTCATCATATGTGCTTTTATTAATATCAATATCTTCAATACTGGTTATATTTTTGGTGTTAACACACTTGTATTGACCATCTTGCATAAAATCAGTCATCATTGTAAAACTTCGATCTCCTATCGCGTACTTATCAAGAACAGTTCCATCTGCAAGGCTTTGTCGAGTTTGTTGTTTCATGATGTCTATACTAAAATTAGTTTGAGAATGATTGAGAAAGCAATCGACTGAGATTTCTTTCAACAGCCTCGTTACATTGCCAACCAATAACGCTTTATACTCTGCACTTCGATATACAGACACGTCCGCTGCTTCTCTCTCGGGGTTATCAAGAGTAGTTGCATACATAAATATTTGCACATTTCTTTCACTGTATGGCAGTAATCGATGACTATTGTTTCTCACCGCTCGACCAATTGTTTGATCCGGTCGACTTAAGTTGAACCATGGCTCTAATATGTGAACCTGACGTATAAACTTCAAATCAACACCCTCTGAACCCGCCATAGAAATCAATATTACCTTGATATGTTTTCCATCTTTATTATCATCATCGGTTACGTGAATGATTTCATTTATATTATTAGGAGACAACCGTTTGTCGCCAGTAATCATAGCATATTTTGCCGCACTAGATGTTTTTCCTTTTTGTATTGTCTCCATCGTTTTATAGTCAACGGGGGAAACTGGTGGATTTTTGAATAAACTTTTCTTCTTTTCACCATAACGAGTTATTCCCATTGATTCTAGAACGAGTGCCATAGGAATTAATCCTCCGTCTAAATACTGCGAATAGATAAGTATGACACCCTTAGATTTGCGAATACTATCAGATATATGCTCCATTTTTGAGCTGTATTTTCCAATATTTTCACGAGTAAAAAAGTTTGCATGTTCGCTTTTCTGAACCCATGGTTTATATTGAAACATTCCTTTCAACATATTATCTGACGTCCTGTCGTCTACATAATCCATAACAGATTTTAATCCTTTCGTTCCAATCGACTGCTTAATGGGAACCGTTCCTCTTGCTAAAGAATCTTCTATATTCTGTTCTCCAGCGTAATCATTGTTGATAGGAAATGATATATTTAAACTTTGAATAGGCTCTTGAAGTTTCGTGTAACTAAGCTTATTGTCTTCTTTTCCGAGATCTGCCGTTTCAGAATTATGTGATTTTATAATTCCGTTATAAATCATACTTTGATAACTTCCGACTTTTAATACAAAGAGGTTATGCTTTGTTAGCGTGTCGATTTTGTTTTCCACAAGTTTTCCTCCGATAACATTTTCTTTGGGAACTGGAATATTATTAAATGTATTTTCTGGTGAAAATAGATCAGGATATATTCTATACGGGAACGTATACGGGTTTTCTCCTCGAACAAACGAAACGTAACCAGTTGCCTTTCGTATTAACACATCTCTTCCTGTTTCAAACTCTCCCTTTTCTGCCTTTCTAAAATTTCCTTTGGCGTCAAATACGTCACTTATTTTTATAATTCCGCGACGATCATTCATATTCATAATATTGATAAGCCAAATTATCTCTTTATAATTATCAAACATTGGGGTTCCCGATAAAAAAAGAAGTCTCATGTTTGATGCACTCTTTACTAGAAAAGTGAGCTGATTTGCAATACGTTTATTTTCGTTATCATCTGAATTACGTATATTATGAACCTCGTCAATACAAATAAATCTACTATCAAACTCAAGTTTCAAATTACGCTTCATTCTTGACATTTGTTCATTGGTGCTCCACTTTTTAAAATCTACATTTGCTGTCTGTTTTTTTTCAATATAATTCGCGAACTCGCGGTATCCCATGAACTCGTACGAACTGTTAATTATTTTGTTAATCTTTGATATCAGTTTTTCTTTTGGTATATTTTTTGTATGCGTTGGATTTACTTCGTTTATTAGCTTATTTCCTATACAATTATTTATGAGCCACTCCCCATTAACACTTTTCAGTATGTTAGCATTAAAAAGCTGAAGTTTAAAATTATCCTGAACGGTAGGTGATGCAACAACAATAATTTTACTGTTCGTGTTTGTTTGTTTTATATAATCTCGGTGTTCTTCACATATTCCAATTGCAGAACACGTCTTACCTGTTCCAAGACCATGGAATAATAAAAGACTGTTGTAGGGTGTGTGTGATGACAGGTAATTTTTAACAAAGTTTTGGTGAGGACTAAGCTCAAACTCGAGATTTGATAAAAGATTTGCTCTTTCTTCTACATCGTGTATCGTGCCTTCGTATTGCGTGTCGTTAAACTCTTGTTTAGTAGCAATCTTTAATGAAAAGTTAGGATCATTTAAAGTGGGGTATAAACTATCGTTTTCAATGCCTTCATTTCGTTCTTTGTATTCTTGCCTTAGAAGAAACTTATTACACGAATGAGTTGCATCATATACATTCTTATCGAAATCACAATCGATATTTTTCTGCGAGTTATTTTTCTCCATATATGTTACACTTATTATATATTACGAATAAAAACTATACTCTTTTAACATTTTATCTACATTAGTGAGTATGGTCTTTTTTTCTAAATTATAAGGACGAATACACCGCGAACATTCTTCAAGCGTCATCCATTGCATTTTACTCACTTCTGTATCTTGAAAATTATGCATGTTTAACTCTTGGTTGGCGGTATATGCCAAATAAAACTTATGTTTATACGCTTTAAAGTTTGATCCAATAAAATACTCTTCATATGGAATAACATTCTCAACCAGCCGTACATATTTTCTTGAAATCCCTGTTTCCTCCTCAAACTCTCGAAATGCACAATCCATGTCATTTTCTTTAAAATTTCTTCTTCCTTTTGGAAACTCCCATTCTTGCTCCTTCCACGTTGTCGTGCTTCTATTCACAATATCAGTCAATGTGATCGTCTCGCCGTTAACAACAATTCCACTTGTAAGAGCTTCAAACTTTTTTGAAGAAGAGGTTTCTTCTGATCTATATATAGGTGTGCTGTTAACACCCCACAGTTCTCTCCATAACACATCAAATGTTTTTTTTGTAATGCGATTTTTTTCTTCTGTTGACATTTCATCAATACATTTTTGTATCTGAAAAATATTAGAAAGCGAATATTTCCCTCGTATAAAATCAATATATCCAAACGAATCCTTTCGACGGATCATCAAAAACTCGGGTTTATCTATAAATCTAAAGAGTAAAATGCCATAGCTTGTGATAGGAAGTTTACATTGATAAAAAAGGTGTCCAACTTTTCCGCAGTTACTGCAGCTTGAGGTTTGATTATTTAAACCCTCTTCGCGAAATCGTCCAATTGATATTTTTTTATCTATTTCATGGTCAAATGCATCATTGGTATCCGTGAATGCCATAATATATAATGAAAATACTTACAATTAGTGTATATTATCTACACGATCTTTATGTTTAAACATAAATCTTATAATATTATTACAATGTAATGAAATTAGATCCGAAAATATGGGGGCCACACTACTGGTTTTTTTTACATACTGCATCATTAAGTTACCCGATTACCCCCAATGATACGGTGAAAAAGAAGTTTTACGACTTTATACACAATTTTCCACTATTTATACCAGATGAGAAAATATCTGCATCGTTTAGTGATCTATTGGAAGAATACCCAGTATCACCATATTTAGATAGTAAGGATTCATTCGTGAGATGGGTACATTTTATTCATAATAAAATCAATAAAAAGCTAGAGAAAGAACAGATATCGATTGGTAAGTTTTATAGTGAATATTATAAACAATATGAAACAATAACAGAACAGCAGATAACTCAGATTAAAACAAAAAAACATATTGTCTATGCGTTGCTAATAGTATTTCTGCTCGGTGTTATTTTTATTTTGCATCGAGACTAGCAAAGTATTTTATAATCTATTTATACTCTAACAGACATAATGGATGGTGGTATGGTCATTGGATCAGGTGGGTTTGGATGCGTATTTCAACCCTCTCTGCAATGCGACGATAAAGATAACAATGCAACCTCTTCAAAAAAAAAAATTACAAAGTTAATGACGAAAAATAATGCAGTAGAAGAGTACAATATTATAAAGGATTTTCGATCTAGATTGAAAAAAATAAAGGGATATGATAAATATTTCTTACTAAAAAATGTTAGCATATGTAATCGAGTGAAACGGTTAACGAAGAAAGACTTGAAAGGATATACAAAACGGTGCAAATCCCTTATAAAAAAGAATATTACGTCTAAAAATATAAATAGTTCATTGGATAAAATGTCTGCAATAACAATGCCACATGGAGGTATAGATTTGTCAAAATATAGCGTAGATAATATAAATAATTATCTTTCTATGACACAGTTATTTGACAGATTATCAACATTATTGTCAAAAGGGGTTGTTTCCATGAACAAACTACGGGTTTATCATGGTGATATAAAGTCTGCGAATATTCTAATAAAAGATGGAACGCCCCGTCTAATAGACTGGGGTCTAGCATTCTATCATAAAAAGAGTGATAGCAATATTCATAAGGACGCACAAGACCGACCCTTTCAGTTTAATCTTCCACCATCGTGTGTTATATTCAATAAAATATTCGATCAAAAATACAATACATTTCTTTCTCAAGACAACAGTGACACAAAGCAATCCATGGAAATATTTATAAAAGATTACCTGAACATATGGAATAAAGAACGTGGTGCGGGATCATTAGATATTCTCAATTATGTGTATGGTGGACTACTTAATGATAAAAATATTCGCATGTCCGACAAAAAGGTTGAAGATGTGATCATTAAGTATATAACCAATATTGTAGATAAATATACGGAGAATGGAAATTTTCAAAAAGAAAAATATTATAAAGATGTTTATCTTAAAAATCTAGATATATGGGGAATTGTCATGTCGTGTGTCAATATATTTGATCTAATGAATAACAGTAAAGACACGTTAAATACGATCGAAAGCATGGTTCTAGAGAACATGCGGGACATGTTTAAGTATACGCTTGAAAATGATACTACTGCGATGGATCCAAAAGTTATTGAAGGTTATCTAAAAGAAATCTCCGAAATGTATTCTACAATAAAAATGGAAAAAGCGGTTGACAATACACAGAAACACGAAAATATATCATCCTACTTAAAAAAAACTACTAAAAAGAAAACTGCATCGAGCAAGGCGTCGAACAAGATAAAAACGCGTAGCCATAGTAAAAATACTCGTAAACTGGGTAAAAAATATTTTTAATCTGGATACAATATATGAGGATTGAATTAGTGATTATACTTATAACCGCATTTTTAGTGTATAACACATATCATGACGGTAAATATACATCTATGGTGTATAAAAACAAAAAGCACATGCAGATGGCGTTTTACGCAATTGTCGGAGTTTCTCTCTTTTTATTAATGAGAAAGAGCCCTGCAAGAGGAAGGCAACTTCTACTTCATGCGAATGAAGCCGTGAAATATATGCCTATCGACAAACAATCTGCCAGAATACTATCACCTATCCTAGACTTTACCATGAAAGATACAGGAGAGAACACATTCATGGGAAACTTAAATCCGACAGGAACGGTAGATCAACAGCGTCTTGAACAAAGAATACTTACCTCTGGACGTGTGCAAAAAGGAGGAGCCGCAAAATCAACCAAACGATCAGTTAGCGAAACAAAAAAGAAGTATGTTGCATCAATGCAAGATTGGAAGTGTGGAGATTGTTCGCATAAACTGAACGCATGGTTTGAAGTAGATCATAAAACAAGACTCGAATATGGAGGAAGTAACGAAGTCGGTAATTTAGTTGCATTATGCAGAAACTGTCACGGAAAGAAGACTGCATTTGAAAATATGTAAGTACGTTCGTATATCATATACATTTTAATGTAGATGTATATTATATGGAACAACCTAATAATGAGAATAATACAGAACCTTTACAACAACCATCGGGCGAAGATAGTATCCTTATGAATACGATTAACAAATTAAGTTCTCCCGCGGTTTACTTTTTTATTGCAGTGATTGTGTTGATAATTACCATATCTATGTGTTTGATATTATTTACAGGGCCCAACGGCATAAATATGTCATGGCTTGCATCACTAGGTATAAATATTAACACTACTCTCCTAAATGCAATAGGACTTGTTTTTATCATAACTGCAGTAATATCAATCATATTACTGTTATACACAAAAACATTCAAGGCAATTTTTCAAATATTAGACAAACTATTATGGGTATTTACATTGATGACTTTTATCATAGCTTTAGTAGTGTTTTTCGTTTACATAAAACAAGAAGTTCTTGATCACTATAACTATCTCATCTTGTTTGTTATATTAGCCCTCGCGGCAAAACTATTTTATAATGCACTCCAACAATCAGACGAAGAGCAATTTAGACCAAATCTTCAAGTAGAGAAAATACGTTTCTCTCTTGTTTACTTTGCCTTCTTCGTTTTCGCAATAGTAATGTTCACAACTGATCTAGGCGGACTTAGAACAAACTATGGGGGACAATCATTTATATTTACGTTGGTTTTGTTAGGAATAGGACTTGTTTACATACTAAACCTATTAAGTTTTCCAATTGTTGCCGATCCTAAAAATAAGGATAAATCAATGTTCTCAGAGGTTACGCTATTTGGATGGATGCATATTGGATTATTTTTATTAACTGTTCTTGGATTTTTCATAGGCATTTACGTGAACAAACAAAAATTTTTGGATAAAAATGGGGTATTAAGTTTAAAAAATGCAAGTTTTGTATCCGTTTGCACGATGTTTACAGTGATTATGATTTTATGGATAACATTCTTTGTCGTGAGATCAACCAACATTCCTGAAGATACCCTTACTGGAGTCCAACAAACCAAACTTGATAACGTAAGCAACATTGCACAACAAGCAATTAATGTGGTTCTCGGTATTACACTTTTGGGTATTATTATTGGATGGTCAATCACATTAGCGGAGAACTATGAAAAAGATGATAACACCATGGCGTTGATTGTCAATATACTTACTATTTCGGTAGTGGTTTATTTTTCATATAAGTTCTTGATGAACTCCACCCAACTTCAAAAATCACCATACTACAAACTTGTAGTCAACCTTATCTTCTACATACCATGTCTTTTTTACGAGATTTTTGCATGGCTATTTTTAAAAATAGGAGTAAAACTTCCAAGTTTAGATCAACTAATATCGGGTGCAAAAGGAACAAATATAGGAAATACCAATGATCTTATTATGTTAGCAGTTATCATATTTATAAATGTGTTATATTTTCTAATTATTCCATACTCTGTAAACAGGTTCGCAAAACAGGGCGGAAATGTTCTTCGTTTAATGCCAGTGCCTCTTGCAGAACCCCAAGATCTTGGAACATATTTTAAACTCAACGGAATAGAATTACCAAAAGGGAAGCCAATACAAGATATTGGAATACATAATTATAGATATGCGATTTCTTTTTGGGTGTTTCTTCCGTCACTACAACAATCAAATAATGATGAATACTTAACTATTCTTAATTATGAAGAGATACCACATGTTAAGTGGAACCCAAAAAGATCTGAACTTATTATTACTGTAAAACCTCCAAACAATGTAACGAAAGATGAAATTAAATATCCCGAAAGTCTAGATACAGAAGGAAACATTATCTTATATAAAAGTAAAAACTTTAAAACCCAACTGTGGAACAATATTGTTCTCAACTTTGACGGAGGAACATTTGATATCTTTATAAATGGAGAATTAGTAAAAAATAGCAAACAGGTTGTTCCCGAAATTACATATGGCACGCTGGTTTGCGGAACACCTGCATTAGCCGGAAAAATATGCAACATCATTTATTTTAATTTTGCACTAACAATGAAAAAAATCCATTATCTGTATAATTTAGTAAAGTTTAATGATCCACCAATTCCAGTAAACACCTCTCTGGGAAGCACAGAACAAGCCATATACGCGGCTGCCGGAGAAAAGAATAAGAAAACCGTCATTCCGATTACACTTGAAACAGATATATTTGATAAGATATCATTTGATGATCCTGTTGTAAATGTAGATAAAATTACATCTGCTAGGTATAAAAATTATTTATCTCTGGGATGGTATTTCAAACAAAATAAAGATGGCAATAATAGTATTTACTCGGGTGGATTAAACGATGCAAATCAAGGATCTAGTTGTGAAACTTCTTCGTCAACAGGAGGATCAGCGTTTTCAGAAAGCAGCCAACCATCGGGAGATACTATGAATATAAAATGATAAACCGTTGCATTATAGACGAGTTATTATAGGAGATTACATAATATAATATTATCGTATTATATATCATATTATGGACATTACTGGCGTTCTAGTATTAATTCTAGTTATTTTACTTCTTTACGTTCTCATCAAATATGCGATGCAAGGATCTCAGGTAAAAACAGGAGTAGAAAGTGCATTGACCCAACAAACTATTAAGGCAGACTCACTATCCACAAGCTCTGTTGGTGCATCTAACTTTACTCACTGTATGTGGTTCACGGTTCAAGACTGGAACTACAACTATGGAGTTTATAAACCTCTCATGGTAAGATCACCCGTTACTGCGGGAGCATCTGAGCTTGTTCCAGGACTGAATGCCAAAAATGTTTGCCCAGCAGTGGTTTTAGGATCACAAAATAACAATCTTGAGGTGTGGCAGACAATTATGGATGATGGAAACCCCGTTTCTCCTGGATCAAGCACTCATGTTATTGATAACGTTAGATATCATAAATGCACTGTTACAAACATACCTATTCAAAAATGGTGCTTCTTCATTTGCAGTTTCTATGGCCGCACGTGCGATATATATCTTGATGGAAAACTTATCAAAACCTGTGTTATGGACGGAATCGCCAAGGTAGACAAAGACGCAGATATGCTTATCACGCCTGGACTTGAACAAGGAAAGGGATCGTTCCAAGGATATACTTCCAATTACCAGTTTATACCTAGATCCATTAATCCACAAGAGGCATACGACATGTACAAAAAGGGGTTCGGAGGAAACTGGCTCACTAACATGTTGAACATGCAAGTGACTGTTACACTATCCAAGAATGGACAAGTTGAGAAGGAATACACATTCTAATTATAACTCAATAGATTTAGTGTGAACCCTTATTTATATAATTCGATTCATCTACTTGACAAAATTAATAAAAGATATAATATAATATTGTTATTATACTATATATACAGGCAATGTTTACTGATAATGATTCGCAAAGTGGAAAATTGGGAGCAGGAATAAAGGATTTCATGGCATCCAATTCTCTTATAGCCAAGTTTGCATTTATTCTTCTTGTGCTACTCGTATTTATCATTATTCTTCGTGTTGGTGTAGGGATTATGACAACATACTTTAGTCCAACTGGAAGCCCTAGAATGTTTGTAGGAATGTACCCTGGAAACACATCAAAAACTTTCGCACAATCCCCACTTGACTCTTCAAAAGGCGATCCATCAAAAACTATTCTTAGATCAAAAAATGAAAGAGGTGGCATCGAGTTTACCTGGAGTTTATGGGTCTTCCTTGAGGCAGACCCCACTGCTACCAAATACAGACACATATTTTCAAAAGGTAATCCTCAACAATACGCTAGTAAATATGTAGAAGGTGATCAAAATCCCCCAAGCAATGGATTGATGTTTCCAAATAATGCACCTGGATTATATGTTACACCAGGTAAAAATGAATTGTTATTGATAATGAACACATTTGATTCTATAGACGAGGAGATTATCATCGATAATATGCCGTTTAATAAATGGGTAAGCGTGATTATACGAGCGAAGGATAAAAACCTTGATATATTTATCAATGGTATAATTACCAAAAATCTTCAGTTCGCAAGCCCCCCTCGCCAAAACTTCGAAAATGTGCAGCTTCACTTGAACGGAGGATTTAAAGGATATACCTCAAACTTGTGGTACTATAATTATGCCCTTGGAACAAACGCCATTAACTCTCTTGTATACTGGGGACCAGATACTAAGCTAGCCGAAGATAATGGCCTTGGCGACACGAATAGCGACTACTTGTCCAGTAAATGGTATTTCGGAGGCCAAGGAGATATGTTTAACCCAACTGGTTCCACGAATTAAATTATATATTATTAGAAAGAGAGAAAGAGAGAAACACACATATAGATTTAAAAATAATACGATGTATAATTGATATTATTTTTACGGAGTATATAGTAATATGTCACAGGTAACCCTAAATGGTGATAACCCAGTTACAATTAATCAGAATGATACATATGTTGATGCAGGAATAAGCACTCCTACTGGTGGCGGTCTCACAGTTGCTAACACTGTTAATACTGCAGTAGTTGGTACTTATTATGTGCACTATATATATTTCAAATGGACATCTTGGTACATCGTCTCCGAATCCAGGACAAGGACGGTTAATGTTGTAAATAATAATACAGCTCCAGTTCTCATAATAAACGGTGATAATCCAGAGATTGTTGAGAAGGGTTCTAGCTATAGTGAGATAGGGGCAACCTCAGATGGCGGAGAAGTCGTCACATCAACCACAAATCTTGATACCAATTCAATTGGAACATACACAACTACATATTCATCTACAGATAACTATGGTAATACAGCAAATCTTACTAGAACAATATATGTAGTTAATGCAAATGGTCCAACTATCACGATAAACGGTGATAATCCAGTTACTATTGAGAAGGACGCTATATATAATGATGCAGGGGCAACCTCCGATGGCGGAGAAACAGTAATAGTAACCACCAATTTCGATAGAACAACTGCTGGTATGTATATAATAAATTATTCAGCTACAGATCTAAATAGGACTATTGTGACAGCTCGTAGACTGGTAATCGTAGTTGATACAACTGAACCAGTCATAACATTGATAGGTCAAAATCCAGTTACGATTGAACAGGGATCAACATATACAGATGCAGGAGCAAACGTATTGGACGGCACTTTTGCCCCCATCGATTTCAGTCAATATGTAAATCCTAATAAAAATGAAAATAATATTTCAGGAGAACTAATTGGCAATGATGGAGAAGTATATTACAGAGAATACAGTTTTATAGATAGAGCATTCGATTACGATACAATTAAACAGCAGCAATTAGACGAACACGTTGAAACACTTAAACACGAAAACAAGGAAGATAGGGATACAAAGGCTCAGATATATGCAAATAAAGTTCGCGGAAAATGGATACATCGAACTACATCATTTGCAAGTCAGGGAAATGCCAACACGATAACAAACCCTAACACAAAGAACTATTTGCGAATAGACGCAAACGATAAAATTATAAATGAGAAATATGAACAACCTATTCCAAATATAAACACGCCGTTGCCATATATGAACCAGGTGAATAGTGAAACCATATATACATCCAATAATATACTTGACGTAAGCTATAATTCACCAAAAAAAGACAAATCTACAATAGTGATACCAATAGTTAAGAACGATGATCTACCTGTGGAACAGGAAATAGTGAAGGGAGGCATTTTATATGCTGGAACAAACTTTAATAAAGCAGATGATCGCGAAAAACTTGAACCAAGCTTGTATAAGTTCAGTGAGCAAGCGATTGTGTCAAGCGAGTTTGCAGACAAGTTTAATATAGATATTGAAAATACGTATGATAAAGCCGAACTTGAAGAAATTACTGGAAAAACCTTTCTTGAACTATATCCCGATTATCCGTCCTGGGAAAAAAATAAATTTCACGGATCAGTACAATTTTCTCAACCAGACAATGGAAACACTGGAGATTTTCTTCCATCTATGTATAGTGCAACAAATTATGTTTATGATAATGTAAATAATCAATATGCGAACACGGTTATAAAACTCAGTATATTTTCACCTGTTGGAGACAATGTAAATGAAGCAAACAATGGCAACGGAACCCGAGTATCACAAAACATACAAACTAGAACAATTCGTTTTTAGTCTATTTATAACTATTTAATTGATATATATATATATATATAATAATACAGCTATACGATGTGTATAGTTGTATTATTTTCATACTTTTATGAGTATATTTAAGGGTTCATGCATTTTTCATTTGTATCAAATATATCACCCGACATACATTTTGAAGACTCGTTTACTGATGCACAACTTCTGGTTCCATCATATTCTCCAATATAGCAAAATCCTATGGATGAACTACCTGTGCTCTTGGAATTGTTTTCATTTGGTTCTGGGCCCGAATAATCAATCTCGCGTGGTACTTGTTGCTGATTTGCAGAAGGCGATGTTACAGTAGACCTGTCTATCTTCTTTTCAAGATTATTTCTGCTGGAAGATGTGGTAGGTTCGTCGGCATCATCTTCTACATTATCCGCACCATTTATTGTCTTAGAACTTTGGGAGTCTTGGCTTCCTTTCACAATTTCGTCGGGAATGGATGCTGCAGATTTGACTGTCTCACCTGAAACTTCAACCGCTCCTTTGCCGCCCACTTCGGTGCTGTTCATTAAGTTATCAAAAAATGTTTTTATTCCACCAGTCACGCTACTAACACCAGATAGAGTTTCATCCCAGAATAACGCCTCACCTGTTGTAATATACATGTAAATATTTCCAATAATAAAGATAAGTAATATTACTCCAATAACTCCAAGAAATAGTGATGAGTTCCAAAAACTAGGTTCGGATACTCCACTTGAACTGCTAGAGGAAAAGAGAGATGAAAAACTTCCACTACCACTTGTCGAAGAGCTGGGCGATCCGATCGAAGAAGGCGATCCGATCGAGGAGGGCGATCCGATCGAGGAAGGTGATGAAGATGGTAATGAACTTCCGATAGAACTCGCAGCAGACGACACGGTAGAAGATGTGCTATCCGCGATAGAACTTGCAGTTTGTCCAATTGATGAAACCCCAGAACCGAGAGTAGTAGAGATTGGATTTGGTTCACTCATTGACAGGCTATATAAATTCTATTAGATTATTATTATTATCTAATCCCGCGTTGATATTGTAAATCTAAATTATATCCTGGGTAAAAAATCAGTCGAAAATATATCATTTGTTGCATCTTTTATTATAGTATTCTGTGCGTTAGATTTTGTCTTGTTTTGTCTTGTTTTTTTTTCGTTTTGTGAAACATCACCGGGAATGCCAAATAAATCGTTTTGTATGTCGGCTATTTGCGAAGATTTCGATGAGGAATCTTCAATATTATCATTCAATTCTTGTTCCTTCGCTTGTTTAATGCGATTTCCATGTTCCTTAACTTGTGTGAATACTCCATTCATCTGCGAAAGAACACAAGAGAGAACTCGTTTATCTTTTATAATTTCATATTCGCTAAATACAATGTTGGTGGTTAATATCGCAATGGCAAAGTACACAACTACCCTTCTTTTGGTATTACAACCATCAGTATATCGAAACGAGAATATTTGAAATAAACTGTCAATTATTTTTTCGTGCATCTTTCCCCTTGTTACAGATATGTCTTTTAATAAAATCCATACTAACCACACTGGGTTGGTTGACCACTTATCGTCGACAAGCACACTTTCTATATCAGACCGCGTTGCTATTCGACATAGTTGTTTATTTTTTTTACATATTTTTGAATGTTCGATAATCCATTCGTACCAATAATATGCCCGCATAGTGTTAGCTTCTTTTTCAGATAAATTAAATGCAAGCTCATTTATTGCAATGATTAGCTCTTTTGGGTCATCTTCGTGAAGAACTTTTTCTCCAAAGGTAAGATCGGGTGCATGTAAAAGATCTTTAAATGTTAACATATTAAAGTCCTCCTGTTTCACCTTTACTGATTGAATTGTGTACTTTTTAGAAGATACTGATAAAATAACAACGAACTCTATAAACAGAGATCGAAATCCTGGGTCATTTCTAAAATCCAGTTGGTCTTGTGCGGTATCGGCATCGTTCATATTTTCACGAAATCTCATTAGTTTCTTTGCCATGTAAATGGATAATTTAGGATTAGATATGTGAATATATTTACAATAAAACTGAATTAATGTTTCCCATAGTTCCATATAGTGACCAGAACACATAAGTTCTGCACACCAATAACAAGCATTTTCCAGCCTTTCATTTATCATTGCATCCGCTAGACGTTGCATAACAGTCGAACATTTAAATCCAGAATATGTTATTCCTTTGAAGTTAGAAGACGTTCTTTCATCATCAATTATCGATTTATCCATTGGAGTTGTTTTTGTATTGTAGTGCAACAAAAAAAATCACATTATTACATATAGGCAATACATATAGGAAAAATGGATAATCTAGGTAAAACAATAAAGAAAGGATACAGTTCTATTAATAATTTAACGGTATGGGCTAAAGCTGTCATTGTTATTATTCTGTTCCTTGTTCTATTTCGACATATCAACTCAAAATCTTCGCGCATTGAGGCGTTTACTACAGAAGAAAAGTTCGAGTTAAAACAGGGTAAAAATATTTATGATGACTTTTATGCAAATGTTTACGATTCACTTACCTATACCCATTCCAAGAACGAGTTTGAAATACAAAAGATCGTAAAGTATACTGAACCTACCAAAAAAAGTATTATTTTAGACATCGGGTCGGGAACAGGGCATCATGTGAAACAATTAACAGATGCAGGTGTAGGAGATGTTACTGGTGTTGATAACTCTGAACCAATGGTGAAAAAGGCGAAAGAAATTAATCCTAAAAATAAATATGTGTTGGGCGACGTTATGAAACCATCCCTGTTTAAAAATAGTCAGTTTACACATATAACATGTTTGTATTTCACTATTTACTATTTTAAGAATAAACAGGCGTTTTTATCTAACTGTTTTAATTGGCTAATGCCTGGCGGCAAGTTAACCATTCACGTTGTTGATAAAAGTATGTTTGATCCCATACTTCCTCCAGCAAATCCACTCCTCGTTGTTTCACCCCAAAGATACTCCAAAAATAGAATTACACATAGCAATATTGTGTTTGATGAGTTTAAATACGGATCAAACTTTGAGGTAGACGAGAATAGCGATAATGCAGTTTTTGTTGAAAAGTTTACAACAAGAAAAGAAGGAAAGTTATTTAGGAAAAATAAACACGAACTTCATATGTCGGATATACCAACTATTTTATCTATTGCACGAAAAGTAGGATTTATTGAGTTGCAAAAGGTAGATATGATCCGAGCCGAATACGAATATCAATATTTATACGTTCTTCAAAAGCCAGAATAAATTATTTTAGTTGTGTACTATATAAGATGTCTGGACCCGAAGGATACTCAGGAAGCAGTGCCGCTAATAACGCCGCCACCGTTGGTGGACGCCGTCGTCGCTCTCGCAGCCACGCCCGCAAGAGCAACAAGAAGAGCCACAAGAAGAGCCACAAGAAGAGCCACAAGAAGAGCCACAAGAAGAGAGGCGGCAAGAGCCACAAGAAGAGAACCGGCAAGCGTCACTAAATAATTTAGGAACGTAGAACAAAAAGATAAATATTATACGCGTTTACTAATAACAACGCTTATGATAGCATTCTATATTTTATTAACAATCGTTGCGGTTGTTCTCATATTTAGTATTTTTATTAAAGTAAAATATCCGTTCTGGTCGTCCCAGCCAGTTTTTCACGTTTATAATCTTTCGTATTACATTCGCCCAGTTGGAATTATACAGCACGATATCCCAGACAAAAATAAATATTATCGCCCGGATGTTGTTGTTAAAAAAATTGACACCGATAATATGTCCTATTTAGAAACTTCGGTTACATCGTTTATTCAAACACACTATTTACAAACTAGCATGTCTTCATTTGTTCCAAATAAATCGAACATTATTCCGTATTTTAAGGGTCATTCAACGCCTTGTCATTTGTCTACGTGGACAATACAAAACCCTATTTTGCATAATAATTCGGGAAAGGTTACTGCGAAAGACGAAATAAAAGGCTGCATGACCACTCGTCCGCTACACGTAGATATATTCACAGTGTCGGGAAACAAAAGTGTTCCAAGCTTTGATATAAATTATGTTGACTACTTGTGTGTAAGTTCATATCATCGAAAGAAGGGAGTTGCACCCATTGTTATATACACACATCAGTATACCATTCAACGAGAACCACAAAGAATACCTGTTTCTCTCTTTAAGAGAGAAGACGAAATTACAGGGATTGTCCCGCTTTGCTTTTATAAGACAACAACATTCGATATGTCGAAATGGACGATGCTCGCAGAAGTCCCTGCTAATAGGGGAGTAGTTATACGATGCGACTCTAGTAATTACACCATCGTTCATAATTTCATACAAGAGAGAAAAAATGCATTTCAAATATGTATATTACCATCAATTGGAAATATGATATCTCTCATGGAAAGTGAAAATCTATATGTATACATGTTGTTAAATGAAACACAAATCTTACAGTCCGTGTATTTTTTTAGAAACTGCTGCATGAAACATGAAGATGGAGAAAATAATCTGTCTCTTGTTGCCAGCATTCGCGTTGATGATCTTCCAGACGATATATTCGCTTACTCATGTAAACTTTCGATTACAAAAATAGTAAAAGAATATGGAGAAGAATGCAACTACAAATATTTTTCAGTTGAAAACATTTCATCAAATGACGCGATAGTTGAAGACTTAAACACCAAAAATGCTCATATTAGCAGTAGTCCGACTGCATATTTTTTTTATAATTTTGCATGTCCTACGTATCCCTCGAATAAAACTTTTATATTGAATTAACATACGAACGGAAAATCAATACATTTAGTTATTGTAAATGATGAACCCAAACCTTTATTCTTCACTTATTGGAAAAAAGATTAAAGTTGTATTGAAAAACAAAGTATTAGATAAAAAAGAACTCATTGGGACATGTTTAACATTTCCTCCTCCGTTGATTATTTGCGATTTATATAAAGAGGCATATCCTACCTTGTCGATTTCTCTCGATAACGAAGCATACACTGCACATATTTCAATGGAAAATATAGACACAATATACAAAATATGTGACGATATTAGATCGAAAGTTTCATCATTAATGATTTGTAATGATAAACGTATTACAAATGATATAGCATTATATGTTATAAAATTTATGGAAGGATGGAC
>Ga0257127_1000486_pt1 | contig 34549 bp, 41 predicted proteins | sample SI060_135mmetaG_FD_190152 | JGI IMG/M metagenome (GOLD analysis project Ga0257127, IMG submission 190152) | Marine microbial communities from Saanich Inlet, British Columbia, Canada - SI060_135m | ecosystem: Environmental > Aquatic > Marine > Inlet | place: Canada: British Columbia | collected... | reverse complement strand
ACAAAGAGGAAAAGCCGTCGGCAGACAAAGACAAAGACAAAGAGGAAAAGCCGTCGGCAGACAAAGACAAAGACAAAGAGGAAAAGCCGTCGGCAGACAAAGACAATAGTATAGATATAAAGAGATCTTCGAAAGTTAAAACAATGAATATAGTGTTAATAGATATTATGGAAGAACTGGCTGATATTATGATGCGGCAAGGAGAGCCATTCAAAGCAAGGGCTTATAAGAAAGCATCAGAAAGTATAATGGCATTTCCAGATGAAATCACAAATGTAAGTCAATTAAAAGGACAATTTGGCATAGGTAAAACAATCATGGAAAAATTGGAAGAGTATCAAAAAACAGGTACGTTACGTGTATTAGAACGAGAACGCCAAAATCCTATGAATTTATTTACAAAAATATATGGTGTCGGGCCTAAAAAAGCAAAACAATTAATTGATGATGGTATCAAAACCATTTCTCAACTAAAAGAAAACAAAGATAAACTAAACGATACACAAAAAATAGGATTAACATATTATGAACCTATCCAAAAACGCATCCCTAGAAGCGAAATAGAAGAATATAATAAGGTTTTTGATAAAATATTCCAAGAAGTCGCACCCGAAAAGAGTAAATATGAAATAGTTGGTAGTTATCGTAGACAGGCAAAAACATCGGGTGATATAGACATTATTATCACAAACGAAAATAATAATGTTGATGTATTTAATAAATTTTTAGATAAATTAGTGGAGGAAAAAATAATCATTGAGGTATTGACACGCGGCAAAACAAAAAGTCTTACTATAGGACAATTACCTAATTCAATACCAAGACGATTAGACTTTCTTTACACATCGCCAAATGAATATGCATTTGCTACATTGTATTTTACGGGGAGTAAAGCATTTAACACAGTAATGCGTCAACGTGCATTAGATATGGGATATAGCTTAAACGAGCATGGGTTTTCAAAAATGTCATCCGGTAAAAAGGGGGAAAAATTGGAAACATTATTTCCCACAGAACAATCTATATTTGAGTTTTTACATATGAAATATAAAGAACCGGTTCAAAGAGAAGGGTATAAATCTGTCGAACTTTTACATAGTTCTCAAGAATTAGTAGCACAAGATAAAAAGGAAACTATGAATGCTAGTCCCGCTACAAAAAAAAATAGAACTTTAAAAGTAAAAACACATACTAGTAAAAAGGAAACCTATATGGACCATATAGACCATTTCAAAAAAGATGGAATAGACGCTTTAAATATGTTAAAAGAAAATGAATTAGTAACCATGTTGGATGAATCGACAAAAGCATATTATAATGAAAATTCACTCATGACCGACAATGAATTTGATATAGTAAAGGAATACGTAGAAAAGAAATATCCGAGTAACAAAATATTAGAACAAATAGGCGCACCTGTAGCGACTAAAAACAAAGTTACATTACCATACAATATGCCGTCTATGGATAAAATAAAACCTGATACAAATGCTCTACGTAAATGGAATGATACATATTCAGGTCCATATGTCTTATCGGCAAAGTTAGACGGTATTAGTGCATTGTATTCTACAGAAAATAATACAAAAAAATTATATACACGTGGTAACGGATCGGTCGGACAAGATATTAGTCATTTAATAGAACATTTAAATCTGCCAACTACTGAAAATGTAACCATACGTGGTGAATTAATTATGAAAAAATCTACTTTCTTAGAAAAATATAAAGACAAATTTTCAAATTCGCGTAATTTAGTTTCAGGATTAGTAAATCAAAAAAAAATAGAACCAGAAAAATTTGCAGATGTAGATTTTGTAGCATATGAAGTTATACGTCCTTCTATGAAACCAAGTGAACAGATGAAATTTATGGAACAACTTGTAAAATATACTGTGATTAATGAAGTAAAGGAAGAAATTACAAATGAATTGTTATCCAATATATTGATAGATTGGCGTGAAAATTATGAGTATACTATAGATGGCATTATCATAGCAAATGATGTAATCTATGAACGCACCAAAGATAATCCAAAACATGCTTTTGCTTTTAAAATGGTATTATCAGATCAAATAGCGGAAGCAAAAGTATTAAATGTATTATGGTCGCCAAGTAAAGACGGTTATTTGAAACCTCGTATTCAAATAGAGCCGGTTGTTTTGGGTGGTGCAAAAATCGAGTATGCAACTGCGTTTAATGCGGCTTTTGTAGAAGAAAATAAATTAGGTATAGGTGCTTTAGTAAAATTAGTTCGTAGCGGTGATGTTATACCTCATATTATGAAAGTAATTGAACCTGCTGAAAAAGCAAAGATGCCTGACGTTGCATATACCTGGAATGAAACTCGCGTAGATATTATAATGGAAGATGCAGAACAAGACGAAACAGTGAAGGAGAAAAATATAATGGGTTTCTTTAAAGGATTGGAAGTAGATGGATTAGGTCCAGGTAATGTGAAGAAGATCATGAAAGCAGGGTTTGACGATGTACCAAAAATAATTGCTATGAAAGAAGAAGACTTTCTAAAAGTGGATGGATTTAAAAAGAAAATGGCTGAGAAAGTGCATAAATCAATTCATGAAAAAATCGACAAAGTATCGCTAGCAAAATTAATGGCAGTATCAAATATATTTGGTCGTGGATTCGGAGAAAGACGAATAGAGCCTATTTTGGAAAAATACCCTACAGTATTGACATCGGGCGAAACAACTGGGGAAAAGATTCAAAATATTAAACAAATAAAAGGTATGGAGCAAAAAACAGCAGAACGATTTGTTAATAATATTGAGAAGTTTTTAGAATTTGTCAAGGTTGCAAAATTAGAGGATAAAATGAATACTGCTATGGAAAATGCTACTGTAGAAAAGTCACAAAAAGATGAATCACATCCACTATATGAAAAGGTCATAATAATTACTGGTTTCCGTGATAAAAATCTAAGCGATAAATTAAAAACAATTGGTGCAAAAGAAAGTAGTGCCGTAAGTAAAAATACATTTGCAGTTGTTGTCAAGTCAAAAGACGAGGATACTGGAAAAGCCGAAGCGGCAAGAAAGAAAAATATTCCTATTTATACACTAGAGGAATTCAAAGAAAAATTTATGTTGACAGTATAAATAAGAGTAGTTACATCATTGTAGATAAACCAAAATACAAAAAAATGTTATCTCGCAATTTATCTAGTTAACGCCCCAATAAAACAATATAAAAACATATTATGGCTATATAGTATATAATGCAAATATTTAGTTTAATGTCTGTTTTATGCTTAACCAGTTTTTCGGCACTTACAAGTGCTTTCAACAACACCGATCTTCATTGGAATACATTCCAACAATTTGTAGGTCAATATGAGAAGACTTATTCAAATTTAGTAGAAATGGAAAAAAGATTTGATATTTTCAAATCCAATATTGAATATATTAGAAGTCACAACGACGACCAAGGTCATAAATTTACTCTAGGGATTACTCCTTTTGCTGATTTAACTAGCGAGGAATTTGCAAGTTTCAATGGGATTAGAACAACTGGACCATTCTCAACTGGTTGCAGTAAATTTACATCCTCATCAAAAGATGTCCCATCCAGTTATGATTGGAGAGATCACGATGCAGTAACTCCTGTCAAAGATCAAGGTCAATGTGGTTCATGTTGGTCTTTTAGTGCCACAGGTGCTATGGAAGGTGCGTGGGCTATTTCCAAAGGTAAGCTAGTCAGTTTATCCGAACAACAATTAGTAGATTGCTCCAAATCTTATGGAAACCATGGTTGTAATGGTGGTTTGATGGATGATGCCTTCCAGTATGCCAAAGACAATGGTATGTGTTTGGAAAGCGATTACCCATATACCGCTAAAGGTGGCGATTGTCAAAAATGTGAACCTGTCGTTAGTGTTACAGGATGTATTGATGTAACAAAAAATAACCAAGTTGATTTGAAAGAATCTGTATCAATTGGTCCCGTTTCTATTGCTATTGAGGCTGATACAAAAGAATTTCAATTATACAAAAGCGGTGTATTAACAGGCGATGCATGTGGTACTAATCTGGATCATGGTGTATTAATTGTTGGATATGGCGAAGAAAGTGGTACTGAATATTGGTTAGTCAAAAATAGTTGGGGACCTTCTTGGGGGGACCAAGGTTATATTAAGATCGAACGCAGTGATAGTACAAACGATGCAGGTGTATGCGGTATCGCTATGCAACCATCTTATCCACTAGTCTAAATAATTTCTACAATCATAAAAAGATAAATCATATACTAGAGTAGTATTCAATCCAATTTAATCAAATAATTAAAGCATGTAATTATTTGATTTTTTACTAATACAATTTGCATTATTGTATCTGTATACATTAAAAAAGTTTGTTTACATTACAATGAATAATTTTTAATGATCTCTAATACTTACTTAGCTATTTTTGACTAATATGATGTTTTTATAGTTCTCCATCTTCTTCCTTAGATGATACATTCTCTGATGTTTTTAATTCTTCCTGAATCATTTCCTCTTCTTTTTTGTTGTTCGTCTTGACCGGTACATTGATCCTCTTTCTAGGGTGACGGCGCTGCTTGTGGTAATTTTTCCCATACATGACTTGTGGAGGAACCAACTTTGTATGATGTGTGGTGGGAATGTATTGTTGTTGTTGTGGAATACCCCAATACCAATAAGGACCCTGTGGAGTCATCATACACATAGGAACCATTTGTTCCTGAAATTGGTAGTAGTGATTATCGTAGCAATTAGCTTCAATCGGTTGTGATAGATGGGGGTTTGACACTTGATATGTGTTGTTAGAGTTAGCATTAGCATTAGCATTAGCATTAGCATTAGCATTAGCATTAGCATTAGCATTCGCATTAGCATTCGCATTCGCATTCGCATTCGCATCCAGCGACGGCTTTTCCTTCTTTTCAAATGGAAGTACTAACCAAAACCAAGGGTCATCGTAAAGAATCTTTGCTTGTTTCGAAACATCATGAATGTCTTCCATGAATGTTTGTGCTTCTTGTGTTTGGTACAATTCCTGAAAGTGAACGAACGCCATGTTGTATGGTTTTCCATTCACAGGACTCTTTTTGACTAGGTCAACCTTTGCGACTGATCCAATACCAATGTTATGGAACACGTGTGCGATACGATGCTCGCTAATATTACAGAAGACGCGAGGAATGAAAACTGAGTACTGAGTGGACGACATATTGTTGAAAGTTTAACTGAGGAATTGTTATCTTATTTCTCACAACAAAGAAAAAGTATTCGACTTCAATTTTTTTGCAAAACAAACAGAAACCACACATTTTTCCGAAAAGCACAACGTATCTATATGTCAAATTCCGTAATGCTAGCAAATGATTCTTTTAATTCCATATACAATTTGTTTTTTATACGTCCACATATTGTATCAAATGAAGGTTTTGTATTAATTAATTTCATAAATTTTTTCGTATATTCTTCTTGAAATTCTGCATCTGTTTTCATTTTTTCTTCATTTCTATTCTTATAGCAATCAAAACCTTGCAAACATTTACTGTACGTATGGTTAATAGTTTTTCTAAATTCTTCGGCCGAAAATTCACACCATGATTCACCATCGAAAACGTATAAAATATTCTTTTTTTGCTCGTAACATTTAATACTATGTTTTGCATCAGTTTCTTCCAAATATTCACAAAGAATGCGTAATATACCGGTAGTTAAATTTTCATCAAATATATACATTAATTTATCGATAGTTATATCAATATTTTCCATATACATATGAAATGATGTGATTGGTTTCACGTTGCTGTTTAACCACTTTAAAACGTCGAGTTTTTTATTTTTTACGTATAATTGTTTTTTCAATCCGTCCACCTCGGTTTGTAATTTATTATATTTTTCTACGAGGTTCGCAATAATGTTATATAATTGTTTATTATTTGGACTACTATTATAATCCAACTCATTTGACCTCTGACATTTTAAAATATGGTTTTCATAGCATGATGTTTTCTTAATCGTTTCAAAACAATTAGGACAGTTGGTAATATGTTTAGAAGTCATTTTATGAATTGAATAGATAAATAATCAAAATAATCAATTAGGAGAGTAGTATTTTAAGCGGAATAATAAACACATATTTACGTCAATTTTATTATTAATATAATATATATTATGAGTTATGTTTATGATTGTAGTTGCAATGGAGGTATAAATTACGGTATAGTTCAATGTCGTTCATGTGGTTGTTCTTATACATGTGATAGTTCTGGAAATTGTACTGCATCAACATGTTCCCCAGCAGATCTAACAGAAATAACACAAAAACGTATATGGAATACAGTTCGCGTAACAGAATCTGAATATGTAATGAATAAAGTTTCATTAGAAGTATATGAAAAGCCATCAACTAGTTATAATGATGTAAATTGGAATCAAATGAGTGACCGAGCATTGCCTGCAAATACTACAGTATCCAAAATGAGAATTGTTCCTTCCCGGGGAAATTCTACAAAAACTTCTTTGACTAGAGCAAGACCAGGTGCCAGTGCATCAGGAGAATATGGTGTAGATATAAAACATGCAAGTTATGCAAGATATTTAGCTAGATTAAAAGGTAAGGGTCCGCTACGAACACAACGTGATACTTCATTACTGCCAGAAACCGGTAATAAAACAAAATCATATGGTATCGTAAGAAGTAGAAAATGTTTATGTTTTACATAAACTATTTACAATAATATTATAATAAAATGAATTTCTTATAATATTATATATGAGAAATAATTATATGATGAGTATTACTGGTAAAAAAATGGCATTACATTCAAAGAACAAACCGATTGGAAATTCAAATCAGCAACAGCAAACACAACGCGAATTATTACAAATACAATTGAATCAACAACAACAACAACAACAACAACAACAACAACAACAACAACAACAACAACAAACCCAGCAAACACAACGCGAATTATTACAAATACAATTGAATCAGCAACATCAGCAACATCAACAACAAACCCAGCAAACACAACGCGAATTATTACAAATACAATTGAATCAGCAACAACAACAACAAACCCAGCAAACACAACGCGAATTATTACAAATACAATTGAATCAGCAACATCAGCAAGCACAGAAGCAACAGCCAGTAAAGCAAAAAGGTTTTAATATGAATCGTGTATTTATGAATAAAGGATCGCGGAGTGGATGAGGTGGTAGGAGATAACGCAATAAACTGATCGATTATTTGTAAAACTATATGAACGTTATTATTACATTATTTTTATTCGAAAATAAATGAATAAGAATAAGAAATAAGAATAAGAAATAAGAATGTTGGGAATGACGATATAAATATGAATAAATAATAGCAAATTATATCCGAGAATTATAGTTAATAATAATCATATACAATAATATATCTTATTACAATATATATAAGTCAATTTACAATCAGTAGAAAAGCAGGTAAAAGTTATTTACCGAATGGTTTATCTCCTATATTATTACCAAATGTTCGCATGACATTTACAAAAAGCAACAATTATTATTATAATCCACGTAGTGCAAATGGACGTGTTGGAGCATCGTGTCAAGCAGGAAATCTAAGAGCAATTAGACGACGCGTATAAATAGATAAATATAATGCAAAATATAATGCAAAATATAATGCAAAATAGAATAAAATTTATCATATAAATATTTATTTATATGATAATATGTAAATGAGTTATGACATAGATTACACATGTAAAATAATATTAGTAGGAGATAGTAAGGTAGGAAAAACCACATTTTTTAACTTACTACAAAATAATAAAAATTTTCAAACTATTTCTACGATAGGTGTAGATTATACAACATTGCGCTATAATGTAAATGGTAAGCAAATTAAAATAATAGTGTGGGATACTGCAGGACAAGATCGGTTTAATACTATCATAAGATCATATTTTCGTAATATTTGCGGCGTGGTTCTTATGTATGATTTAACAAATATGACTACTTTACAGAGTTTAGAAAAATGGTTAACCTTCATTAATTACGAGAATAAATGTAGCCACCACCATCCACTATTGTTGATAGGTAATAAAATGGATAAAATGGATAGTAATTATAAAAGGAGTGATTTAAATGCGGATGCATTTGATTTATCCAAAATAACAGATTCAGTTGAAAATTTAATGTATCTAGAAATGTCATGTATGAATAGCGATAATGTATTTGATTTAGACGATGTGTTTTCAAATTTTATAAAAATTATAATAAATAATGTTGAATTAGATAATTGCACAGGAATAAAGTCAATGAAAAATATAGATAATAATTCAATAGCACATAATGAAGTAGTTATAACTAATAAAAAACATGGAAATAAAAATAAAGATGATTATACATTTACAAAAAATATACGATGTTGCAAAATTTCATAAATAATGATTTTATGATGAAATATTTTATGAAATAAGTAGTATTGCCAATGAATAACGATTTTATATTATAAAAAAACCTCATAAAATAGTATATGGAAGCAATAGTATTAAACATAAATGAATATAGTGATACCGAGTTGGAAGATATATTATCATTGACATATCCGTATAATGATACAGATGTTATAGTAAAAAAGAATGAACTACATAAGAAAATGATAACAGATGAGTCTGTTAATATAAAAACAAAAGGTCAAATTACCAATTTTTTAGAAACCGTAATGAATCGATTGTGTAAATCATCAACAATTACTAATGTAAATTCAAATGTAAATTCAAATTTTAATAATATGAAAAATAGTGTAAATGAAATAAACAGTCATTTCATAATACAAAAGGAATCCGATAAAAGAGAGGCACTTAATTCAGTTCCAACAGATGGATTAACGATTGACAAACATGGTGCACCACCAGGTATAATAAATCCATTAAATTATCGAACTATAACACGTGCTTTAAATATAGATTCAAAATTTCGCCCAAATTACTATGAAACGTCGTCTGCAGATCAAAGAATAGTATTACCATATAAATTCGAAAACGTCGTTTCCATGCGTTTAGCTTCAGTTGATATACCAAAAACATATTACGCTGTTAGCGAATCGCTGGGAAATAATAGTTTTGTAGTAAATTGGGATAAATCTAGTGGTGAATATAAGAATAGTGTATTAATTAAGATTCCAGACGGTAATTATCATACACTACATGATGGTGGAAGTATTGCAAATTCTTCGTCTATAGAATCAATGTTAAATGCCGCATTATTATCATCGGTTGCTATTAAACCACCAGTTTCTAGTTATAGTGGTACGACTATACAAAGTGACACTAGTTTCAATTTACATTATACTGTGGATAGCACAAGTGGAAAAAGTGTATTTGCATTAGATGTTTCAGGAATTAGCGTGACAAATTTGAAACAACTCATTACAAACAAAGAATTAGAATATGAAATCGTATTTGGCGTCGATACACAAGGAAATATCATTTCAAATCAACCATTGCCATTTTATTTAGGATGGAGTTTGGGATATCGCGTAAATACATATTCAAGTGGTTCGGGTATCGTAAATGGTTCAAATTATACTTTACCATCGGCGAGTGTATCAGAAGGAATATGTTATGTAAAAGGTCCACAATATATATTTATCGCAATAGACGACTATAATAATAATGTAAATAATTATTACGTATCTGCTTATAGTGACTCGATTAACAATAAAAACATATTAACCCGTATTAATCCGAATATTCCAACGGAAGAAGGAACCACATCACAAATAAATCGCAATAGAAATTATTTTGGCCCAGTCAATATAGAAAGACTCCGACTAACATTATTTGATGAATACGGGCGAATAATAAATTTGAATAATATGGACTGGTCTTGCTCTTTAATGTTTGAATGTATGTATTCTTAAGTTTGATAAATATAGATATAGCAAAACTATGAAATAATAAAAATTGTTACCATAACAAGTATTAATAATATTGACACATATAATATTAATAAATGTATTTAAAAGACTATTATTATATAGTAATATAATGCCTAGTTTGAATATGCAAAGTGATAGAGAAGTACGATACCATGAAAGATGTCAACAAAAGAAGCTGGAGCAACAGAATATGGATAGAGATGACCGCGTCCAGCGTCGAGATGATATGAGAAGCGAAATCTCTATGGAAGTACGTGATGAAATTCAACAATTAACTCAAAAAAAAAAGGTTGTAACCACAACTCGAAGTGGGAGAACCGTTGTTTCATCCTATGTTTATTAGTTCTAAGTTTATTTTTTGCCTTTATTTTTATCGTTGTTTTTCCCTTTATTCTTATTCAACCTTTCTTCTTGTAAATTTTTAATATGATTTTCTTGACATTTTTCTTGAATGCGAACATGTTTCGCACTGAATTTTCCGTTTATTTCTCTATTTTTGTGTTCTTTGTCTTTCTTGGTTTTACGTTTTTCAAACTTAAAGTCCATGGTATGGTATATATGTATTCTGTAGATATAATTGAATTTGTATATTATTGAATTTGTATATTATTGAATTTGTATATTATTGAATTATTTCTATATCAAAAGCAATTTTAGCTTCAATTTTAAATAAAAAATTGAAGCTAAATGCGGTAGGTTATGTTAATTACTTACTACAATTACCCACTGTTGGAAATCTATCAAACATGTCATGTCCGTTCTCAATTTGCATTCCACGCGTATTTGGTAACATTTCTAATAAGAGAATTGTTAATACTTTTGAAAATATGCGTTTAGGAATGGTAAGAGATATAAATATAATTTGGAAGACAAATAATGATGGTGTCAATTATAAAATGGCGTTTATTCATTTTGATAAATGGAATGATGAATCGGACGCGGCGATGAATCTGAGAAAAAGAATAGAGGATCCTAACCTAGAAGCACGTGTGGTATACGACGATCCGTGGTATTGGGTGATTCTTCCGAATAATTCCACTATTGGTGCAAATCGCGAGATTCCTATGCAAGCAAATAACACAGAAATAAATAAACAGATGATGCAAGAGTGTTTATCTAGAATAGTAGATCTAGAAAACGAATTACATAGTGTATATGAAGAGCTATATCACCGTGAATATATTCCAGACAAATATCTGAGCGATCATACAGAATGGTCGATTGATTTATCACAAATGAACCATAGCGATCGTGGGCGAACCGATAACAAAATGAATTCTGTTCTGAACGACATTGTTCCATATTACGACGAATGTTATTCTAATTCTAGTACTGGAAATAATAGCGAAGTAGACAATATGTCGCTAACTAGTTTATATTGCGATGACCCAAATTGTAGTAGACCACTTACTCTAGATGATTTACATGTCATTGATGCACCACTCCATAAACCTTCGTCACTAAATAATTTGAAGGAATATTCTGAAAACATTCAAATACCCTTAAATATCAATATTAAACAATGGATGACCGTCAATTATTGTGGAAATGAATAAGAAGAAAAAACGAAGACAAACCTATATAATAAGTAACTAAAATATAAAATATACACTAATAATAGTATGGGTGGTGGTATATTACCAGTAGCTATAAAAAACAACAAAGTGTATTTTTTATTTGGTAAAGAAAATGAATTAGACGATACGCCGGGTTGGGCTGATTTTGGAGGCGGTAAAGAAGATGGGGAAAGTTATTTAGATACAGCTGTGAGAGAAGGATCGGAGGAAATAAATGGCTTTCTAGGGTCGTCGGAAAAACTGCGCTCTATTATTAAAAAAAATAAAATTAGTACCATTAAATTCAAAGACTACACAACCTACATTTTTAAAATGGATTATGATGAAAAATTACCTCATTATTATAAAAACAATTATGATTTTTTTTCTAGATACTTACCACATGTAAAACATAAACGAGATAATGGTTTATTGGAAAAAGCGAAAATAAGATGGTTTAGTTTCGATGAATTAAAAAAAGAAAAGGGGGGTTTTCGTAGTTTTTATCAACATATAGTGGATCTAATTTTAAAAGAAGAAATGCAAATCAATGAAAAAATGAAAATAGAATCAAAAAATGAAAGAAATAAGAGATTAACGAAGAAGAAAAACATATTAAAACGCAATAAAACCAGAAACAACAAGAAAAAATAAAGGTAGATTATATATGGATCAAAAGAGTATTTTAAGTTATTATGCAGATCATAGTAGACACATGCTAGCAAAAAAATGCGAAGATAAATTAGCAATTTTCGTAGGTATATTAGCAATAATCGTAATTATTTATAGAATCATGTTTTTAGCCATACCCATGTTTGTAGAAGGTTTTATAAAAAAGGATATGAAAATCATGTTTGAATCGATGACATTATTAGTATAGCGAATAGCGTAAAGTACTATATTTTTTAATTTAAATTAATATCAAATATGTCAGTGTTTGATATTACTAACGAAACGACAATTTTAGAGCATAAATTTCCACAATATTTGCAGTATAATCCCGAATTAAAAGACTTGTATGGAGAAATAAATACTCCCTTTTATTTCATATATGATATGTTATCGGTAATATCAACGTGTCAATTTAAAAATAAAGACTTAAAGTGGTTGGATGCAGGTGCGGGGTGTGGAAATTACAGTATGTGTTTATATTCTATTTTGTTTAATGCACTAAAAGAAGTTTTACCAAACGTAGAAGAGAGAAAAAAACATATAATTGAGAATATGATTTTTATGGTAGAATACAATCCAACGAATATACCTATATTGCGAGAACGATTTGGAGAAACTGCAAATATAATACAAGGAAATTATTTAGAATGGATTCCAGAAATGCAATTTGATTTTATCATAGGAAATCCACCATACAATTGCAACGGTGTAAAGAAAGTACCAACAAAAAATAATATTGATAAAAAAGAAGATGGAAAAACAATATGGACGGAATTTGTGAAAAAAAACATATCTCTTTTAAAAGAAAACGGTAAAATGAATGTATTGATACCAGCAATATGGATGAAGCCAGACAAGGCTGGTATATATGATCTGATTTTAAAATATGATATTGAAAATCTACATGCATTAAATGCTAGTGAAGTAAATAAAATATTTAGTTATCACGTTCAGACACCAGTGTGTTATTTTATATTGACGAAGAGAGAAAACAAGAAAAAAACAATAAAATTATTCGATAAAATATATAATAATTATATTAATTTCTCTCTCTTGCCGAATATACCGATTCCGCTAGCTTATTCGTCAATAGTAAATAAATTTCTGATTTTAGTGAAACAATACGGTAGCATTAATGTGATAAAAACCAACATGCCCCCAAAGAATGTATTACTTCAAACGAATGAATCAATAGAATATAAATATAAAAACATACACACTACCACGATAAATAAAGAAAAGGGTCCAGAATTACAAATAAAGTATAGTAATGTTGAATTAATGTACGCAGGCAAGCCTAAAATTGTAATGGCTCATAAAATGTATGGATTTCCATACGTAGATATAGATGGTATGTATGGTATATCATCGAGAGATAATTATGTAATAATTAATAAAACGGAACGGGAATTATTCTTAATAAGCGAATTTCTCTCATCGAATCTAATTTTATTTCTATTTGAAACAACTAGATATCGAATGCGTTATTTGGAAAAGTATGTATTTGAGTATATTCCTGATTTTTCAAAAATACAAGAGGCTCAATTAATGTATGAGAATAAATCAATAGACATATATAAATTATTTGGGATAACCAAGAACGAAAAAGAGTATATAGAGAGATATTATAAAATAAAATATAAATTCTTTGACAACAACAAGAACAATAATAAATTAAAAACATGATAATATAATCATATATAATGAAATCATTAGCGTTGTTATACATGGCGGCTGGAAAATCATCTAGATTTGGAGGAGAACCGAAAATGTTATGCAAATTAGGTCAAAGTGACGAAACATTGTTTGAATTATCTATTATGCAAATACGAAAATACATCAATATTACACATATTCATATGGTTGTAAATGCATCAAACAAAGATATAATAATGAGTGAAGTACACAAAGTAATTGAGAAATATAATATATCTAAAAATGTCACTTACAATATACAGGAAATACCACCAGGACGTTCTAAACCGTGGGGTACAGCAGATGCAGCGGCAAGTGCTTGGAAAGATATGAAAGAGCCATTTTTAATGTTAAATAGTGATGATTTATATAGTGAAGAAACATTTAAAATGGTGTCACAAGAATGTAATATTTCTACAAATTATGTAATAGGATTTAAATTAGGGACGACATTAATGGAAGGGAAAAAAGCAAATAGGGCATTTATATTGTTAGACAAATCTGGAAATGTTAGTGAATTACGAGAGAAATTAAACATAGAAAAGGCATATTATAGTAAAAGTGAATTAGAAAATCAATATGTAAGTGTCAATTTATTTTTATTACAACCAGACGTATTAATGAGTATATTAGGCGATTTAAGTAGTTTTAAGAAAAAAAATAAAGAAAATTTCACAACAGAAGCAATGTTACCATCTTTTTTAAATTTGCAAATAAAAACCGGACAAATGCAATTGCATTTATTAAAAACCAACGGGCAATGGAATGGAGTGACATATAAGGACGATGTGAAAGAAGTAAAGGGTCAATTGTCAGCGTCAATATAATCGCTGAAAAAAAGGAACTAAAAAAAAGGCACCCCGGATAGAAACAAGTTATTTTGGAAACAATAATAGTAGCATTATAATATAATAATTATGCCTTCTAATTATTTGGATAATCAACATAAGAATACATCATTTTTTGATATAGAATATAGGAAAAACATGAGAAATTATATTGCAAAATCAATACACGACGTTTTAATACAAACCAATATTTCTTCAAAATCGTTCGCTTTTATGATTAAAGCATGGCATTTCACATTTCCATACATGACTTTGTTTATTTACTTATTTGCACCTTTATGGATGTGTTATACGATAATTATCATCCTCTTGTTTTTTTGTGGAATATTTATTTATTTAAAAGGGTGTTTTGTATCAAGTTTAGAACATATGTTAGATAGTGAAAATACAACCAATATTATAGACCCATATTTAGAATTATTCAATATTGAAATTGCAAATGATACTAGATATACTGGTACTATTTCTATAGCATTTGTTTATTTTATTATGGCTTCTGTAATTTTGTATGGAAGATTAAAATGGAATAAATACTCACATAATAGCAGGTCAGTAAATAAATAATAAAATTGAAAATTATTAATGCACACATAATTAGTAAAAATAATGAAAAATAAAACAATTGCTACTACGCGGTTTAACAATAAAACTTACGATGAAAATCGTAAATACAATCATTTGATAAGTCATGTTGGTTGTATTTACGGAACTCCAATTAAGATGAAAACAACAATTCCTTTAGAAAGCATCGTTTATGTTATTGAAATGAATAATTCTATTAATAAAATAGAAGGCATTGGTGTAATTACTAATAAAGAGGTTATAGACAAAACATACCGGATATATGAAGATATGGATTACAATCGATATATTTACAAAGGTTCCAAACATATTTCTACTACAGAAATAATTGACGAATACGATAAACAAGTGATTTACGTATTAGAACAGTTATTATTCAAAACTAAAAAACATTGCAAACGAGCTCAAGGTATTACACAATTGCAAAAACGGATATTAGATAATAAATACGGTTTCGATTTTGTAAAAGCAATAGAATGTATATTTAAGAATGTGAAAAATAAGAAAGGACTTCATATAATATCCAATACTAGATAGATAAATTTGCTAAAAATAAATTCATACAAACTTGTTAACAGTTTTCATTTACAAACCAGTGACTTGAATAATAATTATTTTTTTGTAGATCGTACAAATCCAATACCCAATGTATTTCATAGCATTACATACGCTATAATCGCTTAGTAATCGTAATTATAGCGTATGTAGCTCAATGATATGAATCTCTCAATAACGACTGTTCGTTGCAAATATTAGTTATGGAACTAATACAAAAAAGTACTTTTAATTTATTATTAATGTAACAAATTAAAAGTATTTACATTCTATATATAAATAATGTCTGTTGATAATAACACAAATAATATAGATTTAAATGTTGATAGTTATTCGCAAGAAGATCTACTAGAATTATTAAATTTAAATGATCGTGATGATGATGATGATGATGATGATGATATAAGATATGATGATATTATTGATGCATCTAATCCACTTATAGATAAATATACTAGTGAAAATAACTATGACATGGCTAATTTTTTCCGACACGTACAAAATAAATTACTAGAAGATATCGATGACGAAGATGTAGATAATATTCAATATACAGATTCTACACAACTCGGTAATCTATGGAAAAACCAAACAGTTTCTCAACAAAATACTGCTCCTACACAGAGTAATAAAGTTACTGATAGAAAGCAAAAAGTGCAAATATTCGAACAAGACGACAAATATATCATGTTTCCGAACCAATTGGGTGTTAATAATGATTATCAAGTACCTGTAGCACAAGGACAAATAAATCCTAATCTTAAAAATATTACTACTCGTATAATCAATATAGATAGTCAATATCGAGAAAATATTATTCCTTATAATGAGGATCCAGACGGACCTACATCTCCTACTAATTTTACATTAGATTTAAGTGACCCTATTAGAAAAGCCATAAGTATAAATGTTACTGCATATCAAATTCCATATACTTGGTATTTAATTGACGCATCTAATCGCGGGAATAATCAATTTTATATAACTAATAATACCAGCGGTGTTTCAACTGCAATTAGTATTTCTTCTGGAAATTATAATAATAGCGACTTGATTAATGCAGTTAATATTGCTACCAATGCAGTATTACCCAAGATTATTTTTTTGTATAACACAACTACTGGTAAAACAACCATAAGAAATGACGATAATAGTAATTCATATACCATTACATTTTATGATTCTTCGAATAAAGTGACAAATAGTAATTTTTCTAAGATAAATAATAACCTAGGATGGGTATTAGGATTTCGCGGAAACACTTCTATTTCGCAAAACGATAGTTTATATGGTGAAATGATATATACATTATCGGCTAGTGGTGGAAAAACTATATCTGAATCACTAGTGAATACATTTGGATCCAAATATTTTTTACTAGTGTTGGATGATTTTCAACAAAATCATTTAAACCAAGGTCTTGTTGGAATTACACCAACACAAACAAATGTAGATATACCTTCTTATTGGAATGCTGATTTGGCTACGAGTAGTTCGGAATGTCAAACACAACCTTCTTCCAGTAAAAAAATACCTACATACGTTCAAAATGCACCCCGGCGTTTAACACAAGCTCAATTATATACACTTAATTCAGCTACTCAAAATAGATCACAAACTACACGTAATCGTTTAACTAGTCCGAATAATTCCAGTGTTCTTGCAGTGATACCTTTAAAAGGGTCAAATCAATTACAATTCGGTAATATGTTGATTGATGATTTTAATTTACACGAAACAGAACGTGTATATTTCGGACCAGTCGATTTGGAACGTTTTCGCGTGCGATTAGTTGACGATCAAGGATATACTGTTAATTTGAATGGTAACAATTGGTCCTTCACTATGAATGCAACGTGTTTGTATCAATATTAATATTGTTATTATTGTTTTTGTTATTATTTTTATCATTACTAGTGATAATATTTTCATATACACATACACGATATTAAAATGGGTTAAAAATATTTTTATTACATAGTATAATATGGGACGGTTTTACAGTGGCGATATATCCGGAAAATTCTGGTTTGGTGTTCAATCTAGCGATGACATAAGTGAACTTGTTTCGTATATTCCAATCCAGAATTATATATGGAAAGCATGTGGATGTTATGTAGATGAAGATATACCACTACCAGAAGGTACATATTGTAAAGGATGTTACGATTCAATAGACGCGCATATTTTAGAAGTGAAGGAAGAAGAAAATTATGACGATGAATTACTATATGGCGAAGACCAAGAATTTATTTATGAATTAGACACGAATACACATTATCGAGATCTTCTTGATAGCATGAATGAATTGAAACAGCGCATTCATCCTGATATAATGAGTGAATTCGATAAAATAGAACAAAATGACAACATTCTAGATGCATTCTCAGGTGTGTTTAATCATATACATGAATATATGAATAAAAATAACACTTATGACAGTGACACAGATAAGCATAAAGAATGTCAGTTACTCGCTAGATATACATTGGGATATCAAATCGAATATTGCCTCAGAACCACCGATACTTGTAATATCGCTTGCGAATACTAGAGTGACTAACAAAACAATAAAAAATTGAACTATTTTTAAAGAAATATCGGAAAAAATAGAAACAATATGCAGCTTTATTAAACATCTATACCAGATATGCAATCGTCAAACAATGTGTATGATACCAACTACTATGATACATATACTAACTTATATCCATGGGACACTTGTTGCGAATGTGACAAAAAATTTGTAAAGAAAAAATGTAATAATTGTGGCTTTGGAATTTGTAAACAAAAACAATGCTCTTTTCAATTCGCTCAATATAATAATCCAGATATGGTTATTTGCAAAACATGCTACGACGAAATTGACGAAAAGTTGGTACCATCTATCAATTACAATCAATTACGACTATTAAAGAAAAAAATAGAAGAAAGGGTGGAGAAAAGTGTAGATAAGAAGATTGCTGAAACTATCAATAGAGAAATTATTACAACATACGATACTTAGTAAAAAAATATAAATATATTATTAGTATATAGTTGAAATAAATGGAGGAGCATAATTGTTTTTCTATTAGAACAGCCGTTGGCGGTAGCAGTGATTATATAGCACATAAAAAATCAAAGGCAATTTATCAAAACGCCGCAAACATAGCAAAATATGGAGGTTATCAACAAAAACAATCTGTATTAGGAAAAAACAATGGCATATATACCGGTGATGTAAATATAAGTAAAAATAAATGTCTATTAGGTGCAAAGAATTATAATACATTATTTTTATTTAGAAGGGGAAAATATTTAGTAAATCCTCCGAATCCATCTATGTTAATGGAAGATGTAAATGGGCTATAAATAAGTATAAAAGTAATCAGTAATATTCAAAAACACACATAATATATAATATAAAATTATAATACTTTATATTATAATGGCTTTTCGTAATTGTTTTTCTACTCCAAATAAAGATTCAAGTAGCAGCGATTATATAAGTCGTAAAAAATCAAAAACTATATATAAAAATGCAGTAGATTTGGCTAATAATAATGGTGTTTATCAAAAAAAAGGTTCATTAGGACAAAGTAAAGGAACGTATATTGGAAATATAAATATTAGTAGAGATGGAAATAAATGCTTAATTAGTACAAAGGATTATGCTACATTACAGTCAGTGACAAATGGGAAGTATTTAGTAAGTCCGGATGCTTCAGAAATATATTTACAGAAGAAACAGCTATGGAATGGACTCACGTATAATATGGGTTTGAATAGTACTAATACAATTATATCTTATCCTGGTGGTACGCTAAATACATTTTCTTATCCTCCTACAATTAGTGCTAATAATACATATCCTAACTTAATACCACCAAGCGATCAAGGATTAGTGGTAGACCCATCATACAGTTTGTTTTATCCAGATGGCGTATTAACAGAATCTCGCGGTAATTGTTACGTGAATGATGAAACCGCATATCAAAAAAGGATATCTACAATAACTTCTTTAAAGAAAAATTATGCGGAATATGTGAATCAGTATGGTGGATATACTGGTGGATACCAATATCCACAACGATTTAATTTTCATATAAACTGTAAAAAAAAGTAATTCGATAAATAATTTGTATTCATTTATTATAAAAATTGAATCATAATTTTTATAATAAATGAATACAAATACAACTTACTGATATATTTATAGAACCATGAGACTTGAAATTAATAATAAGAAGAAATGCGAACAATTCAATTATATTTTCACTAATTTGAAATACTTTACTGATAAAGTAGTATTGCATATATCTGATGAAAAAATATATTTGCAAGGTATGGATAACAATCATATTTGCGTATATGAATTAACTCTTACGTCATCATGGTTTACAAAATACGAAGTGACCGAATCGGAAACGATTTGTATTCCATTGGGTATTTTTACCAAAATTCTACATATTCACAACGAGAAACAATATATTATCATTTATAATGATGATAATGATAATCTAGATATTGAATATAAAACCATGTCTAGTGATAGTAAAAATGAAAATAAAGATGAAAATAAAGATGATTCAGAATTATGTAAAGGCGTTTTTGACAAGTATTTTCGCATTCCTCTAATGGATATGGATACAGATATGATGCATATTCCAGATACAGATTACGAGGTAGATATTGAAATGGACTCTACACGCTTTAAAGGATTAATAGACGAATTATCTAATTTTAATGAAACTTTAAATATTGGATGTGATGAAAATAATGTTACACTAGAGTCAACATCCATAGAAGGGTCTATGAAAACAGTAATTAACATGGACGATATCGAATTATTGGCAGTGGTAGAAGACAAAGAAGTCAATACTTCTTTTGGGATTAAATATATTGCAAACATGTGTCAATTCCATAAGATATCGTCTAATTGTAGTATTCATATTAGTGAAGGCATGCCTCTAATGATGAAGTATGTAATGACCGACGATTGTCATATTCAATTCCATGTTGCGCCAAAAATCAGTGACGATTAGGTTTTGAATACACAGTAAAAATATTTTGAAAAATGCATATAATTTATCTAAAAAAGTAACAAAAAAGTATCAAAAAAAAATACTTTTAAAAATTGAAGTGCTTTTTTCTATTATTCCTAATATAGTTGCACTGTGAATAAAGTATTTACGTATTATATACAAATGTCAAAATTACCATATGAAATAGTTGATAAAATAATCGGCTATTATGATGATCTACAAGCAATTGATACTCATAAGAATGCGTATAGACAAGTAATGGATAAAATTAATATTCAATCAGTATTAATAGAACACGAAAGTATTATGAGTACTTATATATTAGGATGGAATAGTAATTTATATACATTGCATGATTACGAGCGAAGGTTGTCTATATGCAATAAATGTAAATGCTGTATAAGTCATCAAACATATCGTCCTAATATAAACAATGTACGCGACGGTTCGCATTTTAAAACTATATATAATATAAATAATAAAAAGGGAAATAGAAATTACACTTACAGTTGTAGTTGCAAGTGTAGAGCTATATCCAGAATGCTTTGTGTATTAATAGACAGCAAATTAAACAATAACTGTGACGATGAGGATGATTCCTTATATGAGGGGGAGGATGAAGATGATGATTTCATATAAATATGGACGGATGTTTACACCTTTTGTAATACATCATCATCTAATTCAGGTATAGTACCTTGGTCGTATTTATTAGGAATATTTATTTTAGTTAGTGTAAGTTGCTGTTTTTTATTGATAGGAACATGATTATAATTTTTAACTCGCAGTGTATACGATAAATGTACGTTATGGATATCAATTTTGCATATAATAATATTCAAAAACATGCCTGTATAACTAGTAATAAAGTATGTAATATCAATATGTTTATTCTCAGCGATTAAATGATACATACATTGAAATAAACGTATTTTGATGTCTTGGTATTGGATTTTTTTCGCACTTTTTGTAGCAATTAGACAGATGTTTGATAAATTATCCAACTCTTCATTTGTAAACGGACAATTAATAGTTGTGTTTTTAGTTTCTAAATATAAATATTTCAATAAATAATGGCATACGCAATCCGCTAATCTTCTAATAGGAGAAGTAAAATGACAGTATTCGGGAGAACCTACCAAATCATGAGATGATTTTTCCGATAAATAATCCGCCTGAATTCCGTTTATAATAATTTCATTTAACAAATGTTCTCCAGTTATATTATTGGAAACACTTGATAACCAATCTTTTGCATTACAAGTGCGAAATATGCCATGACCGTTCATATTTATTTTCAAATATTCTCCTATAAATGTATTTGCAAATATGGCAAATTCCGCTATCATTTGTTTCATTTTCATTTCTTCTAGCGTGTCGCGATATAAATAAGGAATACTATTTTGAATTTTTATAGTAGATTGATTTATTTCGCTTAATTTCACACCCAATGTTTCTTCTTTACGACGATTTTGCAATGCATTGCTTATTTTTAAACCATAATATATAGCTGGATAATCATCTCCAAGTATAGATGCAGTTGAATATGTAAATGCGTTTTCTTTTTTAACACGTAATACAGAAAATTGTAATTTTATATTACCAATTGGTAGAAAAGTGCTTTTAGATATTTCAGTACAAATAGTAATAGCAGATTTTAAGTTTCCATGTGTATTTTCCATTAAACTGCATTTTTCCATAATTATATGAGGTATCATATGAATAGGAGGACAACCAAGTGGATATTTTGTTACAACTCTATTTATTATATCTTTCCATAATATGGAATCTATTTTTATAAAATGTGTGGGGTCAGCGATATGAATAGCCAAGTATAATTGATCGCGTTCCTCGTATATGCTGAACGCATCGTCTGCATCTTCACATCCGTCGGGGTCGATACTATACGTATCTATATTCGTATAATCGACACGATCTGAATCGGGTATGAAATATAAGTTTTCTCCATTAATATTATTATCATTTATTAGCAATGTGTCTATATTTTCATTTCGGTATTTTCCATGTAACGGTAACACATTTTTTATATAATATTCATTATATTTATCATTATTATCATTATACATATATACTCAAAAGTATATATATTTATTTAGTTTTTATATATTATAAAAAATATTACTTTATATCATCTCATCTATTTTTTTACATTTTGCGCTTGTATCTAATATTAAGTCCACTATTTTGTCGTCGCCATCAAATAATGATAAATTATGCATGACTCCTGGATAGAAAAAAGCAATACATTGATGTACGTTTACTTTGATTTGTTGATTATCTAGTATTTTTCCAATATAATAATGAATTATCATATTTTCACTTTTCACGGTTGTAAGTAATGAATATATTTCTATTTCTAAATTAAGTTCTTCTTTCCATTCGCGATGTAAACATTCTTCCAATGTTTCATTTGGTTCTAACTTACCACCAGGAAATTCCCAAATATTAGGATAATCCGGGTCATCTTTTCTTCGTTTACCCATAAGAATTTCGTTTTTATTATTATACATTATTCCACACGCTACATGTATCATTAATAATATTAATCCAAATATATTTAAATATATATCATTAATATTTGTAATGAGTGACAATAAAATTCTTCATAAATGTACGTCCTGTTTAAAATCATATAAAAGCGATTCTATGCTAAAAAAACACAAGTGTAAAAAAGATGCTATGAATACACCTATTGAAGCCGTACCTGAATCTATGTCAGAAGAGCAAAAGAAAATGCTAGCACAACAAAAGGTAAATGAATTAGTCCAACAGAAAAAAATGGAAAATCTAGCAAAGGCAAAAGCAATGGCAAACGCAGTTGATAGTGGAAATACAAGTGGAAAGGAAAATACATATGATGTAAATATGACCTTCATGGAAAATAACAAAGTAAAAGTTGAAATGAAAAAACAAGGAGAAGATAGTGATAGTGATAGTGATAGCGATAAAGGTGACGAAAATGTGTTGAAAGATTTAGTTCGACCTAAAATTTCTACATCATATCAAGACGAAATTGATAAATTAGAAAATTTGGTACAATTGTTTAAAAACATGCCTATCTCTGAGGATCCTGATAAAAAAGATAGAACTATCGAACAACTCAAACAAACAATTACTATTTTGATGGAACAAAGCAAGAAATTAATCAAAGAAATGCAAACTATGTCTAAGAGAAATAGTTATTATAGAAATAATGTTACATTAGCTGCATTTATTTTGGATAGATGCAGAAAAGATGCACCGGAAACAGATGAAGAATTTGAAGAAATGTTTGGTAAATAATATAGTATAGTAAATGATACAGTAATTATATGAAATAGTATCAAAATAATACATATGTTCGTGATATGTATTATTTCCACCTATGGCGATTACATTATTGTTTCTTTAGATCCCACATGAGAAAATTTAATTAACGTCTAACATCATTAATAAAACATAAAATGACGGTATTAAAGAGGCGGGATAGCACCAACGACTTTCCCAGGTTGTTTGATTTACATATTGTATATATAACCATGATGTTATGCTAGAAACTACGTAAATATACTTTTTAAAGTTAGATTTCCACAATAAAGGGAATAGAAATAGACTACCGTAATACATTACTTTCCATAATAATGAAATAGTGTCGGTTTGTCTAATCACATTGTTAGTTCCTATATCCCATTTGATACCTTTATTGTATACTTTTTTGGAGCATACTTTTTCGTTCCTAACACTATATACATATGTTATACTTGCAACAATACCAACAACAGTAGTCATAAACGTTAATTGACCCATTGTTTTTTTAGACAATATCGTACTGTTAAATAAATATGCACCCACTATCATAGCTAATGCTTGTCCTATCAATTCGGGTAAAATCATTTTTGACGCAATATTATTCACTCCACCACAAGTTTGGTCTTTCCATATAAAATATTCGATTAACTGCATTTGTGCAACAATCAAGAAAAATAAACCAATATTTTTATCGACTTTGTCACCAAATATCATTAGTATAGATGATGAAATAGTACCGATTATATATGCATTCTTAGATGATTCTAAACTCCAACACATACTGTTATAATATGTCGAGAATTAAAATTTGTTCTATTATATTTCATACTACATATCAAGGAATTGCCAATAACAGCAGAAACATTCGATCACACAATTCAAAATGGATTAACTAAAACACTAACCCATATGATTACAAATGGACTCAATAAATTAGATATATTGGAGCGTCCTATACATTGCACTGATGTATCTAGAAAAACAATATACGTGAAAGAAACGATATATGGGAAAAAGATACAGATCTTGATACTACAATATCTGGTATAAAAACCCTTTCTATAAAACAGCGTACAAATATTAGTAAGTGGCAAGATGCAAATGAAGGTTGGGAAAAAAAAGAAGATTTACAAACAAAACTAACCACTTTAGTATGTAATTCTATGAGGGATGTAGAAAATAATGAAAAGGAAATAAATAAAATTATTCGTTCAATTAGTAAATAAGTATATTTAGATAATGATAAAAAAACTAGTATTATAAAAAATAATTATATTTGAGTAATATATATGGTTTATCATAAGAAGACATACCGCAAGCGCGGAAGAGTATCTTCTAAAAAAAGTCGCAAAACACAACGTAGTAAACGCGGAGGCTACGATATAGGAACAGGGCCTAGTGAATTGCAATTAGCAGAAGAAGGAAGAAGTGTATCTCCCCCCCCTCAATCTTTACAACAACAACAACAACCTCAACCTCAATCTTACAGAAGAGTACTAGACGCAAATACACAAGCGAACGCAGCTGAATTAGGTCAAACCGGATTCGAATTAGATCAAAATGGTGGTAAAAGAAGAACAAAAAAGAGATCCGCAAAAAGAAGAAGCAAATCTAGAAAAGTGCCAAAAGTATGTTTAATGTGTAAAAAACCATGTAAAACATGCAAATGTATAAATTGCAGATGTCCTACTTGCAGGGTTGGAAATTGTAGATGTCGTAAATCTATGATGAAACGTTTACTTGGAATATAGGTGCGATAAATAATAAATAGTATTATAAAATATAACAATATATGTGGTATTGTTATATTTTAAGAAATAGATTAGAGGAATTTAAGAATAATACATACAATGGATCAACAAATAATCCAATACGTAGGTTAAGACAACACAATGAAGAAATAAAAGGTGGTGCTAGAGCAACTAGTGGAAAGGGTGGTGCTTGGGAAATATGCACTATGCTTTCAGGTTTTCCAGATCACATTAACGCATTATCTTGTGAATGGAGAATAAAGTGCCCTTCTGGACGTCCAGGAAAACGTGAAAGAAAACATCAAGGTGTGAAGGGAAGAATATCATCATTGAATGAAATATTACCACTTGAAAGATGGACTGGTAAATGTATAGTAGACAATTGTGATTTTAAATTTAAATTGCATATTTTGAAAGACGTAGTGCATTTTTTAGATAAATCATTGGTTCCTGAAAATATTGAAGTAATAGAAGTAGACACAATAGACGCGGATTGCATAGAACTTGAAAAAGAATTATACAATAAATAATTTAAAATTATCCAAATGTCTGGTAGAAGCTTTATAATATTGGATATAATACTCATAAAGTATATTGCAACCGTTTATTTGTGATTCTGTTTCGCATATTTCATTTCTAACAGTGACGCTATTATAATACAACGCTTTCCATGCATCAAAACAATATGGATTGAAATATTTACTCTTATTTGCAATATTACGGTTCTGTAATAATTCTATTCTACGTTTTTTATAATTTATATCTAATTCATATCCAATATATTTTTTATAGAAATGGTCGCTTAATTCTTTACATATGAGATAATTAGTAGGAAGTTCTTCTTTTTTAATTTTGCGAAACTTTTTAGCTACATGAATGGGTATATATGAATGAATAATATCAACTAATTCATATGGCAACCGGTTTATGTATGTAAGTAATCGGGTTTCTTCTGAATAAATACTCATAATTTGTATAATATATTTATTATGTAAATTATTTTAAATAGATAATAGCAAAATATATAAATGAAACGTGTATTGTCAAATATTACAGAAGAAGATTCCTATTTACTAGACAACGATTCTATAGAAAATATAGAAACACAGCAGCATACCTGTTTTTCATGGATCTACTATGTATCCCATGTTCCAATACTACTTTACAAACGGTTATATAATTATATACGTGGAAAAGGAACTAAAGTAAATAACTGAAAATAAGGAACTAAAAATAAAGCACTAAAGCACTAAATCATAGATCGTAATTTTAATCACTAATTAATTCTAATTCACATCCGGTGGAAAATCCATATATTGTATCATCAAGCTCCCACTTGTTTAATTCTAATATGTCATATTCGAATGGATAATCTTCTGAATTGTCATAACTATTTTCGTAATACTCATTGTGCCAAAGAAACATTTTGTTTATTTCATCTATTTCATCATCAGTGTATTTATTTTTATTTTTAATTTCATGTTCTATATCACATCCGCTATCTAATTCTTGTACCGAAACGCTATAATCATTCAAAATAATAGATTCTTTTTGTAGTATCTCTTGTTTTTCCTCATTAGTTAGTTCGATTTCAAATGTTCCCCAATAAAATGTTGTAGTTACTAATAATGTAACTAATTTACCATTTAATAATGTATTCGTCCAATGTTCTGTTTGGTATGTGGATTTTTTACAATCAGCAGTTATTTCATATATATGAATATCTTCATTATTATCACTCATGTGTATGTAGTTAGTATTTTTATCTTTCTAAATTAATTGCATAAGAATATTGTATTGCACCATCAATAATTATAGTCTACTAATCGGAGCTCCAAAAATATTATAATAACAAGAAATAACATCCGATGCTTTTAAATGTGGTTGATATCGTAATACATCATAAATAGAAATGGGATGTTTTACATCTTCTTCTGTGTAGTCATTATTTGGGTTTAAAAAATACTTAACACAGAATTGTAGAGGTAATTTTTTATATGTTGTCAAAATTGAATATAATGTAGTATATCTATGATCTATCATATCCTCTAGGTATGATGTAGTAGATATGTTTGTATTATATACTGGCTTTATGTTATCATATTCCATTATTTCATTCATGTAGTATAATATATGAATAACTTTATATATTTATATGCTTCATACATTTATAATATATAGTTTGCCTACGTATGAAAGGAATATAATATTGTTTAAAAAATATAATATACCTTGATATTGAAGATACATGAGTTTTTTTCATTTTTCCAAATTCATTTTTGAAAATTGAAAACAACACAAGGTTTTTTGTGTTGTTTTTTTATTTTTGGAATATAGAATTGAAAAAACGTGAAAAATGTGTTTTAGAGCATAATGCTCTCATTTTCATTTTGAAAGAAAATATTTTGTTACTGAAAAAAACAAAGTATTTTGCGAAATGATTTAGGGAAATTATTCTAATACCATTATAATGATACAAAATGGTAGTGATTTGTCCCCAAAAATCCCCAAAAAATTTGTATGTAAAAAGTGTGACTATACATGTAGTAATAAAAAAGATTATAATAAACATTTAGTTACTAGGAAGCATATGAAAAACCACGAAATGATACAAAATGGTAGTGGTTTGTCCCAAAAAAATCCCCAACCTACACAATCAAGTAGATTATTTAAATGTGAATGTGGAAAAACTTATAAATGGAGTAGTGGGTTTTATAGACATAAAAGTACATGCTACATATATGAAGAAGTTGTATCTGAAAATGATACAGTAAATAGTTCTTGCATAGACATAGATAAAGAATTGTTGATAAAAATGCTCTTGAAGAATCAAGATGTATTGGAGAAAATAGTGGAGGTTTTACCAAACATAGGTAATTATTCGAATAATACAAACAGTAATAATCAATTTAATATACAGATGTTTTTAAATGAGAAATGCAAAAATGCGATGAATTTGACAGAATTTATAAATACACTACCGATAACAGCAGAAACATACGACCATACTATAGAAAATGGTCTAACAAAAACAATTACACATATGATAACAAATGGTTTAAATCAATTAGATGTGTTGGAACGTCCAATACATTGTACGGATGTGTCTAGGAAAACACTTTATGTAAAAGACAATGATGTCTGGGAAAAAGATACAGAATTGAATTCAATATTACAAGGTATTAAGACATTGTCAATAAAACAAAGGACAACCATTAGTAAATGGCATGATGCAAATGAAGACTGGGATAAAAATGAAGATCTACAAACGAAGCTTACAAGGTTGATTTATAATTCTATGGAAGACGTTGAAAATATGGAAAAAGAAACAAATAAGATAGTGAAGTGTATAAGTAAATCAGTTCACTTAAACAATGATATCAAGCAACTATATTTACATTAACTTATGAAAGTTACCTTCTTTATAATGATACATTAAAAATGAAATAAGTCCAATAGAAACATCAATAGCTAAAAATTGCCATGAATTGGGATTTTTTAAAATAGCGTTATAAGCAAATAAAAAATAAAGGAGTGAATGAAGAGGGCGTAGATAATTCCACCATATTTTATCACCTCCAACTTCAAGGCCAGTTTTTCTAGACCCGGTTAGAAAAATAAATAAGAATCCAAAAGCAGGAAAAAGAGCAATAAATGCCATATAAGGTAAATAAGAGGGGTCAATTTGTTTTGCTAAAATAGTAATTAGAACACGTACAAATATACATCCAAACAAAAATAATACAAATCTACGTTGAATTGTATTCATAATATATTATAATATGAATATAATTTTATTTACACAGTTGAATATCAGATAAATTCACAAATATAGTTAGCAATATCGAAACAAAATAAGCGGTTAAGAGCAAGCTGAATGAAAATTCCATAGCTATACAAACTCATATTTTTATGAACCATTCCATATTTATCTAGTGTAGTTTTAGCCAATTGAATATATTTTTTATCTTCATCTGTCAAGAGAGGATGTACTGTAGCATCTATTTGTGAATTCAATCTTTCAGTAGTAACATAAGCAACTTTAATAAATTTTTGAAATTCTCTTCCGTAAGTATAAACGTGTATTAAGGTTCTATTGATATATAAATAATATGCCCTTATTTTTTTAATTCTTGTCATAAGAATGGCATATTGTATTTGTTTCTGATATAATACTCTTAACAATCTTCTTTTGATATAATCATTTTCAGGATGCTTGCGAAGATATTTATTTAGAATTCTATACTGTTTATTTTCTACATCGATAGCGTCAATATCTATTAGGTTAAGCTTTATAGACGCATTAAACTTCCATTCAGGGTAAGATAAACTGTATTGATAATTCATGATATTTGTGTGTTATTTAAAATATGCAAAAACATAAATTAGAATTCAATTTTTTGTGGTAGATTTTAGATATAACATTCACATTCACATTCACATTTACATTGACATTTACATTTACATTCACATTTACATTTACATTGACATTTACATTTACATTCACATTTACATTGACATTTACATTTACATTCATAAAATTAAATTATGTATATTTATATATTATGAAAAAAAAAATGTTATTATTGTTATTGTTATTATGTATAATATATACTATTTTTTGGTATAAATCATCGGTTATTGAAGGTATGTTAGTAGCAAGTGATAGTATGAAAGAAAATGTATATGATAAACATAATATACAACTAGATAGAGAGAATAAAATGTTAATAAAAAATAATAAAAAAGTAAAGTATGTCAATCAGTTTAATAGTAAACAATCCTCGAGATTGTCTGCAGATAAGGCGAAAACAAGCGAAATTTTATCTAATAATGGATTGCCTGTATGTAATTATGTAACATGGAATAATAGTTTAAAAAATAATGAAAATTTAAGAATAATTAATAATAAATTATCATTTCCATTGGTAATAAAAAATATATGGGGTGAAAAAGGTGAGGATGTATTTACTAATGTAATATCAAATGATACAATAATAGAAAAGATAGAGTATTTAAAAAAAAGGAAGAAGAAATCAATTATAATAGAAGAGCAGTGTGAAGGAAATAAGTATAGAATAATGATATTAAATGATAAATTTATTTACGCAAGTAACGATATTAAGCCTATCATAGTAGGCGACGGCATAAGTAATATACGTACTTTAATAAATGATTATCCAAACAAAACTGGATTGAAGCCAATCGTAAATATAAATGAGGATTTAATAAAACAACAAGGTTATACAATAACTGACATATTAGAAAAAAATAAGGAGCTAACTGTAACAAATGTTGTAAATATTTCGAATGGAGCAAAAAATAAATATATACATGATTACGAGATCCATCCAATTAATATGAATCTATTTTATCAGATAAATAAGGTGTTAGGTTTAAATTTTTCAGGAATAGATTATATGACATCTGATTTGTCGGTTCCTTATTTTCAAGAAGGTAAAATAATAGAGGTAAATGCTGCACCTGGATTTTCAACAACAACACAAACAAATGAAGAAGCTACTACTAATTTTGTAAATGCACTATTTTAGATAATGTATTTTTCAAGCGCATATACTCGGAAAAAGTAAATTCCATTTTATGTTACAAGCATCGAGATAGTTTTCGCTAATAAATCTATGTAGATCTTCTTTACAGCAAATATTATATGTGTTTTTAAAATACTTTTGCCAATAAATTGCAGCACCAAGCATAATTTCATGAGGTAATAACAAACAATAATATATTGATTCGTATTGTTTTATCATAAAAGATGCAATATTAAGACCAGATATTCTAGAATCGATAAAATTAATGAAATGATTATTATTATTTTTTGTGGATATCCATATGTATCCGAGAACATAATTTTTATGTAGGGGATTAATATGGATGGAAATGTCGTTATGTTCTTTCAACGACTGGAAGGGGAAATCATTTTTAGAAACTAAAACATAAATATCCGATAGATGTGGCAACATAATACCAAATCCGTTCTTATTATTTTCATCGAACATATTCATATTCATTACTATATTATGTAGGAATTCATGCAGACCTTCTCTATCATATAAAGGGTCTTGCCATATGTTTTTAACTGTGTCAAATTCAGTATATTTACATAAATATTGTTCCATATACTATTACTATAAATAATAATTTATTATTTAATAATAAATTATTATTAAATAATAATCTATTATATTTTCTCTCAATTTCTCTCTATCGAAGTATTTTTGAAAGAGCATTAGAATATAAAAGGGTCTCGACATAATGGAAACAGAAGATTGTATCTTATTGAAAGAAAATAATTAAATAGAGAGAAACGGCATAAAATGTAGAAAATATAATATATATAATGAAAAGAATATTCCATGAAGTAATTCAAGTAGGGGAATATAAGAATAATTAGACAAACAGTTTTCGAACAGATTGCATAAAAGAGCCAGCATGACTAGTTTTGATTTGTCTAGAAGGAGGAATTTCATCAAGAAATGACATATTTTGTCTTATGCGGTCATTATACATTGAATCGATAACATATAAATCGTATTTGTCTTTAACTAGGGTAGATGGGGGGTAGAAATCTCTATTTTGATGAATAAATTTTTTAATAGGAATGGATGTTTTTGGAAAAGATAAAGTATTATTATTAAGAATGTCTTGTGCGAATATATCAAGAATATCGCTTTCATCAAAAGCTGTAAGTTTTTCTATTTGATTTATAAAGAGGTTGCGTAACTCAGATGTGGTAGAATTACCATCATCATAAATAGTTAATGTTTTGTCGATAGTGAGATGTAGAACGAAAGTATACATAGTATTTTGTCTAGTGTTTTGATTTTACGTGCGCATATAGGATATGTTTAGATTCAATTTTTTAAACATAGAAAAAGTAACTAAAATAAATGTACTGGTAAATAGTAAGTATTTATCAAGTATTTATTGAGTATTAATCATTTTTCTCTCTATAGAATAATAATGAAGGTGTTTGGTGCAATAATATTTCTAATAACACATAGTGAAATATTTGGAATGCGAAGTAACAATAAAATATATTTAAAACATAATAGACAATATAACTATATGGAAAAGTTAACACAATATGATGAAGCGACACAACAATTTATAGTGAATGTAGGAACATTTATGTATGATAAATCCAAGAGTTTTTTTGAAGACGAGTTAATGGAAAATAAACTAGTGGAAAAATGGGATCTAGATTTTAATATAGATAAAATAAACGCAGAGAAAAAAAAGATAGAAGAGAGATTGAGAGAAAAAGAGAATGAAAATATGAATTTGAGAAATAATATATATAAAGTAAGAGACGAAGAAAGAGAAAAATTTGAGAAATCGACTACATGGTACAAGGAACAATTAGAAGGGGTGCAACAAATAACAAGATTAAAAGAGATGAATTATGAGAAAGATATAAATGATCGAATAAATAGAGAAACGGAACAATTAAATAAAAATATAGAAGAATTGAGAAAGAAGAATAAATGGTATTATGATTTATACGAAAGCAAAGAAAAAGGTACTAATTACGAGGAAGAATTATATCCAAAGATGCTGGACTATAATGATAAGTATTTAAATTCTGGATGGGTGATAACACATATAGGACAAGTGATGGGAGAAAAATCAGATTTTCATTTTAAACATAAAGAAACAGATGATGTGATATTAATAGATACAAAGAACAATTTGCCTACAAACCCAATAGCATCAACAGACAATTTTGTGAGAGATGTAACAGATAAGAAAACGAATGCGATAGGAGGAATAATGTTAGCGAATGGAAAGATATGCAATAAGAAAGGATTCGAGATAAATATAGTGAAGGATAAATGTTTGATATATGTATCAAATTTTGATAGGAATAATGTAGGATATATATTTTCTTTGATGGATGAGATAATGGAATTAGTAAGATTAAAGAAATCGAATGGCGACAAAGATAAATTAAAAGATATATTGATAGAAAATTACAAGAGAGAAAATCAACAAATAGAAAGCATAGAAAAAACGAAAAAAAGCATAGAAAAAAATATAGAAAATATAGTGGAGGATTTTCAAAAGTATTTTAATGAGGATATAACGATGGAAATAAAGAAGGATGAGATATCGAATAGTTCAGTACGTTCAAGAAAAAAGACTTCGACAGATGTAGTAGATTTTGATGAATTAGAAAAAGAAAGAGTAGTAGTAGGAAAAAGAAGTAAATATTATCTACAATTTGAAGAAAGTGAAGAAAAACGCATTCAATATTTTTCAAATAATTGGGGAAGAAACGAGAAAGTAAAGAAATTAGAAAAAAAGAAAGAAAATGGAGAAAATACAATAATAATAGTATAAACATCATATATGGTAACAAAAAATAATATATTAAGAATATATTTATTACGATAAACTAAATTTAATATTATTACGATATAGGGTAATAATATTAAATAAATAATTTAAAAAATAAGACGATAAATGATAAAAATAATTGTGACGATAATATGAAATAAATAAAATATAAAATATCACGATAAATGGTAAGGAATATATAATAAATAAATTAAAAATTAAGACGATAAATGATAAATAATGGTAAAAATATTTGTGACG
>Ga0257127_1000476_pt1 | contig 35123 bp, 29 predicted proteins | sample SI060_135mmetaG_FD_190152 | JGI IMG/M metagenome (GOLD analysis project Ga0257127, IMG submission 190152) | Marine microbial communities from Saanich Inlet, British Columbia, Canada - SI060_135m | ecosystem: Environmental > Aquatic > Marine > Inlet | place: Canada: British Columbia | collected... | reverse complement strand
AACCGTGGCCGATGCCTCGTTCGAGATTTCTGCATCACATTGCATGGTAGCACCAGCTTTCAAGAAACCAGTGTTAACATTTGCTTCGTCCAAAGGACATTCAACGTATTTGGTAATAATATTTACGTCACTATCAACATCGGAGTTAGTGAATTCACCACGCAATACAAGGTCAGTTTCCGTGTGGGACAGTCTAGCCCATGCACTTTGAGTAGCATCACTGGCGGTAGCTTGAGCAGTACATCCGGAACCATCAGCGCCACACAATTCATCACAGTCAGCAGCAGTTACTGTAACACAGGAGCTAACCAAATCGAAGGAGGAGGTCGGCGATGAGGCACCCATGGCACCAACATCAATCATCAAATTGTCGGTATCGGACGAACTCTCAGAGACAGGTTTCAACACTTGTTTCAGGTTGGAAGCAGCCCATTCCGTGTTGGCAGCAGTGGTATCTTTCTGCGACGAAGCAACAGAAATTTTCAATTTAAATTGATTTTCACCAGCGCAAGCTACCCATTCGATATCCGTGACGGTCACAGCTCTCTCAAGCGTAGGGGCTCGCAAAGTGGCAACAGTCACACTAGCAGAAGCGTCTCTCCTGATGGTCGTGACAAATTTTCTGTCAGCGCAAAATTGAGATTCACTGAAAGTAGCGCTGGATCCAGACGCGTAACTTAATTTACGGGCGTACTTCAACGCAATCTTTGTGGTGATAACATATGCATCATTGACATTATCATCCTCCACCTTTTGCGCACAATGTGACCATTCATCAAGGGTCAAACCATCGCTTAAAAAGTGGTTTGATCCAGCTTGATCCGCCCATAGACCTTTAGTATTATCGGATGCATCACATCCTGTGAAAGCGCCGGCTTCGTTGTTACGTACGATATCGTTGGAGGAATCACACTGACCGTACGATACAGAAGCACTCAAATCTTGCGTCAATCCAGAGTTACTTCCTACAGCCAAACCTGTGACTGCTTCAGAAGCCATACCAGACCAGTAAAAGGCCTTGGCGGTAACTTTGTTATCAACAAGATCATATCCTAAAGTGAAATCAAAAGTCAATGTAACTTCATCACCAGCGGACGCGGTAGTGCGCGAACATGGGATACGAAGGTCGTAAATAGCGAAAACATCGTCCTTATCACGGAATTGAACATCCAGGAAGCCAGTACAAGAAGGGCTTGACCGGATCGTGTGTTGTTTAATTGCTCCGTTTACTGCGTCAGATTCGAACAGCAATTCAGAAGCAACCGCCGCCTCAGTACAGTCGGCGACTGGAGTCGCCACACCAGTACATGCTTGAGAATCAACCGAATATCCCATCATAGTCGACGTCCCAATGATATCGAATCGAAGCACTTGGTTTGCAGTTTCAGTGTATTTGCTGATACTCATGGTAATTGCCGCACCAGCTTTGTCAACCGTTGCTAGCTTACGACGAAGCAATGACAATTCAGCGTCCCCAACTAGAATTCTTCGTCCATCAACCTGAGTTATGGATGCGTATACACCTCCGGTACATGCGGCATCTGTGCCTGTACAGGCAGTAGCACTATCAGCGCTATCAAAGAAAATAATATGACTCTTTTTCGCGAATGCCTTGTTTGCCACGACAATTCGACATTTGTTGTAAAATAGATCGTTTGCAGCTGCCAGCATGTCAGAACTCATGGTGTAGACCTTCCCCTTTCCATTTTCGGCACATGCAGCACTAACCACCAAACCAGATTGTGCGCTTGCACTTGTCAATTTAGTGTCGTCGGTAACAACCAAACGAGCATTCGAAAGGAAATCGAATTCAGAGTCGTAATCACCGTAGTCGGTAGTACCTTCAACTTTTGGAGTAAAGAACTCACCTAGAACATGACCGGATGCATGCTGTGGATCGTAGTTTGGCGCACCACAGTTCGATACTCCGTCGGCATCGCAATTTGGTAGCCTCAAAGCTTTGCCTGCCTCGACACCTGATCCCACAGGGTCGGCGAAGATATTAGACAGGGAAATACAGTCGGTGGTAGAACCATCGCATCCACTGAGCAAGGTATTGACAGCAACGTCTACAGCAACGTCAATCTGTGGACCACCACTCTGTGTAGAAAATCCCTGTACAGCCAATCGGTTGGAGCAAAGCTGGCATCCAATGTATCCCTTCTTCCAATGAGCAAGTCCACCATACAAAGCTTTGTACGTACCTGCTAGCTCATACTGAGCAAAGCCACGGTCATAATACGTGGTACCCGTGCAGCCATTTGCTGCCAATGAATCACCGGCGTTGGACTGACCTGTGCTTAAGCAGTCGCCAGATTCGTATAAAGAATAATCTATTGGTACAGCAGAAACGCCGCTGTTCAAGAAACTATTTTTGCTACTGTCGTAGAAGTTTTTGTAATCGTTGTGAACTTCCAAACCTTCTTTGATCAAGTTAAAGTTACCAGCTTCCTGGTTCAGTACTTCAACACCAGACTGAGAGTTAATAAGGTAACGGGAGTCCATAACGTTTAATTTGTAAGTGATTTGAAGTTCACCCTTATCACTTGTGCTCCCTGTAATACCTTCAGCAGAAGACGGGATGGAGAGCAAGGTATGAGCGGCCGTCAAGTCAGGGTCAGATACATGACCGTCGCCAGAGGCGACTGAACCGGCATCAACCTTATTTCCAGGGACATATCGCATTGGTACCTTAATGATCTTTTGTGCTTTTTCACCTAGACCCAATGAAGCGGCTTTCTTTGTAAAGGTAATTTGAGCGTACGCGTAACCAAGGTACTTATTGTTCTGCGGAACATAATGACAACTCAATTTTTTTGCACTAGCATCGGATGCAAACCCAGCGGTCAACACAGCGTCGTCCATACCAGCAGCAGCCAAAACACCAGATGTCATTTCATCTCCAATGTTACCGTTGTAAGCCACAGTACAACTAGCTTCGTACTCTGCTACAGTTTCATCACTACCCAAAAAAAGATGTGCTGCATGCTCGACGCATCGCCATTTCTCTTCAGCAGTTTGCTGGTTTGCTGGCACAGCAGTCAAATCGCACGCAATAGCTGCTGCCGCCGAGGTAAGTTGAGTTTCGGCGCGAATTACTCTACTCGCCGTGTAGTCAAATGCCGTTGCGCCTTGGTGCTCCTTCAACGTAAATACAGTACACCTTCCTTTGCCACTGACGGAACCTTCTACACAAGTAGATCCGCCTGGACAATTGTCTAAAACTGGGGAGTTTGCATCAGACAAATCTTTTACATCACAGTACGATTTTTGATTACTGGAAACATCGTACATTCTGGGTTGAAGAACCGTAACGGTGGCACGCTGAGCATAGCCTACGGAAAGAAAACTTAACAATAGTACGATAATCTTATTCATATTTTTATTTAGATTGAACGATATAATATACACCAAATAATTTGTTTGTGCGTAATCTTCGTATATAATCATGATTACTCATAAATAAAATGTTACAGAGACCAGGGGTTAAAACTCGTGTGGTACGCATCAAACGATTTGATCATAAAGTTCATTCGCATATTAATAGACATTGTAGATTTGGTACTGGATGTGTCCATGGAACTTCTCTGTGCTTAGTTATGTTTGGATGCTTTGTTGTTTTTGCATTATTTCTTCTTTTACTCTTTTTTGTAATTCAACCATGTAGTAGTGACTTAGATTGTGCACAAGAGAATCCATGTTCTATAGATTTTTGCCGTGCCAATTACTGTGTCCACGAATATAAGAAGGATTGCTGTATGGTGGACGAGGATTGTCTTCAGACTTCGTGTCACTCTACATTTTGCAATGAAAATTTAAACAAGTGCACAGCAGTTCAAAAACAGAACGGTACAACATGCAATGATCACAACCAGTGCACTGTGAACGATAAATGTTGGAGTGGTGAATGTCAAGGAAATACGTTAAACTGCAACTTTAACCAATGTGCGAACGGGCAGTGTTACAAAGATAGAGGTTGTGTCTACACGAATAAGCTAGATGATAGTCCATGCGACGATTCGAATGCTTGCACAGTGGGAGATAAGTGTTGGAATGGAATGTGCACATCGGGTATCCTTAAAGATTGTAGCTACTTAGATAGCGGATGTATTGTGGGTATATGCGACACTACCGCTGGATCATGTCTTACAGCACCAAAATCAGACGGCGACCCATGTGTGGTAAGTACCGACGAATGTCAGGAAAATCCAGTTTGTAAGAACGGATTATGTGAAGCAGAGCAGAAGACATGCTTTGACAACAATCCATGCACTATCGACGGCTGTGTAGCTGGAGTAGGGTGCACGTCTATTTATAACTTTACTTCAGGTACTTGCGGAGCTGGGTGCACCAATGACATCGACTGTCCGACGGATTATGTTTGTCATGATGGCACTTGTCTCAACATGCCATTAGGCAATGAAATAGACGTACGATTCATAGACTATGAGCTAGAGAACTGTACAAAAAATGGCGTTGATGGACACCGTTTGCTTCTTAGTTTTGTTATGACAGCTGACAAGAATGTTCTTCTGTTAGATACCTACTACAACATTATCAAAGATGCCGTAGACATTACTACACCCACTGCACAACCGTTGGGATTTATAGACGAAGTTTTAAATTTAGAAAGTACACTGTTGAACACAGATACCTCACGGTCAGCTTTTATGGTAACAACAGCGTGTCAAGCAGTCACTGGAAGTAATTGTGACACGATGTTTGCTCAACAAAATTATGATTTGAATCTTAAATTAACTCAATGTATGGATATTTCAACAAAACCATACCAAAACTGCATTGATCCCAACATTCACGTGTCCGCAAACGTAGCCATTTCTATTTCCGATTGTAAAAATTTTGCCAAAGAAGACATTTTGTACGTAGTTGGAGACGGTGTATTATGGCATAGAGACACAGAGTATGTGGGGATGAACACTAACAATATTCTTGATCTGAATCCATACCTAGCAGAGGAAACCAGGGTGTATGCTGGAATCAACACGAACATTTATAACAACAGCAACTTAAGGGCCAACCTTTTCTCAGTTCGAGTTTGCAGTCCATTGGATAATCACCATCTTACGCCATGTGTAACAGGTCAGCTTCACCAGAATAATTCTTTTTGTCCATATGTTGGATGTTTTGGGTGGGAGCATACGTTTGATAACCCGTTAAATCATTACATAGATTTAATGCAACTAGGCTACATAACGGCAATAGCTAAAACGGGTACCTACGATTCGTACGGTTGTTATTTGGACGACATATATTTTTCATCGGACAGTAAAAAATGTGATGCGCCTTTGTGTCCATCTCAGTGGTGGCCCCATCAAATGGACGATGGCTTATCTTTTCTGTTGGAGTGGGTCAAGACGCACCCGAAATATGGCGAGAACCCGATTTTGGTAGTAGACATGGTGTACAAGATAACACAGTGCGCTAGTAATTTAAGAAGTGGAAAAGAAGAGTTACACCAAATTAACACAGTAAAATTAAAATTATAATACTTATTACAGCCAGTCCAGAATGCATAGTTTTCGTTCTTCCTGAGGATGCCTCATATGTGACATTGTTAATCGTACATCCAATTCCTAACTCTGCTAATACTTTACCTTCATAATCGCCCAAATCCATACATACCATAGGCGTTGTAGACGCGTACATTAAATTTCCAGGATAATTATGGTGTGATATAGAGCTTCCACTACGAAAAGAATAAGGGTGATACAATTCTACATCTCCAATGTAAAGATCAGCACCTCTCACACCTTTATCAGCTCTTAATAGGCAATTACTAACTGATACATTACTTAGATTCTGAAAAATTGACGAACCGTCGCTATATTTTATTTTCGTGTCGTACAAACGGGGGTAGCATTTTCCACCAAACGTGTATCCAACAGTCCAGCTAAAAACAGAACTGTCCTCAATTTCCCGTACTGATCCGGCAAATATTAATCCATGCAACAACTCATGCTTTAAAACTGTTCGAAGGTCAAATCTAGCGCTTATATTTGAACAATCTTTTTCTACGTACCAGCCGTTGGGTGGGTTAGGATTGAAGGCAATAGTCATGTCATATGTCGATCCTGACGATGTATTTCTATTCTGATTCATAGCTTCATAGATTGTTGAAACCCAGTATCCTCTGCTGCTTAAATGTAAATTTTGAGATGCCCATGCTAACGTTGTAGTGTTTTCGAGTAAATAGTCAAAGAATACATTTATTCGAGGACTTGTAGGAACTTTTGGGCATAAAGAAACGATTTCGCTCCATGCCTCTTTTGTTATATTATCTAAATCTATATCATCAGGAGCCACTACATTTTCCACAGTGTGATGGTTCAACATTTCCCACTCTGCCGAATTACTTCGTACTACATGAGAACTCGCGCGACCTACAAAAACAAACAGGAGCAAAAGAAAAAACCTCATCAACTATATATATGTAAAGATTAACCAAATATATATATATGCATGCGATAGTTGTAACACTACTTCTGATAATTGGTCAAAGTACAGCAACACTGTGTAGTATACGAGATCATGTCATGTATGGTGGACCATGCCATTACAATACTTCAACTGGTATAAAATTAGGCGCTTACAAGTCTGCTGCTGCTGGATACGTAGATGGAACAGGAGTTTATGCAGGTTCAAAAACCAAAACGTACACCGGTCCTATGGATCAGGTAACAGATTGGGGGCCAACTGGTGGCTACATTAGTAGTAACTCACCATATCAGCTAAACGTGGAAAGAAATGCCAATGTTCATACTTACGGTACATGCTCAGATTTACCGTACGGTAGTGTGGAAGAAGAGAATTTAATAGCTGCACATATGTTAGGAAATCGAGAGGATCCGGATCTGTACGTAATTGACATTCAACCATCTGCAACTTCATTGTATGTGTGTACTCCTATTTATCAACAACGTTGTCTTACGTTTGCCTCTGGGTTTACTCAGTACGATTTGTCTGCCACGTCACAGGTTTCATGTATAGGTCTATACATTTTATCTCCAGCTATGTCAGTTTGTCAATTAGAAACTGGTGTTCAGTGGACAATGACTGGCTATGGATTGACCGAACTTCGGGGAACAGTTACACTTACTGCTGAAACGACTATACTACATGTAAAAGATTCAGAATATCGGCATGCCGGTCAGTTCAACCAACACGTGCACTCTTTACCAGCAGATACGATGGCGTTGGATGTAACCCGTACACATGTCTCTTTTCGAACCATTAGCAATTCATTTTTGACATATTATGGAACAATGGAGACAGAAGTTATTTCATACGTAGCTAATACAAATCATCCAATCACAAATTGGGCCGCGGAGGAATTCGACGTGACATTAAAAACATCTGTGCCATGTAAGTTACAATGTTATGGAGATACCTACCTGTTTAACTTTACATGTGTTGATCACACCATGACAGACAAAAGTGAGTGTATGGGCGGAGTATTTGTTTCTGGTACAAATGTCACTGATAGTTCTTGTTCCCCTTGTGTTGACAGTTATGATTTATTTAACATGTGTACGCAATATTCATACACCACGGAAACTTGTAAACGTGGCATATTTACACCTGGTACCAACGTATCTGACACTTCTTGTGTTGAATGTCCAATTGATAAGTATCAATTTCAAAATGCATGTAGAGATTGTCTTGATTTAAAAAATCATTTTAATGCCGAAACATGTTGTACTGGGACGAATCAGATAGAAACACCATATAATTTAAGAGTTCAACCCTTTCGAGCTGTCTGTCAAAAAATATTAGATGCATGGCGGTACGATTGTGATCAAGTATGTTTTGATTAAAATTTAAAATAGTTATTCTTACTGTTTATAACATTTTGGGCGGATGCGCTGTTTGCTAAGTATAATTTCAATTCTTCTATAAATTCTTCAATATCTCTCATTTCTTTATCACTTCGTTGTGCCGTTCTGGCTTTTCTAAATAGTTGGGTAATGTCTTCCAACTCCGTAGGACCTTGAGAAATATGCTCATCTGCCTTTTGATGTAACATACCACTGTACGTTCCAATTAAATTACCACATAAAATAGCCAATAAAAAATACACATTTCCACCCACGATAATTAAAAAAGCAAATACGTAGAGAACGAAGGAAAGCGCGGTGTATGTTAGTTGCCAAATAATTTTCCCCCAACGTTTAGGATCATTTTTCTCCAACGCTAGTGTCTCTCTAATTAACTGTGCGTTCCAGATCCACACAAAATTTCGAAAGACTTGAATTACAACCGCGCCTAAACATAAAAGCCAAAACGCTTCGTTTGTACACGGTGTAAGTAACTGTGAAAGATCGGTGGTGAATGGTGGATTGGCTCTGTTGCTTTTACAAGTTTCGTCCATTTTGTTACAATAAACTTTCCCTTATATATCTGCTAATTCTACTACGCACCGCAGTAAAAGTTCAACACGGTAGATAGAAGCAATTTTCCATTTTCCAAATATCACTTCACCTTCTTCAGGAACTGTTTTCCTATTGAACCACACATAATAGCTATTTGGACCCTGTTCTTCCCACATGCTAAAATTTCCTACGTTGTAATCCGAAGCTTTGATCCAGACTCTCTTTTTTGCATCTGTATAAGCATTTTCACCATGAGGGCGTTTACGGGGTACTTGAACCAGATATTGTCTTTTAAACACAGACGCTGGATTAGGCGGACGGCTCATTTAAAATTTTAAAGAGGCAACCCTCTTATATATACTTTCCTTTTTAACTTCTGGTAATTTCTCCGCTTCTGGCTCTAATTCTTCCTGTGTTAGTTTGTTCAGGTAGGTAATATTCCTTGTGATAGTGCCGGTTTCGTCGTTGGGCCAGTTATATTTATTCATTTTTTCGATTTCTACAAATAGAAAATTAACTGATTTTATTCTACCATAATATCGTACTGGCTTTCCTTTGTCACCGTCATCTCCAGGCAACTTTGTAACACTCGTTCTTCTTCCATTTTGATCCTTCTTCACTACGTCTTCCCACCACACGACATCCCCTGGTTGTAAGTTGGAATTTTGATACACGTGTGCAGATATAACTCGCAAAGTCTCACCCTCTTTTCCAGCATTTAAGTAGGGGCGGGGAATATCTTCCTGTAAGAACGGACGCATATATCGTGCCGTTTTTCCCCCAGGGTAAGCGTTGTTGGTTTTTTTTGAAGTATGCCACCATTTCCACCCGCTTTTATTATCCGCACAACACATAGCTACACGTGAAAAGTGCGAGTTTTTTCCAGTTGTAAACAATTTCGTTGGATACTTCCATTCGAACGTGTCCATCCTAGCGCTTAAATTTACACAATCACCAAAGTAATCTTCCTTGTATGCTCCGTTTTCACCTGGTCTAATGGATGTTAAACGCTTCAACATTCCTGTGGGTCTCTCTCTCTTTCCAAATATACTATTTGTAAATGCAATACCGATCGACGATCCGACTGGCAGGGCAGCACAGATAGATAGGCAATAATTCCATACTCTCGATGGTGCAATCGGCGGAATATAGAACATAGAATCAGAGGAACGCTTTACTTTTACTAGCCTAGCGATCGAAATTCCAAACTCGTTCTTAAACACTTCGTTAAACGTTTTAACCGTTTGTAAATGTACCGTTTCAAATTCATGGACGAGTGGCTCGTACAAATGTGGATGTTCTTTCACATCTTCCATAGTAATATGTAAGTGATAGTGAACGAAGATCATAAAACCATCCACTTTCTCTACATTATACTTCTCTGCGTCGTATACCAACCCAGAAATATCTAAAACTAACTCCTCCAGCTTTAATTTTTGACCTTCTATGGTTACTTCAAATGTATTTTCTTCTGGTGTTGCTTTCACAGCTTTGACAATTTCACCAGCCTGTGTGATGCCGATGCCCGTTTGCCATGGACCTTCGGCTTCTGCTCGTTCAGACTCCTTTATAACAGACTCCCAGTAACTTGTGTATTCATCTGATCTATCTCCATCCTCACCTATTGTCTTAGCGTTGTAAGTATATTCAATTGGAGCAACATCGCTAAATGCTACACCAACACGAACGTAAATGGCATTGAAAAATAGTTTGCTATATATAAACTCTCTTGTTGTCTCTTTCTCCTTTTCGTCTTCCTGTTTAGGGTATTTTTCACTCAATTCCTCTTCTATATCTTCAAAAGACGCACTTAACACTCCTTTATCTCTGGCTAAGTAATACGTATATTTCAAAAAGTGTGCTACATGTTTCACGTGTTTCTTCAACTCCTCCTGATCTTCACAGGAATACATCACTGTCCATGCGTCTCCTTCAGGTGAGTTTGGCAAAATATATTGTGTGATATTGTCTTTCTTAGTCATGTTTATTATGTATTCTGTTATATTATTAGTTCTATTCACAGCAAGCAACATCCACGTGGGTAGATTTGCCCATATCGTTGAACTCTTTTTTATGTCAGTGGCCAAGGCAGCAAAAAACATTTTGTACACGAGGTGATGTCATATATAGTGGAAAACCTTAGATATCCACAACGTATAAGTACATGGTAACACATAGTAAATGAAGTTTCTTATTTTACTATCCACCGTTACGTTTGCGGTACTTACGTTCATGATCAACAGAGAGAAACTTGTAAAAAAGTACAAGATGGTCATGGTCAAAAACCGTGGGCTCAGTATTTATGTCAACGCCACATTGAAAAAAATCAGTAGTCTGTGTGAAAAATACGACTCATGTGATAAGTATTTGCGTGGAAAAAATGATACTACACCAAAGGAAAAAGTAGAAAGCGTGCCCGTACAAAAAGTTATACCTTTGCCCGAATTCAGTTGGAGGGATTGTAAGAAGTTTAGGAAGAGTAACTTGAATAGAACCGAGGCTTTGTACCAGCAGTTAAAAAAAGTGGTAAAGGTATTTAATAAAACAGATTACATCATAGGGTACGGGACCTTGCTAGGAATTATACGAGACAATCAAATGAATGTGAATGAGGTTGATAATGATATTATTGTTGGTAAGAATTTCAATCCAACTCCTTATAAAGAGGCGTTGTTCAACAAAGGTCTTATTATTTTCAAATTTGGTATGTATCGGATATGCGAGTACAGTCCTGTTAAAGGTGTGAATAAACCACCGTGGAGCGCTGGAAATTATGTCACTTACACCGACATATACAAACAACTTCCACATGTCTTAGTAGATCCTGAGAAATCAAGTACCATCGTTCGAAAAAAAGTAAACATAGTTCAACGTAAATTCAGAGATATCTATGTGAATGTGCCAGACGATGAACTTATTAATACGTGGTTTTCCAAACGTTACGGTAATTGGAGAGTTCCGTTGATCACTGGATGGAAAAAGAATGTTAAAAATACATTTAAATAAGACTAGCTACACGATCCCAATAATTATTGTCCATCGTTTATTCACATATTTGGTCTATTTATAGAGCAGGATATTGTATCAAATGCTAAAGGTAGCAGTAGTAGGTGACATTAATGTAGGAAAATCCTCTTTAGTTAGTCGTTTTGTATATCGAAATAAGGCACCGTCCGTTGAACATACAATAGGGGTAGATATTACAGTGACCTCATTGTTTGTTCACGGTAAAGTCCATCGAGTAAAGTTTTTTGATTTGACCGGTAGTTACTTTTACGAAACCCTGTATGATAATTATCTGCTGAACGCGGAATCTATAATTGTTGTGTACGACGTTACAAGGCTAAAAACGTTTATCAAGGCAAAGCTTTTTATAAAGAAAATAATTAAGATTCACTCAGAGGATTATCCCATAATATTGGTGGGTAATAAAATGGATAATGTCGCAAAGCGAAGAGTGGACTTGTCGCATGCTTTGGGATACGTTAAAGGAGTGTGTAATACCTACTACATAGAAACTAGCGCCAAACATGGTGGAAATACATTAGACTGTTTGCGAATGTTAATTTCAGAAGCTTCTCGGAACCAGAAAATAATTCTAACTAAGAGAGTAGGAGAAGCCGAAGTCACCAAATGTAATATAGTATAAATTGTAAATAATAATAATATGTAAATGGATATTCTACTCAATTCTACTAAACTTACTGAAGTTGAAAATGATGCGTTGGATTCACTAGAAGTAGCCATCTGGATTATAGCCGGACTGGCGATATGTGCGTTTTTATGCTGTGTATGGAGTTTTATTGATAGAATATTTAGTGCATTATCATGCCTATGTAAAATGCTTACGTGTTGCTGCCGGTCCAACGGGCACGAACTACTGAGTGATGATTCAGATTGACTATATAAAGACTTGGTTCATAAAATAAAATGTCAAGAACATTCTGGTTAAATTTTGTTATACTGTGTCTTATTTTCGAGGACTATGGGAGAGGAAAAGAGTTGATAGCTTTAAACGAAGACTGTATGTGTACGGACGTGTGTAAGGAAGATAACAAGGAGTTATTGGGACAAGGGACGTGGCGCTTATTACATTCTATGGTAGAACATGTTGAACGAACGAAAGATAATGAACAATTATTTCAAAATTTTATTCAAAGTTTACAATACCTGTATCCATGTAAAGAGTGCAGAAATCATTTAAAAAAAATGCCGTTAGATAGCATAGAGATGACACCATTGTGGTTATGTGAATTTCATAATAAAGTGAACGTACGATTAAAGAAAAAACCGTATGATTGTTCAACTTTTAAGCAGGTTGTTTCACATTTTTCAGAATAATTTTATTTTGGTTTCCGACCATGACCGTGGTAATAGCATAGGCTCTCTACTATTACTATAGTAGTATTGGGAAATCAAATTTATACTTCCAGGGAAGAGAGGCAAAACCTGCTTAAAAGACATATAATTTTTCAAAATTTTAATTTTAGTGTGAACAATAAGTGTCTTTAATAACTCGTCTTCAAACTGTGACAGTTGCTACATAACATTTGGCACTTGTGGCTACTTTCTTTCAAAACTTTATTTTAAGCATGTTTTTGTCATCCCTTTTTCTCTTTCCTGTAGCAGTTGGGGGTAGTTTCCTATCGTCATCTTGTACTTCTTCAACACCAATGCCCAGTCTGTCGGTTTGGCTCTTAGCACTTAGGTAACGGGTCGGATACTTATCAAACAAAACATATTCATCTGGATTAGGTTTAGGGTTAACATATTCATCTGGATCGTCGTCACTTGTTCTAATTTTGGCGCGGAGCGGTTTGTTTCCCCCTCTCCATACTATTTTTCCGTCTTTTCCATATTTATCAACAATATTTTCCTGTTTCACTTCTACTATTTTTCCCACGTACCGGTTGGCACTCAGTTTGATTCCAATAATTTGTGTTGAAAATTGTATGCTTTTTGGTGTCCGTTTCAGAACCTTTGCTAGTCCCCAGACGCTATGCCACGACTCTTCAGAATAATAAAACAAATAATATTTACCGACTTTAAATTTCTGAGCGCTCATTTATTACATAGATACATGTATATATATTTATATATAAACTTTATAGTTTGAGCATAGATCTTACTTACCGACATATGAAAGTATAAATTTATGTATTAGACATACAGTGTTCACTATACCAATTCATACTGGCTTCCTGTACCACATGAGGTAACCCCCTGGAAAGTAGGGTTAGCAAATAATAAGATTTTAAATGGTATGATTAGATGTATTTTTTAGCCGGTGTAGCAAAAGTTGAAAATGTACATGAAAAGTCTGATCGTGGTTAATTCTATCAACGATGTCGTGTATGTAATAAACTCCCATTACCCATAGGATAATCATTAATATAAAGAAATTCGGTATAAATCGTTCCATAATAAATTAAAACAAACAAAGTTTATAGTGTCTTAATGAGTACTTTTCTTATCTTTATAATTACTTCCCAATGATCGCATTGTTTGATTGTGATTCAACCCCGACGTATTCTTTGCCGCGTGATAATTTTGAGATACGTAACTGTTCCACTTAGGTGTTGGCGTTACCGGCTCTCTGGTGTGATTGTATGATAATGTACCCGTGCTGATTGCATTTCCAAAATAGGCTGTTGGGTTACTGTTGGTCTCCATTTTGAACATCTTCCTTTACTTTTATACTGTTTAATTTTTGTACTAGCCACTCATACACATGATCCGGTTTCATGTGATCGATATCAAGTGCTCCTTCGACTGTTACTATACTAGTTTCTTTTATCATGTACATCACAACTTGGGAACAAAAAAATTTCTCAGGACGCTCCCCTGTTGGTATACTGAACGGTGTTAGCAACAATACTGCTCTGGGAATGTCATAATTTCTGCCTAGCATCTTAACATTCCATTTTATTACATTGTACATATGTTCTTCATCTAACTTTATTTTTAGGGTATCATAAATGGCTGATGTTGGAGGCTGTAAAAACGCATTTTCCTCATCTTCTTTTAAAATCCTCATCGACATAATATCTCCAAATAATATGTAAAATGCTACTGTTATGTCACCTGTTAAGTCTTTTAAATTATTTGTGATGTTTTGACATATGTCTGGTGCATAACAATCATTCAACGCTGTGTCAAATAGAAAGCGGAGAAGAGAGACATCTATTGTAACGCTAGTTTCTACATGACAATATTTCCCAGCACATTTGTTTAACAGATTATCGTAGCACTCTACCGGCAGAGCAAAATTAATACAAAGTTCCATCTAGGAAAAAATGGGAAAGCGTTTATAGGTATAAATAAATTTTTTTCTTATATTAAATGTCAGTTGGTTTAATTATTTTATACGACGGTAAGGAATATTCGTTAATTTAATTTAAACACATGCATTGCTTGTACATACCCCACTGTCGCACTCATTTGCATGTGCACAAGTTTCGCCCTGTTGCTTAATACCGTATTTGACAAACCCAGCACATGTTGAACCTGCTAGATTCATACAAGCTGCGTTGTATCCATGGAATATCCGACTGCACTGATAGTCATAGCCCTTCAGGCAACAGCGTAGATCAGTGTATCGCTTTTCAATATCTTGATTTGCATCTGTGTTCCCACTACACTTTTTGCATATTCTATCGCCACCACCGTTATTGTTTATGTTGGGTGTTGGAGGAATGTATTCGAATTCGTCTGATTTACAGCATTTTGTACCACCTACTATATTCAAATCGTCAAAGCCAGGGGTATGCTCGCCGGTTGGACAAACCGCGCATTGACCGTTCACTACATGATAGTTCTCGGGACAATAGTTGTCGTCGCATGCGGTATTTAGTAAAGCAATGGAATCACCCTCTAAGTTGAAAGTACCTTCCGCGCATGGTGTACATTCCCCATTCACTACATTTTCATCTCTACGACAACTGGTAGCCTGTGGATCACACGCATCTCCAGTAGGTGCTACAACATACCCGTCACTACATGTGCATGTCCCGTCAGCAGCCATGAGAGCATTAGCTTTACACCTGTCGAATGTAAATGCGTTTCCATCGGCATCTAAACCACTACATTGCTGTTGGAGATCAGCAGGAGAATTGTCTATACAGTTGGATGAGGATCCTAAATTATACCTTCTTTCCAAAGCATGTATTGGCTCATATAATCGTCTCCTAGAAACTACAGCTGGGAAATACTGTACTCCATCGCATTCTACCGTGACTGTACCATCGCCAGAACTGCATGCAGTAACCTTCTCACACAGAAAACTCTGGAAAGAAGTACACAATGTTGTAGCCGGATCAGATGGTTTTAAAAGTACCGTTTTTTCTCCAACAGCTTCCCCTTCTTTGTTTATAGGTTTAGCCAAAACTGGTGCTGCTTCGGCCGCTGCTTTAACTGCTGCTGGGTCTGTGCCCCCCTTTGGCGGCACGTAACGATTGTTGTCGTCTACCGTTCTAATTATATCTGTGGCTACTCCCTCGCTTGCAAACAATATTGCAATGACAGTTTTCATTTGCGTTTTCTTCAACGATGTATCTGCTGATATTGTATTTACTCCCATATCACAGCCGCACTTGATTCCAATCTTTCCAGCACCAGCGTCGCTACATCCAGAAGCAAGGGGCTTGTAGAAACAGGCATGTTTGTGGCACGATGTACTTATACTCGGACCACTTTCTAAACCGACAGCAGTGTTTTGATCAATCACTTTCAAAATTTGACTAGCAGCTTCGTTCCAGCTAACATCGTTGTCTGAAGTATCTTCTTTATTGTTGGTAAAGTTGGAAGCTGTGATACTGTGCTTTTGTTTGGCAGCCAAAGCAGTCGATGCGGCAGATAAATGCATAGCAGCTCCTCCCTTTTTACCCGCGGATTTAACTAAATTATTCTTAAAATCAATTTCTAGCAATGTATTCAAGCAATCATGGTCTCCATTCTGAAAGTCACTGAAAATACCCCCTCCTCCTTCTTCAGCCTCGTTTGAGTCAAACGTAACTTTACTTAGTTCCATAGAGGAACAAGACAGTGATTGAATAGCCCCGCCATACGTTTCCGTAGCTTTGTTCATTTTAAATTCACTGTCTCGTATGTCCAAATTGTTTTTTTCTGATGCGTAAACAGCACCTCCCTTTTTTCCTTCATTACTTTCAAAAATACATGAGGTGCTTGTTAAACTACTTTCTTTTCCTAATGCGATCGACCCACCTTCGTCCGCAATATTATTTTTAACGATAGTACTGCCCATTGTAACTCCAACGGCTTTATTATTAGCGGTATCTGGAGAATCTAAGTATACCGCGCCTCCAGATCCTCCTGGAGCTTTATTGTTTTCAACTGTGGACCCAGAGATAGTTATTATAGCCGAATTTGTAGCGTAAATCGCACCTCCTTTTTTACCAGAGGCAACGTTGTTGTTTCGTATTATACTGTCTTCAATCTTCACTTCGCCATTATCAACAAATAATGCTCCACCATCTTCATCGGAGTAACCTTCTTTTAAATCTAAATTTTTAATGGTCAATTTGTAGCCATTCTTTACGATAAAATGCCTGTGAAGATCGTCGCCAGACAAAATAATTTTGTTTCCACCTCTTAATTTGAATCGTCTAGCAGCAACTGGATCTGCCTCGATAGTCAAGTCACCACTTAAGGTTACCGTTTGTTTCAACGTGCATGATTGCGTCAGTTTTACACTTCCAGATGTTCCTACTTCGGTACACTGCTGATACTTTACAGTTATTTGTCCGACAGTTGTTACGGAACCATCCGTGCTAATGTAGTATAATGTTCCTACGTTTATTGGTGTCAATACAGCAACCGATTCTGCCACGCCGGATTCTGGAGCAATACTATCTGTAGCTACAATAGAACTAGCTGGGACAGGGGATGGAACATTACCGTTTACACAATCCGGACAGTCGTCAGCGGTGAGAATTCTTAATGGAGATCCAGTGGAAGCTCTGACAAAACTATACGATACTCCAACACGCACAGTTAGAGTTGGAGTGTTGACAACATTAGAAAATGCATCAGTAGATGTGTACACATTGCTGTTTAAATCCATGTAGATTACATTTCCCTCGTAAGCGCAAAACGTATTGTCGTTAGTGGGATTATCTCCAGCAGGACGTGTTGCACCCGAAAAACATGGAACGCATGCGCCGTTGGATACCCTGTAATTCTCAGCGCATACACAATCTGAAGAAACTTGTGAATGTTTCTTTTCAATTGTAGTGTAGCCACTTGGACAAATTTCACAAGTACCGTCTCCTTTGCTTTTGTAACCTTCAATGCACGTGCAAAAAGTTTCTGTGATTGAATCTGCCGGGTCATTTTCATTTCGTTCACTACCAGTTGGACATTGTGCGCATGTAGAACTACCGGTGGATTTAAAGCCGAAGGAACACAAACAACTAGTGGCAGCGTCTGTTTTATCACCCTTTGGTTTTGTGTATGACGGTGCGTTGCATGGAGCACACAATCGACTTCCATCTGAGCGAAAATTCAAATCGCAATAGCAAAATGTATCTGCCCCAGAAGCAACCGGCTTACCGTCAAAGTGGGAATTGGGATTGCAATCTTTACACTCATTATTCAACACATACTGATTTGTGTTGCATACTATATCCACGCAGGTGGTAGCACTGCCAGGAGCAGCGGTTGATCCTATTTTGGTAGTTCCTGGAGCACAGGACTGACATTCTCCACTTCCATCTGTGTGGAAATCATCGTTGCATGTACAATATGTATCGGCACTAGTGGTCGAGTCACCCGCGGTTCGAAACGAATTTGCTGTGCATGCAACACATACGTTACCCTCAACACGTTGATTTGCTCCACAAGTTTGTGCTGAACACGTTGTGTCTGATGTCATTGGCGAGTCTGCTGGAGAGGTGCTTCCTGGTGCGCAAGGGTGGCATTCTGCATTTTGTACGTATTGATTTGCGCCACATTTTCCCACCAGGCAGAGTGTGTCTGATCCACTGGCTTTAGTCCCAGGAGCTGCTGTCGAACCAGATGCACAATCTTTACACTCATTATTTTCTACGAATTGATTTCTTTTGCAAATGATATCTTCGCAAACAGACGCATCTGGGTTATCTGTTGTATACTGCTTTCCAAATGTTGAAGTACCTTGTGGACACCCACCACACTGGTTTTGTGTATTTACATACTCATCTACTTCACACGTTACAACGTCGCATTCAGTATTTGCAGCAGTACTGTCTCCAGCATCGTTAGTAGTTCCAGCAGGGCATGCGATACATGCTCCATCCACACTGTGTTGATTGATTGCACATAACAGTGGAGCACAGTTTGCGTTGGAATTCAATTGATCGCTGAATGTACCAACGGGGCAAAGGATACAATCTCCACTGGAATCCAAATATTCATTTTTCCTACACTTTGTAGACGGTGCATTTCTAAAAAAACTCAAATATGAATCAGAAAGAATAGCTAAATCGCTGAGTTTGAATGCTATTTTCTTACCAAAATTTCCTTCTCCCTTCGATGGAAAGCTCTTATCCAAAATGTAGTTCTTACCAAAAGATTTGTCTTCTAATTGTTCTAACATGTAAAGTTCAACTTTATCTTGAAATTTGATGGCTATCATGCAAAGAGACATCTCTACATCCAATATGTCTCCAGTAATTGACTGTGTTTTCTCCCAGTCGCCAGTATTAACATTTTGTAAAAATATTACCAGAACGTTGTCCATTACATATGCAATTTGGCTACCCTTACAGCTTACGGTACTGGCCACACTCTTACCAATATTTAAACCAGACGTCGCCTGCACACCTACCTGTACTAAAGTTGAAAATGTAACTCTGTACCATTTCACTTCTACGTTTTCGTTGGATACAATCAATATATCATCGTGGTTCATATCTACATGTAGAGTACTAGCAGTAGCACTTATTTCCGTTGTGTGAATTTTAGCCCATGTACCGTCATTAAAAATAAATACACACGCGTTTTTACTACCAACAGTGGCACTATACTTCCCCCCGGTAGGCATTGCCACTTCTTTTCCAATGTCGTCATCGGGACTTGTGTATGAAAAAATTTGAGTAAAGGCTGAACCAGCTTTTTCATAGAAGTATACATAACTAGTAGCAGAATTACCAATCATTAATTGTGTATCGCCACTAGTGTCGTCTAAGTGTGGACCTTTGCTAATTGCCACCGACGTACATGCTTCTGGAATTGTAGCACTTTCAAGGTACGTGGACCCATCGTGTGTGTAGTATTTGACTTCTGTTCCTAAACAAACAGCCACTTCGTTAGCCTGACTATAATCAATATCGATTATGTTGCTGCTAGGTATACTACTTTCAAACGCATATTTCCAATATTCTTGAAGACCGTTTTTACTGCCGAAGGTAGACCCGACTCCTATCATAAAAAGGAATAGACTAAAGTATTTCATTATTGTGTAAAATATTTTCTGAATATATATCAACAAAAATTTAATTAGCACGTATAAAAGAAAAACGTTCTGTAATATATATAAAATGAGGTGTTGTTTGTTTACATTCTTTTTCATCTGCGTAGTTGTATTTGTTCAAATTCGTTTACGCCAACAGAGAGATGCGCTTAATTTCCCCTTGAAGTTCGCGGTTACATATGAAGTTGAGGGACAAAGTATTGTGAATTCTGAAAGCACAAAATTGACAGTTGTCCGTGAAAGGCTCTTGTATGGCACACCAACTGTTAAAATAGTTAACAACACACTTTCTAGCTCAAAAGGTATTGATGTATCGTGTTATATTAGTGTGGAAGGGGAGCCGTTGACTTTTCATACGTTATCGATTAATTCAGAGGACAAGGCAGATGTTTCCACTACGGTTATACTTAACACTGTTGGTGTTGGACATATATTTTTGAAGCATGAATTTTTTTATTTGAACCCTGTCTTTTCAATATCTCATACCTTTGACAATCATATTAGTGGTTCGTCAAATGGAAAATCTACCGCCTCGGGATTGGTAGAAATACGCAATTTACCCATAGTGTTGGATAAAGAAATTGGTTTACAATGGATACAGGTATAAACTTAAGTATTATTTTATTATATGACGTTTCCACTACCTCGTTCGTCACAAGAACACTATTCTAAGTTTTTTCAAACCACTATCAAAAAGGGTATCCTTCAAGGGTTTATCATTCAATGGGTCGGTTGTCCGTTGCCGTGTAGATTCAAAAGTGAACAAATTAAAACCATTATTAGCCCACAGCACGTGTTTATAATGAAAAGTAACACAGATGATACGTTCGAGTATGCTCTTATTGATAACAGGGGTCACGCATTTAAATTGCCAAAAAAGTATTATACTATGTGCTTTCCGTCGATATCATTAAATTCTATACCTAAAGACAATAGATTCGAGATTCAAATAACAAAAAGAAAGAAAATGCGTTTGCCATTTATCCCAGATTCTTTTTTAGAACAAAAGAAACAAAAAACCAATAGAAAGCGTCGTAAAATGTATCACACTGTTGAATCGCCACCGACCCAGACAGTGGAAAGTATTGACTTTACTACGACAACAGTACCGTCATGGCATGTATTACAGAATAATAGTTTTAGCGATAAACCTGTGAAGAAAGAGATTGTCCAACTCATTAGATCTATCATTACAGTAACCGACAACAGCGCATTTACTCTGCAAGATCCATTTGAAGACGTGCAATCAATACAGGAATTAAAAACAAAGGAACAATTACAAGAAAAATTTAAAACTATTGTATCGTTTCTATACCATTACGCCAGGGCAGAATTAAATATCCACCCGACTTCTGACGGTCTTCTTAAAATCGCAGAAGAGTTTGCTGCAAATTTGAATGCCTAACGTTATTCAACACGATATATTTTTTACATATTCCACACTGTGAGCAGTTTGATATGTGATCATCAGCACATTTTATATGTGCATACTGTTGACCACAATTACACTTCAACAACGAAAAATCAATTATTTGAACAATTGAAGTCGCCAACATGTCTCCGCACAGATAACACGTTGGATTTTTTTGAACATCCGCTTGACACTTCGTTTTCGTTAACGTTATAGCAGCAACTTTCGTTTCGTTAGACATCTTCTCTAAGAGCTGAAGCGGTGGATTTTCCATCGAATTTTTGCAATAATCAACTTGATTAGGGGCACACTCCTTTAATGTATCGAGAAAATCACCATTGGACATCCAGACGTAGGCATATTCCAATTCCATATCTAGACGATTCTCGTATTTCTTCTTCAAAGCTTCATGGTGTTTTAGCCGCTCCTCGCTGGTCATTTTGGCGTTATAACCCAACATCTTGCGTTTTATAAGCGTTCTGTTGAATATTTATATGAACCTATTTAGTTTTTCGTTTTAGTTCTTGCTCAAAACCGTGTGTGTCTTTAAATATGTGTTTCCTTTATTTAATAGTACTATTTACATATTATGATATTTTAAGCAGGTTGTAATTTTAAACAAAATCTGAATTTTGATGTTCCGCTAAAAAATATAGTTCTTTCCTTCTTTTAATACCACCATACGAATATAATAAACAACGGAACGTGCGTCCGTGTAAGATAAACATACATTTCTTTATTCAACAAAACGTTTTGGATAAAAGAACTAAAAGAAATCAAAGAAACAAAAGAATTTAAATACTATATATACCTCAAAGAATCTCTTTTAAACAAAATGTCGGGGAGCAATATCACGGTAAACAAAGTGTTTGCACAATTTTGGAGTGAAACAACATCACAAAAAAAACAATTGCAGGAAAACTCAGATAGCGACAGCGACATTGAGGAGCAGAAGAAAAGGAAAAAGAAAAGACAGAGAAAGAAGAATCACAAGCGAGTTAAAAAGACAAAGCCGCAAAGCGCCTTTGAAGTGAGACATCATATTCCCATGGAATCTGTCGACGAAGAATCCCATCCAGAGATACAATGTGTTGAACTCAACTTCAATCCGAACGATGAGAATAAAGAAGAGTTGATCGCCAGTACTCAATTCTTCAACAGTCGAAATAAAAAAAGACAAAGCTACGATCATGTTAGCCCGTACGACTGGCCGGTGGTTCGTAATTTGATACAAGCCGATGCCCCTTCGACGTTTGACATAAATGCTCAAAACAAAAGAAGCGGGCCAAGACCGTACATGGAAGCTGTCACAAGAAAATACGAGGAGTCATACCTTCGACCTCCTAACTTGGGAGAACGGCCCTGTCTTAGAGGGAATCAATGTGAGGGATTAAAAATAATCTGTGAAAACGACAACGCCTTTATTCTGACTGAATTCTTTCTTCCTTCAAAATGGAAAAAAATACAGGAGACTGGTCGACGTAACCCTGAAGGTGAGCTTTGTTTGATGTGCAAGCGGAGTGAAATCAGTAGGGCTTTACTCAACACTCGAGCTGATCGTAAATCAATTCGCGAAGGTGTGACACTACAAGATTATTTCAATTTGGTGAATTTGCCAGGAGAGTACGATATCAAAAATTGCATCTGCTCTTCTCCATCAACATACGAGGGTTTATTAGAACCCATTGTGTTGCACCAACAATGTGCTTACCGTTTGGTGGAAGAAAATGGAATGAAACGGTACGTTCAATGGAAATACAACTACCCGTCGAACCAAAGTTTTCAGTAGGGGGCCAGTTGAATAGTACTGCGCCCCCGAATTTCATACACCCCTTCTTACCAAATATTACTGATTATTTAAAATCGGTATTTACAGGAAGCAAGTATGAGAAAAATCTATTCATGGGAAACTTTGTCGATCGAGTCGATTTATTTAGCGTTCTCCAATTTCCAAAAGAACCAATATGGGATCCATTAGAGGCCAAAAAATTCCCAGATCGACTCGCATCGCGTAATATTTATGGTGTTTTATCTTCAACTATTAATATGCTTGATGAGTTGAAGAAAAAAAAGAATCCACCACTGTCGCAAAAAACAAAATATTTTTTAGTGTTGTACGAAGATATGCATCTTCCACTTATCAATCACATTGAAATGTTGATCAAGAAGCAAAAGCTGCATTTGGATTTGATATCGTATCTACAACCAGGCACAGAGGAGATATTGATACCTGAATTTCAGATCGAAAATGGAAGTATATCCAAAGCAGACATAAAACGCACGATGAAATTAAAAAGCTACGATCGATTCAACATGCTGTTGGAATTAAAACCATTTATTTTGACAGACGACTTTCTTAAAACTCAGCTAAATATCCCTGGTAGAGCTGTGGTCCCTCCCCCGGCAATTCACATGCAACCTAGCCAGGAATTGTTCGACAAAGGGTTAGTCTTTCATGATGGTTTACTACCGGATGTTTTACGTCATGTTATCAACTGCAACTTCTTCAACGAGACTAAAAAAACTCACCCGCTGGTTCACTTGATTTCTAAAAGTCTACCACAACGGTGTACTATCCGTAATCTTTCAGATATATTGCATGAATATTCAAGAAAGCACGATTATGTCTTTGATTTTGTAATGGCGTGTATGAAGGCTTCTCTGCTAGGTCTGTACAAAGAAAGTATTGTGAGACCACCCTTTCACATACGGAAGGTTCTTTTGCGCGTATTCAAAGAAAAAAGCAAGAATGAGTTTCTTCAATGGATGCTCATGGACCACCAACAACTTCTTTTTTACATCATCAAAGAATTTCTTGTATTTGCATGCAAGTTGGTTCCGAGCTTGTATGACGAAATCATACAGCGGTATAGTTGGCAAAAATTTGAAGAAGGAGTTTCCACAGCGATGAATTCTGTTCGTAAATATGAATATTGGGAAGAAAGTGACCCACTGCTGTTTGCTAACGTTGAAAGTATGTTAGCCAGTGTCAACAAACAACAAATACATCATTTATATCGACCAATTAAAACATCATTTGCGTATGCCGTCATGTCGGAATGTGTAAGAATTGATGAAGAAAGGTGTGTTACAAAAGCCAATGCTGTTACCGAATTAAAATGGAAAGATTTGATGCATGAAATTGCTATAAGAACAAAAGAGCGTCATATTCCATTTGAGCTACTGGAATGCTTTCGAATTTCACAGGCTTCAATCAACTCTTTGACCCACATTCAAGAAGTTTTTATGGAAGAGGGAAGCAAGAGTTCGTTAAAGCAGTTTCTTTTGCAGCTAAACAGACATGAATTTGAGGTGATTAGAGATTATGCAGATGCCTTCGACCGGAAAGCTAACGTTCGTATTTATGATTTGCCCGTTCATACATACATCAATCAGTGTATTGCGTTGAGAAGAAAGCACCGTATTAAAAATGGCACACCCATTCCAAATCATGTCGGCGAAGTGTTAGTTTGTAAGAATTGCAAAACATTTAAATCGTTTGTCAATCACCATGACAACAAAGGAGTAGTCCAAAATTTATACGCTTATGGGCACCAAAAAGTACTCGTTGAAGACGATACAGATGGCGACGAGTTAAAAATATACTGTGGAAAGCGATGCGACAAGTCTGACGGAAAAAAACGACACAATTACAATTCTGAGTTCTCCAGCTTCTTAAATTTAACGGACGCGGAAATAAGTCAAAGCAATCTCTTACGTCAAAGAAAACGCGAAGCCAAAGAGTTCAAAAAGGATTACGAGAATGAGATTTGTAGCAAAACAGAGCTAATCAAAGTTAACTTGTTGGGCAGAATACTTCAATTTTACGGAAAACTTTATACAATATGCGGCAGTTGTGGCAATCCCATGACATATTCAGGAAAGTACTTCAACGGCAAGAATGGCTTTTACTGTGGATGTTGTTTAAGCGATGAGGGTCAACTTTTTACAACGATATCGTGCTGCTTCTGCTGTGCTATAAAGAATAATGAGAGTTGGCAACCACTTACTGTCAGTGGAGAGGAAGACGAGTGTGAAAGGAAACAAATTTATCTATGTAACTCGTGTTACAAACCATGGATAAGAGACAGCACACAACTGTTAAAGATGTCAACAATTAAGAGGGGGTTGAACGAGCGGTGGAAGAAATTGAAACACCCTAGCAGCGGTTAGGTTGGTATAAAAAGAAGTTAAAAATATATTAAATGCACAACCAGTTGTCACTTTACTTTATTTTTTGTATTATGACATCTGCGTTTTATCCGCATGGTGCCTTAACTACTTCGTTGCTTCTGCTGTTGTTGGTTATTCATCAATATTTTTATTATCTACTTAAAGTTGTACCACAGAACGTTGAACCAGCTTCCTACTGTACAGAATGTGATAAAATGACTACGAATTCATACGTTCATTGTCGGCAATGTAACTTATGCTTCCCAGTGACATACTTTCACTGGGACATTATTGAGAATTGTGTACGCAAAGAAGATGCACAGCGATACCGAAACATTGTACTTTTACAACTCGCTGTGAATCTTTTTTGTTCACTTGTTCAAAGCGTACTGTATCCTCCGTTTTTAATCATATTTCTTTGCACGATTGTTTCTTGTAAATCCATCATGACAAAATTGCAAGTGAATATATAAAGGTAGTTTTATGTAGTAAACATGTCTAAAATAACATTCGAGCCACTACCAAAAGACGACATTCCCCCTATCGACATAGATATTATGAATCTATATTCAACCGTATGGATTGATTTTTCCTTACTGCTTGTCGTATTATTTGCTATTTTTCAAGTTATAAAAAGATTAAAATAACATATTATTAGCGTTTAATTTTAATTTACCCACACGTACCTTTGTTTTCTTCTTCTTAAATATTTTGACATCCTCGTCATAATTGTATTTAACCAAAGCGTCCTCTGTAAACCCAGCTTCCTTCCACTCAGCTTCTGACGGGCCAAAATATGTATTAAGTTCACTTATTTTAGAAGTTAGCAGCCGAATAGTTTGACAATTACCACCTATTTTTCGTAAATCTGCCCAGCTAAATTTCATTTCGCATAACGTTGGAAGACTCAACCCCAAAGCAGCCAGCTGATGGATACTAATGCTTGTTTGCATCATGTCCGCTGCACTTATGTTTAGCTCCTCTAATTGATTCACATCCATTTGCTTAAAGTTTTCGGGGGTTATACCCATGGTTAACATATGATTAAAACGCATGCCAAAATCAATCAGTGCGGCCATAGTGTACGTTGAAGCTACTTCACGCCATTTAATTCCCTCCTCTACGAATGATTCCGGAATGTAGCCGTTTAATTTTAAACTATGTAACGAGGTACCACTCTGTATCATGCTACGCAAAGTGGTTTTGGTACCGAATAAACTAAAGTACGATTTCGGTTTTTCCATTTTGTTTAGTTCTCTACGTTTTTCTATTTGTATGACCATGGATTTCAATCGGTCGTCGCCAAAGTTGGCAAAAAATGCGTTTTGATTGGGATGACAAGTAGGACAGGTGTTGGATATCTTCTCTTTACTGTACTGTAGCACACAGTTCAAATGAAAAGTACAGCCGCATTCAAAGGTGGCGCTATTTGGACGAATATGTTTTGTACACGTTAGTAGTTCACCACAGAGAGGGCAACTCATTTTGTTAGTATAGAATCACATTTATAGTATAAAAATATTAGCTACTACGTAAATTTTACAAGGAATGTCTGGGTTGAAGTAGAATTTCAAATCGGTCACCGGGTGCTGCGTACGACATAGCTTTTCCAATCACTAATTCATTTAAGTGCCTATAGTTGGTGAGGAATTCCTTCAATTTGCTCGCATCTAAAGTTCGGCCAGTACCATCACCAGCATCTGTCAAGAGTCCACCATCACAGTCTTCTAGATTACGCTGCGCTTTCTGAATATCCTTATCTACCCGGTTTCGTGCTGCTCGCGCCGTGTCTTCATCTTGTTTGTTTGTTTCCAAATCATTCCCCGTTAGACCTTTTCCATCCTTCTTGATTTGTTGAAGCGTGGCATCTTTCTCTTTATATCGCTTCTTCAACTCCTTAATTTTTTCTCCTAATTCTCTCGCTTGATCTGGATCATTAGTATCTAGAATATTGCACATATTTAGTGCCCTCCCGATCATGCGCATATCATCGTCCGCTGGGCGGAATGTAAATCGACATTTTTGTCGTGGAATACCCTTCTCTCTGGTAATAGACGCTCTGGCAGGACTTAAATTAATGTCCAACATAATTTTATCAGTTGGATGAATTGGCTTTTCTCCACCATTTAGCACCGTGACCACTCCCCCCACCGTTGCAACACAGCCCTGATCTATAAGGCGGTCGTCTGCTTTTTGCTCCGTAGTGGCAATACCAACAAAGCGAACTTCTTCAAGAATTTTGTCTTTTACCATTTGCGCCGATGCAGTCAAGCTTAGATTCCCAATATCATATCCGTTGACAACGCTGAACACATGCGTGTAACCGTCATGATACATTGCGCCACTAGTTCGTTTACTGACAAGGATTTCTTGCTCTTTGATGTCGTACATTTCCGGCTGATTGCTGGATGGAATTAATTGACTTTGTCCCTTGATTCCCCCTATACTACTTTTACCACGCATGGTGGCTATTTGGAATTGATCCATCTTCACATTAACATGGAAGCCTGGGCCTGCAACTCGTTTTGCTCTTCGTTGGTACATGGTTATCTTACGTTGAACAATCATGGAATATATACTTTAATATTACTCTTAGGTGATAGTTTAAAAATAAATAATATAGTTAATCTCTAATTTAACAAAACCTCAATACGGGGAAGCAATGTAAATTTGTCTTGATTTCTCAATGCTTCCTTTATTTGTCCACATGATGGAATACGTGCCACTGCATGTGATACCAACCCCAACGGTATGACTTTTAAAATTTCTTTCACAATGTTGTTTCCTCCTACGTTATTTTTACCAGATGGATGAGTAATATCTGGCTGGCTACTGTGCCCGCAGATAAGACCATTACACATGCCAACGACTTGCACGGCCTCTGCCTCGGTCACCAAATTAGGCATTCGGGTGCCTTCTGGTTGTATGAAATACGAATATTCTTTGGAACAATCCATCTTTACCAATGCCAGGGAAACCATGTCACCACGTTTCAACGCATGACCTGCAAAAATATTTGCCATCATCGTTCTTCCAAATACGTCGCAATTGTATAGTTTTTGGAGACTAGAATCGGCTAGCATGTCGTTTCGAACCACACCAAACATTCCAAATGGAAAATTCCCATTGGTCAATCCACCTGCTGCCGCAATAGACGACATTTTAGGATACAATGGGTTGCTGGTTATCTGGTTCATATCTCCAACCCTTCGTTGTGCACTTTGCATAATGAAGTTAAAACAGGGAACATCCATAGCAGTAGACATGCGCAAATCGTCATTTGATCGGTGAACAAAAAGAACAGACCCGGCATTGAAATTTTTTTCCCATCCTTGAGACCACGGACGTATTAGAATGGGAAGCGATGTTGTTACATTACTTTGAAGACTAATTTGAGATGTGGATAACGTTGGATTGGAAAGGGCATTATTGATACCCGGTTTGTCTGGTCCAGGACCTCTCTTGTATGCGGATAAAGTACTTGATCCAAGATCTGGTTTCCCCTCGGGAAATTGAAACACATTTTTATAACCCATTTTTATAAGTCTAAACCCGTTATATATAGTACTTTTAGTCAAACTCATAAGGTTTTATGCTCGCACTCTTTCCACCGTTTTTGCTATTCTTCATGAGCGTATTATTATAGTATTTAATAAGCTCCAACTTATGTTTGGATAATTTTTGCCATTCGGTAATTCCCTTAAGAACTAATCGTTTTTCACCAGTAACTTTGTTACGAACGGCGATTTGCTTACCCTTTAGCTGTCTCTGCATTTCATTGACAAATAGAATCTCTTTGCTAACAATATTTTTCATATTCATCTTGTGGTTCGTGTAATGCTTTCTAATATCTTCCACAGTCAAATCAGGGCAGGTCATGCCCTGGCGCTCCAACGGCATGCGGACTTCGTGTTCCCACATTTGAAACATAATTCTGTATATTTCCTCCGGTGAGATAGTGCCGGTTAATTTCTGCTCCAGGTCATTCATCTTTGCAATCACGCCACGCTCGCCCGCGTTATGAGAACATATGGGGCAGTGCCCATTGTCCTGATCGCATTCATCTATCACGCTACACGGTTCTTCGTTATCCTCCTCGATGTCTACCGGGATCGCCCCGGTGACAATAGTTTTGTTTTGTTCTGGTAAGATTAGATCGTCGATATCCATTTTGTTTCAACGGTCATCCTATATATACTCTAGTCATCTTCTAATTCATACATACCGTCAATCTCTCTGGAATTATCTACCTCAACCAACTGGTCGAGTATTTTTTCTAGCAAAGGTGTGAAGTCCATTTGAAATGCTTTGGAGCTACACTTTGATCTCAGAATATAGCACCAGAGTACAAACGCATGTTCTAGATTTCTTCCATCTGGATGTCGGTATATCTTTCCTTCAAAGAATACATCAAACGTGTTAAAACGATAAAAAATAAGAGGAACTACTGACCGCTCGATAGCTTCTATGTGTTTGTACATCTTTTCCTCGCTAATAAAGAAAAAAGAGAGAAATTTTACATTGTATACATTCACAAAATGTTGATTAAGCATTACTAAATGAATCCATTGTTTCGTTGGCTTGTACTTGATAATTTCATCGTACTCGTCGTATGTTATCATTTTCTGTAGTTTGTTCAACAATCCTGCTGGGGCCATTTGATACAAACACGTCATGCTTGAAACATCTTCCCCTAACTGATTATGAGACGCCACTTCTTTGTCACCATACAATATAATCTTATCAAACAGTAAATTTAAGATACCGTCGCGAAACCGTCTGGTAATAAAATGTCTTCTTTCGTTTAAAATAAAGGTGCCCCAATTAGTCGATTCAACTGTAGGAGCCCGGACATTTGGAACCAGCCTCCAACGTCTTCCGTATGTAAAGGTGCTTACAAACCAATAAAATCGAGACATACACATGATCATTGCCTTTTCAGAGAGCCGCGCGTGATCAGGCTTGTTTTTTACTGTCTCTACAAAAGATTCTATATTCAGTGTAATTTTTGAATGAATCTGTAGTATGAAATGAGCAGCCAACCTCCAACACAATTCTAAAATTTCTTCTAGGTCGTCGTCTGGTGCTAATTCTTTCCATTTGAATGCAATGACATCTAAAAATGATACATACGTGGCAAAGCACCATTCCTCCGGCTCTGGGAAGGTATAAACACGAAGTCTATTTTTTTTTATGTACAATTTATTCTCTTCGGTCAAATACATGTCCGACCCGTCATACTGAATGGTTATTAAGTGAAGGATGATAATAAACAGTAACATACTGGTAGTCCAACCGAGCATCACACCCGGGATGGGTTTGTAAAGGGTATGGTAATTTTTCAATAAATATTCTGTACACTTTACACGTAATTCCACTACCTGCTGAGTAGTAGGTTTGTTCACGGCGCCACTTTTTACACTTAACAATACATCGTATACATCAACGAAATAAAGTAGCATGTCCGTCTTATTTTTGCCTATCTCGAACAGAAGTGCTTCTTCAACGCTATGAACGCGGTAAAGGGTTTTATAGGGAGTCTTTAACATTTAGTTAGTTTATATTTTATTTATATACCCTCCCTACAATCCACAGTAATATTGTATGTTTCCATGCTCATTTTCACCGTGACATAATACGCGCAAATTGAAATTAAATCTTCATTCAAAATGTTGCAAAAAAAAGAGAAAGTAATTTCTGAACGGACACTGCATGCATTCACTCGTATAGTAGGCATGTCCACAATCACATGATCAGTCGTAATCGTCTTTAAGACATGATATCCATGATTTCCCAACGTTTGATTCATGTATTTGGTGTAGGTAAAGTATTTAGCTCCTAGGGTGTCGTACAACAGGCGAATACCTTCTCTGTAGTCATTAGGCATGTCTGTTCCATTGAACGCCATGTTCAGCCGCTTATAATCCACCACAAACTGTGAATCGACCAGCAGTGGTCCATATCCTAAAATCCACACTGAATCCATACGCACATATATATAGAGAAGAGGTATTTATTAATAGAATGAAAAATGTAATACTGGCGTCTATTCTTAATATAAATTTTGTTTTTATCGGAAGGTTAATGCAAAGAGCTTCAACAACAAATATTAATACCCAAAAAATACAAGAACTAGAGGAACAGCCACGCTGTTATCCGTCGTTTCGTGTTCTTAGGTTCTGGTTCTTATGCTTGATTCTTTACAACAGTATATTGATTGCCGATTCGTTTGATTTACTGTCTATTGTATTGTACATAATATATTGGTTGCCCACAGTGTGGTGGTTCAACGCATTTTATACATTGGATTTTAATTACGCCATATTTTACTCGTCTTTTTCTGGCAAATTCGCCACGGTGTTGGCACTTTGGTTTGAACCACACCCTTTGTTTTGGACACCATCTTGTTTGTTTGCTTTTTACTGTCTGTACTTGTCCGTCTGGTACAGATACTGTTTGCCTCACTAAAAATCAAATGTCATTTTCTTCACATTTCGAATACACGCATTACTCGTTTCACCCTTCAACATAGCATATAATGTTTGGGGATGAATCTGTGATTTCATGGTTGAAGGAAACACAGCACCGGCCTTCAGAGCTTCTATGACAATTTCAGAACAATAGTATCTCTTGTTGAACCCCATTTTTGTAGGCCATGCGTGATCAATAGAAAGAAGGGGCTGAAGGAAATACCCGAGATGGTTGAATTGGCACCCCACGGCATTTTTACAGTAGTTCAACACATCATCGTACTGTTCTTGTGTCGTGTCAAGGCTGCGAAAATTCCATTGTTTGCGCGAGAATCGTTTTCTGGTTAAAAATACCGCCCCATTGTAGTGGATGCTACATGCCTGGCCACTAACGAGCTCATTCTCTTTTCCTTCCTCGTCGGGAAAAAAAAGTTCAACATGAATTTGGGGTTCTACTCCTTCCTCGCACGGAGGCGCAATCCAGCTAGCAACCTTGTTCAATATATGGGCTGCCATAATCTCAGTATCATTTCTGAGGAAAGCGGCGTAAATTGTACTCATTTTAATTTAGTAAAAAGAAGAATTTATACTTTATTTATTTTTATTCTGTCTCCGAATTGGAATTGTACGAGTGGTTGTTTGAAGAACCTCCAGAACTACTATATCCCATAGTTTCATTGGAGGAATCATGATCACTACTTTCACTCATGCCGTGATCAGAGCTTTCACTCATGCCATGATCAGAGCTTTCACTCAACCCATTGCTGTAACCCATCTCTCTTCCACTGCTCTCACTGCTGCTGTGGCTGCTGCTGTTGCTATACCCAGACGTTTGATTGTAACTAACGTCTGAATATTTACCAAACGATTGGTCGGAATGTAATGAAGTCGGATAGGCCTCTTGACTCTCAATAGAGTGATTACTAGCGTAGGAATGGTGGCTCATATTACTCATGGTACTCGCGTTTGATTTTTCTGATAAGTTTGACGCAACGGAGATTCCACTCTGAGCACTCATGTTGGATGCCACACTGTTAGAACTCATGTTGGACATGTTGGAGGCTACACTGTGAGAACTCATATTTGACATATTAGAGGCTACACTGTGGGAACTCATATTGGACATTTGGGACGCAACACTGCCTACACTGCTGCTGCTGTGCTTCGACGAGACCGATTTGGCGTCTTCTTCTATGTCCATATCAGTACTACCGTCGGAGTAGGCCTTATTTTCTCGCATAATGTGATCCGACAATGCATCGTAATTGGTGCTTTCATTCAACATGCGCTCGAACTCCGCATCCGAAATGTGTGAACTGGGCGATAGTTTTTCTAGCTCCTGCCCATCAAGAGTTGGATCATAATCCATCAATGCTTCCAAATCCTCGTCGTCGCCGTAGTCCGATTGGATTTGCACCCGTTCAAAGACTGGCTGCCTGGCGTTGGACAAAAATTGAATGGGAGACATAACTTGAGGTTGCGAAGCATAATTCATACACTTTGAATTTGGTTCACCCGTTATTTCCTTTTCAAGTGTAAAAAAACAGTTAAAGACGCGTAAGACAATATCCAGTGGAAGGTTAAAACATCTTTCTACACGAAGCTGTGAAGTTAGTGACCGCCCTTTAGTAATGAATACCTCTGCTCTAGCTCTTCTAACTGCTGGATCTCTTTCCGTTATTTGCCATTTTGGATTTCCGCCTGTCACTGATGCTCTAAATGTGTAATCAACCATAATGCTCCTCCAAAAATCATCGACTGGATTTCCCGAAAATTCGACAGTCTTTTCTTCCCTGACACCGTTAAAATCGACATCCCATAACCATTCACCATGACGTTGGATTCCAAAGTCGTTATTTGATGTATCTTTGTATCCATACTCCGCCACCCAGTCAAAAACCCCTCCCAGTTGAAGGAGCATCATGCCTGCCTGATGCTTATCTAAGAATATGTTTTGTTTGTTGTTCCCTTGCTCGTTGAACAACCTGTTACGTATCTCTTTCTTTTGCAAAAATCGATCCATAGTTTTTGTTCCATTTTTCATTGGCATAGTCGGGCTTTCTTTAGTCGGATTGTTTTTAGTATCAAATACATTATCAAAGTCAAACAAAACCACTTTTGTTCCATCAAAAGCCATATTTTCCAACTTCACGTCGCGATGGAGAAATCGCCCTCCGTCAATTTTATGGAATTCATCCAACGCTTTCTCCACACCAAGCGCAATAGTTTTCAACTGTTTCTCTTGTTCGTCTGTACGGTTTCGCGTCATTGACTTTATTACTTTTTTCTTCTGTATAAATTCAAATTTGTATGAATACGTTTTTTCTACCCAATCTTGTAGGGTATCACCAACAAAAGGTTGAATATACAGTTTCCTCCTGCCTGCTCCTGGTGCTTCGTCCTTATTAAAAACAAACTTGTATTGTACTTCCTCGTTTTTGTTTTTCACTTCATATACTCCTGCATCACCAGAATCAAAAATCTCATCAAAATATTCAACATTGGCTACATAGTCGTAGTTCTTGCCGTTCATGACATTTAACAAGTTTTCGTGTGATTTGTCCCCTACGTTTGACAGTGTGCGTAGAAACCACTTTTCACCGTTTCGAGTAAACGTGTATAAGTCTTCACTCTTCAGGTCAACGTTAAATACTTCTGGACCTTTTCGTTTAGGAATATAGCCCTCCAACAGTGTTCGTAGCTTATTCAGAGCGTCTTTCAACCATTTTTGATCGTTGCCGTAATTTACTATTTCATCGAGGTCGAATCCTGGATATCCTTTAGTTAACAAGTTAATATCGTTAGGCGGAATCATTGGCACCTTGTCCTTTTCATCACGAACCAAAGTAAGTGTACGTTCAGCATTACTTCCCGTCACGACCCATTCCCCATTTCCTAACTTTTCTTCAATCTGCTTCAAACGCTTGTCCAACCGATCCTTGTTCCATTCGTTGTTGATCTCTTCTCTCTTTTTCAAGACCCAATCTAAAAGCTGTTTGCTTTTATTATTAATGACCTCTGGATGCTCCGCATTGCAAACTGTTTTTTCCGGAGAACCTTCACCGATCAACGCCTCTTTCATACCATTCAAATTGATGGAGTATTCTTTACTGTCGGCTATAATTTTATCCCTGGCTATAATCCAACGTGGTTCTTTTTTACCCAGTAAATGCTCCTTGAACAATTTTAACCTTCTGTCGAAATTGCTC
>Ga0257127_1000472_pt1 | contig 35359 bp, 35 predicted proteins | sample SI060_135mmetaG_FD_190152 | JGI IMG/M metagenome (GOLD analysis project Ga0257127, IMG submission 190152) | Marine microbial communities from Saanich Inlet, British Columbia, Canada - SI060_135m | ecosystem: Environmental > Aquatic > Marine > Inlet | place: Canada: British Columbia | collected... | reverse complement strand
GAAAAAAATGGAATATCGGCTGTTAGGTAAAACAGGTGTTGAGGTATCGCAATTGTGTCTGGGCACCATGCCCTTCGGCGGTCCGGCAGATGAGAAGGAATCGGCCAAAATGTTCCAGTCTTGCCGGGATGTAGGCATCAACTTTTTCGACTGTGCCAATGTATATGAAAAAGGCCGATCCGAAAAGGTTTTGGGCAAGCTCATGGCTGACAGCAGGGACCAGCTGATTATAACCAGCAAAGCCTATTTTCCCACCAGTGATGATGTTGTTTCTAGAGGTAGTACCAGAAAGCATATTATGACCGCTGTAGGGGAAAGCCTGAAAAGATTGAAGACCGATTATATTGACATTTATTTTTTGCATCGCTTTGACGATTTGACGCCCTTGGAAGAAACATTACGGGCTTTGGAAGACCTAGTCCATCAAGGCAAGGTGCGCTATTTGGGTGCCAGCAATTTTGCTGCCTGGCAGGTAGCAAAAGGGTTGGGTGTTTCAGCAAAAAATGGTTGGAACCGCTTTGAATGCATTCAGCCCATGTATAACCTGGTAAAACGCCAGGCGGAAGTAGAAATATTGCCCATGGCTCTATCCGAAAGTGTTGGCGTAATTACCTATTCGCCCTTGGGTGGCGGGTTACTTTCGGGAAAATACGGCATTAAAAAGCGGCCCAAGGTTGGTCGCCTGATGGAAAATAAAATGTATGAAACGCGTTATGGGGGTCCCCAGATTTTTAATATTGCAGAACAATTTAGCCTACTATCCAAAGATCAGGGTTTTTCGCCTGTTAGTTTGGCGGTGGCTTGGGTGGCCAGCCACCCAGCAGTAACTGCACCGATTATCGGTGGGCGCAATTTAAAGCAGTTGAAGGATTCGCTTAAATCTGTGGATATTGATATGACAACAGAACTAAAAGATCGTATATCGGCATTATCGCCCGAGCCTCCCATTGCCACCGACCGCAACGAAGAAAAAACGAAACATAATTACGGCCAGCGTTAAGGGCCGTGTTTTATTTGAGCAATACCAATAGTTTATTATAGCAATAGCAGCAAAGTATTTATAATTGATTAAACCAGAACCAGTTCAGGAATAAATGAAACGCCTCTGGCTCAAATAGCCTCCCCACGGGGGCTTTTTTGTTTGTGGGATGATGTGTAGATTTGGGTATGATTAGGTATATATCACTGCTATTATTTATTGGGTCGGTTTTGGATAGGAGAAAATCAATACCGGATTTGATAATTTACATTGGATTTGATAATGAGCTTTTCTCAAAAAGAAATATTTAAAAAACTACCAAAACATTTACATCAATTTATCGCGACTCAGGATTATGATTTATATTATAATGCACAGGATCAAGCTGTTTGGCGCTATGTTATGCGACAACTATCACATCAATTAAAATCTAGCGCACACCCAATTTATAATGAAGGCCTTGAAAAAACAGGTATCTCTATTGAAAAAATTCCATCCATTGAAGAAATGAACAAATGTTTAAATAAGCTTGGTTGGATGGCAATTGTTGTCGATGGGTTTATTCCACCGCAAGCTTTTATGGAATTACAAGCATTAAAAGTTCTTCCAATTGCATTAGAAATGAGATCCTTAGAACAAATTTTATACACACCAGCACCAGATATTGTACATGAATCTGCGGGGCATGCACCAATGGTTTATGATGCTGAATATTCTGTTTATTTACAGCGTTTTGGTGAAATAGGAGTCAAAGCAATGTTTACTAAGCAGGATAAAGAAATTTATGAGGCAATAAGACATTTATCAATTATTAAAGGTTCTCCGTCGGTTACAAAAGAAGAGATTAAACAAGCAGAGGAAGATATAAATAATATATTAAATAGTGTAACGGTTCTTTCAGAGTCTGCACTATTAACAAGACTTCATTGGTGGACTGTTGAGTATGGTTTAGTAGGAACCGTTGATAATTACACTATTTATGGTGCAGGTCTTTTATCTTCTTTAAGTGAAAGTAAATCGTGTTTGGATGATGAAAAGGTAAAAAAAATACCTTTAACAGTTGATGCAGTAAACACACCTTATGACATTACAAATCCACAACCTCAATTATTTGTAACAAAAAGTTGCCGTCATTTAACGCAAGTTTTAGAAGATTTTGCTGATCAAATGTGTTTTAGAAAAGGTGGGGCTGAATCTGTACAGGTTGCTATAGATTCTGAAATTATTTCTACCTGTGAATATTCTTCTGGATTACAAGTTTCTGGACTATTTACAAGATTACAAAAAAATTCAATTAATAAAGAAATATATATTGGAACAACCGGGCCAACCCAAATTTCTGTAAATAATAAAGAATTAGATGGGCATGGAATATCTTACCATACCGAAGGATTTGGATCTCCCGTTGGTCCAATTTGTAATTTAATGATCCCCCTAGAAGATGCAACAGAATACGATTTAATTAAATTAAATATAAAAAGAGAACATGTCGTTCATTTAGAATTCGTTTCTGGTATTGAGGTTAATGGTGTCCTTAAAAAAATTCATAAAAAATTAGAAAAAAATGTGTTAATGTCGTTTGAAAACTGTACAGTTACAAGCCCAACTGGGGATGTTTTATTTCAACCTGAATGGGGAATTTATGATATGGCAGTTGGGATAAAGATTTCATCTGTATTCTCTGGTTCAGCAGATAAAACTAAATTTGATGTATATCCATCTAAATCAGAAGAAACTGCCAAAAATATTAAATATAGTGAAAAAGAAAAATCCGAATTTTTAATTTATAAAGAAATAAGGTCGATTCGTGGAACTGTAAAATATTTCAACCGAATCAAAGAAATAATTACTATCTTAAAAAATAAAAAATCTGAATCATGGTTATTATTTTTAGAAATACTTGAATTATTAAAAAAAGGTTCAAAAGAGTACACGGATGTTAGAAATGCGTTAATATCAATTTCCAAAATAAATAGTAAAAAGAAACATTTAATAGATCGTGGTTTAAATCTCTTGGATTCCGAATGAAAATATTACCCCAATAAGAGACCACCTTTTGAATAGAATACTAATCAATACACTCAAGGAGAAATAATGAAAAAATCTATAATAATATATTTTTTAATTACTGCGTTTAATATAAACGCCCAACATATTTATGATCAATTTAAAGAAAGAGAAAGTGATGTAAATAAAAATATTAAAGAGGAAGTGGTTAAAATTAAAAAAAATTACTACATGATTAAGCCTATAGATGCAGTGGCAGGCAATATTGGTGTTTTTGTAGCAAAAGATGGATTGGTATTAGTCGATGACCAATGGGAAGTGACTAAAAAACATGTAATGAAAGCTTTAAGAAAAATAAGCAATAAGGATATTAAATATATCATCAACACCCATTTCCATTATGACCATGTGGATGGAAATAAAGCTTTTAGTAAACTGAAAATCCCTGTTATTTCACATAAAAACGTAAGAAAAAGGCTTTCAGATGATGCGACTTTATCCTCTGGTTTTATTCAGCCAAAACATCCTAAAGAAGCGCTTCCTTCCATAACTTTTGAAAAAGCTTTAGAACTAGATTTAAAAGGTGAACTAATAGAAATATTTCATAATGGATCAGGTCATACTGACGGCGATGCTATTATTCATTTTAAGAATGCTGATATATTTCACACTGGTGATTTATTTGTTACATATGGATTTCCTTTTATTGATTTTGCAAATGGTGGTAGTGTCAAAGGTTTTATTAATACACTAGATAGAATCATTGAATTATCAAATGAAGATTCAATCATCATTCCAGGTCATGGAGATTTGTGCCATAAGCGTGATGTTGAATCATTGAGAGATAAGCTTCAACATTGTATTGATGAAGTGGCTAAAGGTAAAAAACTAGGAAAAACAGTTGATGAGTTGATTGAAGAAATCCATGTAGACTTAAAAGGTGGGTTTAAAGAAGGTTTCTTTAAAGAAGTGTATAATAGAAGTTGATTACCTCTGGATCAAATAAAGGAGAATAAATTGAAGAAAATGATAATTTTATTATTTTATGTTAGCTATGTTTTAGGAGGAGAAGTTTTCTAATGATATTAGAATTATTATTCAGTATTGCACTCTTTATTAATGGTGGACACTTATTAGACAATAAATTTAAAGTACACCATTATAGTGATGAAGATTATAAAGAAATTTTCTTTCTTCAATCCCCAGATTCAATTTCTAAGAAATGTATTAAACATTCTGTAGTGGAAAAAATTAGTTATAAAAATCTTCATCGTGATGGTAAAAATCAAAGGGATTATGAAATATCTGACCCATATCCAATACAAGATAAACCACAAGAAGATACCTTTAATAGTCAGAGGAGTTACTAATTCCAAAAGGTGATTGCTATGAAGTTACTGGGAGATTTAATACACATAAAATCTATTAAATGAAACGCCTCTGGCTCAAATAGCCTCCTCACGGGGGCTTTTTTGTTTGTGGGATGATGTGTAGATTATAGTGTCCGATTACAAGAGGCAGAAACAAATGGAACATATTTACAACATAGCAAAATTTTTACATGTTATTAGTTTTGTCTTTATGTCAATTCCGTTATTCAATTTAATTATCGTAAATGAAAGGGCTCTTATGGGGCCATCTTTGAATTATGGAACAGACCGTTATTTTGAAAATATCATTCAACGAGGCGCTATTCGCTGCTTCGTATTTCAGTGGACAGTCTTAATCTCTGGGGCAATTATTTTATTTTTAGGGTCGGGCTTAACAGCCATTTTGACTAACTGGGTCTTAATGGTAAAAACACTCATTTTAGTACTTTTGATGAGTTTACTTTCATATGTTCATTTTTCTATTCAACCAAAAATTGAAAATCTATTAATCTCATTATCACCTGGTGAACCAGCTCCTGAAGAATTATCAAAAAAACTTGCACCATTCAGATTGCAACGAAAAAAATTAGCTACAGTATGTCTATTTTTTGTTATTACAGCAATAATACTTGGCGTACAAACATATAATCGTTTCCATCCTTATGTTTCTATTTCCTTAATTTTTCTTGCGGCTGGTTTTTCCCTTCGTGCCAATAAATCCCTTATTAGATTTGGATGGTTTTAGAAAACAAATATCTATAAATCATCAAAATCCGCAACAGCGGGATTTTTTGTTTTCCCCTTTTTTTCTACATTAATACTTACATTCTACTGTGAGGATTAGGTTTCTAATTATTGTTTTGATATTACTTATAACCAACTTCAGAGTTTGGAGTTGGGCATTGGAGGAACATCCTGAACTAAAAATTCAACCTGCTAAAATGGAATTGGTTTAATCAATGTGAAACGCCTCTGGCTCAAATAAAATGGGAAATATGGACAGAAAAGAATTCTTAAAAACAAGCGCTATCCTGACGGGGGCGACAATTTTTTCCTCAAATTCCGTCTTTGCTGAGAATATAAATAATAATGGCATTGATAAACTAACGGACGAAAACGGAAACTTTATCCACCAACCACTACCTTACAATACTGACGACCTCGAACCATTTATGGATGCAGAAACATTGCATCTGCATCATTCATTTCATCACGGCGGTGCAGTTAAAGGGGCGAACAAAGATATAGAAATGATAAAAAAGGTAATGGATAGTGGTGATTTAATAATGGCTGACCACTGGACAAAGAAACTTTCATTTCACCTCTCCAGTCACATTTTGCACAGCATATTCTGGACAAATTTGGCCAAAAAGAAATCTCAACCCACTGGCAACTTACTTAAGAGAATTGAAAAGGATTTTGGCTCAACTAATAAAATGCAGAGACTTTTGGCAAAACTATCAAAATCGATAGAAGGAAGTGGCTGGGGGATTCTTGCATATCAGCCTTATTCAGATAATTTGGTGGTTCTCCAATGTGAGAATCATCAAAAGTTGACAGTTTGGGGAGCAATTCCACTATTGGTCATTGACGTATGGGAACACGCTTATTACCTGAAATATAAAAATAGGAGAGGTGACTTTGTGGATGCTTTAATGAATATTGTCAACTGGGACAATGTAGCACAACGATATGACATCGCTTTAAGACTTAAATGAAACGCCTCTGGCTCAAATAAAGGAGAATAGACAATGAATAAACCTACCTATGATGACGCAGACTTAATGCTCAAATTTGTTCAATGGGGAGCAACTTCTGGAATTGATGAAGCTATTAATTGGCTCTGGAGTGACGATTTTATAGATGGCTACTCAAAATTTGTAGAAAAATATCCACCTGGGACGAAAGAATATGGATATGTTACAAAGGTATGCGGTTGGTATGAGACGATTGGTACTCTTTATAAGAATGCGCTTTTTAATGAACGGCTATTATTTGACTGGTTAGCAGTAGGTTTTAGATGGAAGAGGCTTGAAAATTTTGTTTTGGGGTTCAGAGAAAAGATGGATGAACAGAATATGTACGTAAATTTTGAAACCATGGCAAAGGTTCAAATAAGTTAACATGAAACGCCTCTGGCTCACATAGCCTCTTCACGGCACTTTTAGCTAAAACCAAGTTATAAAATAGCAGCCTTATTATTGATCTAAGCATATGAATATGATAAGGAAGTGCTAATCGAATTTATTCTTCTTATATTTTATATATTAGCTAAACTAAGATAAGGACACTAAACATGTTAAATAAATATTCTTTGAAAAATATTTTATTACTAATTATTTCTTTTTCCATGTCTTATTTAATGGCTCAGGAAAAAATTGTATTTTATAATGTTAATGTAATTGATGGACTTAACTCAACTGTACAAAAAGATAAGATGGTATTTATCTCAAATGGAAAGATTGAGTCAATAAAGAATATTGGATCAAAACCCAAAGGATATAAAGAAATTGATTTAAATGGAATGTATATACTTCCTGGTTTTATTGATGCCCATACTCATATTAGTTCATTAGATGCTGCTAAGCGTGCTTTACAATCAGGAGTAACTACAGTTCGAAGTGCAAGTACATCTAGTTTTCAGGATGTGTCCATACGTGAAATGGTCAAGGCTAGAAAATTAGTTGGGCCTGATATGATTGCTGCAGGTATTTTTGTAACACCAAATCTTGGAGAAACAATTTTAGCAGATGTACGCCTTGCTAATCTTGTAAACGGTGTTAATAAGGAAAATGAATTAAGAAAGCTTGTTCAAATTAACGCAGATAGAGGTGTTGATTTTATTAAAACAAGGGGTACTGAGCGTGCTGGGCTACCATATACAGATCCAAGGAAACAAACTTATACTGAAAAGCAATTAAGTATTATTGTGGATGAAGCACGTAAGTATAATATTCCAGTTATGGCTCATGCGCATGGAGATGAAGGAGGTTACGCTGCAGTTAAGGCAGGCGTTAGGAGTATTGAACACGGTACTTATTTATCAAAAAGAACTTTATCTCTTATGAAAGAAAAGGGCACATATTTAGTTCCAACATTTACTACTGTAGTTGACTTGACTGAGCCCGGTGGAGATTATGATAATCCTGTACTTTTTATTAGGGGACAACATATGCTACCAGCTTTGGAAACTACCGTTAAAACAGCTTATAAAATGGGGATTAAAATTGCAACAGGTGCAGATACTCGATATGGACCAAATAGTACAACGCGAGTTGGAATGGAAATAACAAACTTTGTAGATCTCGGGATGAAACCTATAGATGCAATTAGATCAGCAACAATTATTGGTGCAGAATTATTAATGATTGCTGATAAAACTGGAACTATTGAAGTAGGAAAAGAAGCAGACCTAATTGTTGTAACCAAAAATCCTTTAAAAAATATTCGTACAATTCAAGATGTTGTTTTTGTTATGAGTAATGGTGAGATAGCATTAAAAAGAATACCTTTCAATAAGGAGTAAGTCAGTCAAATCATCCATATCATCAACAAGAATTTTAACTGATACAAAGATTTTACAGAAAGAGTTAGAAAGAACTTACAAGAATGGGAAAATTTTTCTGTTAAGGAATGATTAAATGAAACACCTCTGGCTCAAATAAAGGAAAGCTGATGTCTATTGATCGTAGAAAGTTTATAAAAAATATGGGCTTAGGATTGGCCTCGATAAGCTTAAATGCAAATAACCTATCTAGAATTCCTGGAGAATCTGAATCACTATTGGTTAAAGATCGAAAACAGCCAAAACCTGCACCTAAAGGTTATGATAGGCTCCCTCTATCGTGGTACTATTCCAGAGTTCAAAATTTAAAAAATCAACTTGAACAAAAAAAAGTAGATGCTATTCTACTTGAAAGTGATGTCAATAAAGTTTATTTCTCTGGATGTTTTAGAGGTAGTGGCGAAAGAACGACTTGGGTTTTATTTCCATTAAATGAAAAAGATACTGCCTATTGGTATTCACCTGGAATTGATAGAGACTTAATTGACTCTTGGTGGGCCACAGATAATAAATATTATTTTTGTTATCCTCATGGTGAAGGTGGTTATCCAAATAAAGGTAAGGTTGTTGCAGGAAGACAAGTGGATTTGTTTGAATGGTTATTAATTCACTTAAAAGATAAAGGTTTGTCAAGTAAGGTGATCGCTACTGATATGAATTTGTCAAATAGCCAATTAAAACAAATCGCCAAAATACTTCCTAAAACAGAGTTTATAAATATCAATAGTATCTGTGAAAAAATGAGAATTATTAAAACTAAAGATGAAATCGCTTTGACCCAACGTGCCTATCGTTATTTTGATAAAATCCATGCTTTCGCTAGAGATTATATTCTAGAACATGGAACAAATACTAATGATTTTGAAATAGGTCAGGCTTTAAAGACATATGGAATAAATCTATTGATGAAGGATCTTTTTTATGATGGGAGACCTCATAATGCTGTCGGAATAGAAGTCACTTCAGAATATGTAAGAGCTGGCGTTTCAACTGGATATCCACATCCAAATCAACTATTTTATAATCCTGTCAAAAAAGGTCAACCAGTATATGTTAATACAGATATAAAAATAGGTGGTTGTGGAGGTGAAGCCTATAGAAATTATCAAATTTATCCTGTTTCCAAAAATCAGGATAAAATGTGGTCAATTGTTTCAGAAACAATTCAAATCATGGTTGAAGAAACAAAGCCAGGTGCATTGTGCTCAGATATCGCTTACAAAGTTCATAAGCATCAAGTTGATAATGGAATGCAAGATTATATATATCATAGGCCTGGACACGGGACTGGCCTGAATTTTGAAGGCCACCAGGCGCCTTACTTATCTCTTGGTGATCACACTCCAATACAAGAAGGGATGATGTTTAGTGTTGAGCCAGGTCTTTATGACTCAAAAAGAGGTATAGGTGTAAATCCTAGTGATAATTTATTGGTAACTAAAAATGGTTCAGTACTTATGACTCGAGTTCCTTTTTCAAAAGAATGGAGTTATTTAAAAATTTGAAACATCTATTAATTATTATTTCTTTTAAAATGAAACGCCTTAAAAAAGTGCATTTTTCTCAATAATTAAGATATAATTAAGGGTTTTCTGGGCAAAAAAATACAGACCCGTTTTGTATATTACATTGTAATGAATCCACACCTATAGGGATTTTATCATGATTAAAGTCACTATTGCCCTATCGTTAATAGTATTTGGGCAGTCATTGCAAAAAAATTAGTGGATGCTTATGAAGATGGTATTACTAAAATGAAACGCCTCTGGGTCAAATAAAAGTGGTTAGCCGATGTTTGAATGTTCTTTAATCGTCTAACTTTAATAATCAAAGGACAAAATGAAGGGATACTAAAATGAAAAAAATATACATGATTTTAATATGCTGCATGATTTTGGCCAGCAATTCCGCATTCGCACAAAATAAGAACACAGAAAAAGAAGATCTTTCTGGGTTTACATTTGAGGGGCCCGAAATTAATTTGATCAAAAAAGCGGTTCAGCACTTTACAAAAGGTGAATTAAAAGCTTATCGAGCATGTTTTACCGATAGTGCGACCTTTGTGCATAATCAATGGGGCAATGATAACCCGCAATCCATTGATGAGCTGGTTAAAATACATCAGGAGGCCAAAGATCAAAGAAAAGGTGACATTGAAATATTAAATCAAATTTATGAGGTGGTCACGGTACCCAATGGTTCAAAATATGGGCATGGATGGTTTGAATTTTCATCAGAAAACAAGACGGGGGATAAGTTAGTTAATACCGTTTTTGTTTCCTGGGGATTTAAGGATGATAAATTGGCATGGGAATGGGCCATTTATAATACGGCCAATTCGCCAGACCCTTATAAAAAGTAATTAACAGGTTATCGGTCGATGCTGATTTTATAGATCAGTATAAAAATGAGGCGTATTGAGTAAATTAATGATTGCTAAATCAGCCATTAGTGAAATAAACGGCGATGCCATTAAAAATAGCACATTGTGGAAAGAATTTTGTATTGTTTAATTTCCCGAAGCAGTAATTTTTTAACATTATTAACGCATAAATAAATGAACGTCTACGAATTTATCAGAGAAAAAACCGAAGGGTTTCAAGAGAACGCAACCGAGTTCAGGGCCAAATTAGAACCCAGATTTCGCAACTGGTCTAATACCATCAATGATAAAATTACAAATACACTGAATAATCCCTGGATAACCAATCTCAACCCGTTTGATAAAAAAATATCTGTCCCATCAGAAATAGCCATCAAAAATAAGGTGACGGAAAAAGTATATAAAGAACTGCATGAACAACTGGGAAAAGAAATATATGTAGGCGAATGGGAAACGATCGATCAGGATTGTATCAATCAGTTTGCAGAAATAACAGGCGATACACAATGGATTCACACTGACCCTGAACGCGCACAAAAAGAATCGCCATTCAAAACAACGATTGTCCATGGCTTTCTAACATTATCTTTAATCCCGAAATTGACCAATACCATTAATTCTGCGAAAAATTTATTTCCCGAAGCGCGGATGGTGGTGAATTATGGCTTGAATCAAGTACGTTTTCCATACCCGGTAAAGTCAGGCTCAAAAGTCAGAGCACGCACTCGTATAGTCGGTGTAGAGCCAAAAAATAATAGTTTAGAATTGTTAAATGAGATCAGTATAGAAGTGGAAAATAGAAAACGTTTTGCCTGTGTAGCAGAAACTGTATTTCGTCTTTATTTCTAGGCTTGTTTTCTTGCCCAGGAACAAGGTTTTAAGCAAGGGCCTCGTAGTAGCGGGTTTTTTGTTTGTGGGACAATTTCTGTGTAATTTATGCCAAATATTAACTGATATAACTATTAACATAGAGGTGCTAATAATGAATAAAATCAAATACTCACTTAATCGATCATTCTATAATAAAATTTTAACAGTAATAACACTATGCTGTTCGTTTATTTATTCACAATCTCTTAAAGATGTTATAAATGGTAATCATCGCTCTTCAAAAAATAAAGCCCGTGATGAGTATAGACATCCCTTGGAGACATTGCAGTTTTTTGGCATTAAAGATACTATGACAATTGTAGAAATATATCCTGGTGGTGGATGGTATCAAGAAATATTAGCCCCTTATTTAAATAAAAATGGACAATATATCAGTGCTACCTATGATCCTGACTCTGAAAAGCAAACAACAAAAGATAGATATCAAAGTGAGAAGGATCGATTGTCAGCCAATAAAAATATTTATGGAAATGCAAAAATGGTCGCTTTTAAGGGAAAGGCTTATGACAAAGCTTCTTCAGCTGATATGATACTTACTTTTCGTAATTATCATAATTGGGTTGGTAATACAGAATTTGAAAAGCTAAGAGCAATGTTTAATACACTTAAGCCCGGCGGGATACTTGGAATTACTGATCATCGAAGTAATACAACAGTTGACGCAAAAGGATACACTTGTGAGCCATGCATGATCAAGGATGCTGAAGCTATTGGATTTATATATGTTGGTTCCTCTCAAATAAACGCTAATCCAAAAGATACCAAAGATTATCCTGGAGGCGTTTGGAATCTCCCACCAACATTATCTGACAATAGAATAGATAAGTCTAAATTAAAAAAACGTCAAAAGGAGCTGAAAAAAATTGGAGAGAGTGATCGCTATACACTGAAGTTTATTAAGCCAAACCCTTGATTTAAAATTATGCTTCTATATTTTTAAATATGCTTGAAAAGCAGTTAAATAGGTAAGTGGATTGGATTTATAATTAACTGGATTTACTAACTAAATGAAACGCCTCTGGCTCAAATAGCCCCCTCCTGGGGGTTTTTTTGTTTGTAGGGCACTCCCATTTTAAAGAAAAAAACTTTTAATCTCATTACTCATAATGGTTCAATAGACTCCATAAGGACCAAGGATATTGCCAATGCAATCGGAGCATCCGAAGCTACGATGTTGAAAATTTTATTAAAATATTAATAGAAAACTCAAAAAGCTGACAACTATTTAGATTCAAGCTTGTCTAAGTAAAGTTTAATTAATCATAATAATAGGAATATAATGCAATATAGTCTAATAATGGTGGTAGCTACTACCATAGGAATCCTGGGAGCGGGGCCCATTAAATATGTAGCAAATTCAGATACATTGAAATCACGTGAATTTGTGATTACACGAACAGAAAATATGATCGTAATTGATGGTTATATAGATGATAGGGGTTGGGAGAATGCTACTACCACTGATCATTTCTTAGAATTTCAACCTGGCGACAATGTAGAACCTCCCGATCCCACGGAAGTCAAAGTGTCCTACGATTCAAAAAATCTTTATGTCGCTTTCATGGCATATTCTGATCCGGATGATATCCGTGCGACTTTACAGAAACGGGATCAGGTTTTTCAGGAAGATTTTGTCGCCATTGTCATTGATACGTATGGCGATGCCAATTCGGCGGTCATGATCGGCGCCAATCCCCTGGGGGTTCAATTGGATGCCTTGAATCAGGGAGAAGATAATGATGATCCTAGCTACGATATTATTTATGAATCGGTCGGCAAAATAACTGATAAAGGCTTTCAGGTTGAAATGGCCATCCCTTTTTCCAGCCTGTCGTTTCCAGAAAAGAAAATCCAACAGTGGAAAGTGGGATTTCTCCGGAACTTTCCTCGAGATGCCCGACATATGGCTGTCTGGGGTGGATTTGACCGTTCTAATCAATGCTGGATATGCCAATTAGGAACACTTAAGGGAATCGAGGGAATTGAGCAGGAAGGAAAACTGGAATTCTTGCCTACACTAGTAGGCTCACAGGCTTCAGAGCTCGATGAGAATAATGCTCTCAGAAAAGGGGCTTCTGATGGGGAAGTATCAATGGGAATAAAGTACAGTCTCAGCTCCGATCGTGTGGCAGAAATTGCAATCAATCCGGATTTCAGCCAGGTGGAGGCAGATGAGGAACAGATTGATGTGAATACCACTTTTGCCCTGAATTACCAGGAAAAGCGACCATTCTTTAATGAAGGTGCTGATCTGACCGATACTCCGGTTGATGTTGTTTACACGCGCTCGATCAATAATCCTACCGGTGTAGGACGAATCATTAGCCGAGGTCAGAAAGATAGCTGGGTTTTGCTTTCAGCATTAGATGATGATTCCCCATATATTGTGCCAGGGGAAGAACAGAGTTTTACAAGCATGGGTGGTAAGAGCTTTTCCAATATATTCAGGTATAAACGGTCATTGAAAGAGGGGAGCTTTTTGGGCCTCATCGCTACGGATAGGCGGATGGTCAATAATAACGGAAGCGGGTCCGTGGTGGGCTTTGACACCCGCTACCGTTTTAACGACACATATCAGGTGGAATTTCAATCTGTTTTCAGCCGTACTCAGGAACCTAATGATTCACTTGTGGTCAGTTCAGCCACCTTTGGTGACAATCATACCTTCACTTTTGATGGTGAATCATTCTCAGGTAATGCATTAGAACTGGAATTTCAGCGCAATACGGAACACTGGCGGGTGGAAACTGGATATGACCATAGAACACCCACCTTCCGTGCGGAAAACGGTTTTGTTACAAATTCCAACCATCGGCGGATTTATGGGCAAAGTTTATGGATTTATTTCCCGAATAATTTTTTCAGCCAGGTCCTTGGCGGAGTTCACGCCGGTGTTGAACACAATTTCGATGGGGTTCAGAAAGCAAAATATATAGCTTTATTCAGCAATCTGGCTATGCCTAGACAGACCCGCCTGAATGTAATGTATGCCCGACGAATGCAGTACCGATTTAAGGATACGGAACTTAATGGTACTTATGATCTCAAGATTAATCTGAACAGTCAATTCAGTGAACGATATCAGTTTGGGACCAATATCGGTCGCCATGTGGCCCCGGTCCGTTTTCTGGAGGTGCCTGAAGAAGGTCGCCTTACCACTACCAGTTTCTGGACTAGAATGCAGGCTTCAGACCGCTTAAATGTTGGTCTTTCATATAATTCCCAAAAAATGACTACAATGGATAGAAAGACAGATTATTTTTCAGGATATACTACTACGCTGAGAGCCAGTTATCAACACAATAAATCTTTGGGATTCAAGGTGCTGATCCAGTACAATGACTTCAGCAAAGACTTTCAGATCCAACCACTCTTGACTTATCAGCCCAGCCCGTTTACAATCTTTTATATTGGTTCTACTCAAAACCAAAATGTAAATACGTTATCTTATGATGCCATTAATGCGGGTCAATTAACAAACCGCCAGTATTACCTGAAATTTCAATACCTGTTTAAATAATTATTTAAAGTTAGGAGAAAATAATGTTAAAAAAATCATCTTATCTAATTCTAGGATTATTTTTATTAGCTATTACTGCTTTTAAAGATAATCCCAATAACTCGGCAACTAATAATACAGTATTATATTCTGAGAAAGATGCTGTCAGAAAAGTGGTAGAAGATTCATATGCTAATGGTGCTTTCAATAAACTTGATACCGATGCTATGGAGAATGGTTTTCATAGAGATTTCGCAATTTTTTCTCCCAAAGGTGAAGATATTCGCAGATATCCTATCAAAGCATGGTTAGCTGGAACAAAAAAAGCCAAAGCAAATGCAAATTTTAATCCTAATAAACATCATTATGATTACAATTTTGTCAGTATTGATGTAACTGGAAAAGCAGCAGCAGTTAAACTTGAGTATAGCAAAGAAGAAAAAATGGTTTATACTGATTATCTTTTGCTTTCAAAATTTGATAGCGGTTGGAAGATAGTGGCAAAAGTGTATCATGGTCATCAATAAATATTATCGGGCACAAGAAAAAACTTCTATGAAATAATAATAACATTAGCTGTTGCCGAGGTAGTAATAACTATACTGTCCTCCAAGATGGTGCCGCGGCAGGCTAATGAATTAATGAAAGGAACACATAATGAATACAAAAGAAAAACTGGAAATGGCCTGGAAATACCTGGCGCTAATTTTGGTGGCAGGATTGGGATTCAAATTGCTGGATTCAAACCATAATTCTATTGTACCGCCATTCTCCTTTAAAAACCATGATAAAAATGGATTTGTCTTTATCAGCGATCATGATGGGGACTTTGCCAAGTTTGATTCTGCAAAGAAAATGGATGTAACGGTTGAAAAAGAGGTGGTTGATGGCGATACTGTTATGAATGTAACTGTCAATGGAAAGCCAGTGGATGCATCAAAATTCGATGAAACTAATAATGAAATGAAGTGGACCTCAGAAGATGGTGATGTTCACGTTGTAAAAAGGATTCATGTTGGGAAAAATCAAAGTGGCTCTGAAAACATGGAATTTATCATCGATTCAGATGATAGAGAACTTCATGAAATTCATGAAAATGGGGATAAAATAATGATCCGCAAAAAAATAAAGCGGAAGAAAAAATAAAATTATAAAACGCCTCTGGCTCAAATAGCCCCCTCACGGGGGCTTTTTTGTTTGTGGGATGATGAGTAAATTTTGGTATGCGCAATGAAAAATATAATTAAAAAGATTACTTTATGGTTAGCTACAACTCACTTGATGATTTAACAAAACAAAAGATAATGTGGATTAATATTGTTCAAATTCGGAAATGTTATGATTAAAGTGAACTATATATAATATTAATTATGGTCCGACATAGGATATGAAAAAATACTATGTATATGTGATCGAATTAGACTCAACTGTGGCAACTCAATGGAAGTTTCGTCGAAAAAACCCAAAATATCGTCAGGGGAATCCCTGTGTTTATGTGGGCCAATCTACTCGAAAACCAGTATTAAGATTTGAGCAACATAAAGAAGGGTATAAATCAAATAAGTATGCAAAATACTACGGAATAAAGCTCCGTCCTGATTTATATGAACAGTATAACCCCATTCCCACACGGAAAGATGCGGAAGAGATTGAAGCCATGTTGGGGAATTCGTTGAGAGAAAAAGGATTCGGTGTCTGGTTCAATTGATGGCTTGGGAAATGCACTTGTGCAATAAAATATTTACCCCATTATTATTTATCCTATTTGCCTGCACAGGCGATATCCAAAAATATGGATTTACCTCAATTTGCAATATGGGGGGATTCAGATTCCGTATTGCCCCTTAAAGATGTGAAAGATAAAATTTCTGAAATCATGCCCAAACTCCAATTATTCGTCATTAAAGATTCAGGCCATTTACCTCATAAAGAATAATTTCAATTGTTTAATCAAATATTTTTCAAAACATTTTGAAAAAATAGAATAAAAAAGCAACGGCCAAGTATCGAAGAAACCGGTTTCCATCAACACGATCGGTGACAATTTTTAATTTATAAGTCTTGGTTGTAAATTGAATCTCAAGGAGGAACTTATGAAACATCATTACCTTTTTATTTTATGCCTATTTTTTTTCATCAGCTGCGAATCCAGACAGGGGGTCCAATATCTTCAATCCGAAAAATTTGCCAAACAGAATATGCCCTTCTCTGAAGCAGTCCGGGTGGGCAATATGCTTTATCTCTCTGGCCAAGTAGGAAATATACCGGGCGAAATGAATGTGGTTTTAGGCGGGATTGGTCCGGAAACGCGACAGACCATGGAAAATATTAAAGAAGTCCTGGAACGGTACGGATCTTCTATGGATCAAGTGGTGAAGTGTCTTTGCATGCTTGAGGATATTAACGAATGGGCAGAGATGAGTGGCGAATATATAAAATTCTTTCCCAACCATAAACCGGCGAGATCTGCCTTTGCCGGCAGCGGATTGGCCATCGGTGCCAAGGTGGAAATCGAATGTTGGGCAACCATTAATTAGGAGAGAGTTATGAAAAAAGAAATGACCAGGCGAGATTGGCTCAATAAAAGTGCCGCTGTTTTGGGTGGATCTATTTTAGGATCAATGGGCGGATATAACCCTTTATTTGGAGCGGCCCCAAACCGTTCTGCCAATGAACCGGTGCGGATGATGTATAACGAAAATCCATACGGCCCATCTCAAGTGGCCAGACGAGCCATGCGAAAGGCATTTTCAGAATCAAATTTATATTCAATGCGTTATGCTAAAGCTGAATTTAAGATCCTTATGGCAAAATTAAATGGAGTGACTCCCGAACATATAGCAGTAGGCTTTGGTTCTGGAGAGATTCTTAAAAAAGCAGCTTTAATGAATGGAATTGATAAAGGAGAATTGATTTCTCCAGTACTTACATTTGAAACTATTAATCGTTTTGCTAAAACGATGAAGTCTAATGTTAAACGTATTCCCATGGATAATAAAATTGGTATTGATTTAGATAGAACAGCTGAAAATACTGGTAGCCGTACTAAACTTATTTATCTATGCAATCCTAATAATCCAACAGGTTCAATTATTGCAACAGATCAGTTAGAATCTTTTTGTAAAACCATGTCTAAAAAGACAATTGTATTTGTAGATGAAGCCTATCACGAATATGTAACTCATCCTGATTATAGATCGATGATTGATTTAGTGAAAAAGGGTCACAATGTTATGGTCTCACGTACAGCTTCTAAAGTTCATGGTCTAGCTGGCTTACGAGTAGGGTTTGCTATCACAACCCCAGAAATTGCTAAGCGACTTGAATCTTACCTGACGGATTCATTAAATATTATAGGATTACGTGCAGCCATAGCTTCTTACCAAGATGAAAGATTTCAAGCTCATAGTGTTGAGCAAAATAATAGAGCAAAAAAAATTGTTACAAGTCATTTAGACAATAAAGGAATAGAGTATTTAAACTCACAAACTAACTTCATTTTTATTAAAACAGGAATGGACATAACAGATTTCCAGCCGGCAATGGAAAAGAATGGAGTCATCGTGGGCCGTCCATTTCCACCATATAATAAATGGTGTCGCTTGAGTATGGCCAAACCTGAGGAAATGGAAAATTTTAACACAGGAATGGATAGGGTATTAGGATGAGAATATTACTTTTATTATTATTTTTTACATCACTGCAGAGTCAGAGTAATTATAATAGTTTGCAAAATCTCTTTATTGAATGGAGAAAATTTGAAAATCCACCTCTATTAAACGGAGCTCCTGATTATACAAAAAAACAATTTAATAAAAGGAAAAGTGTCTTTAATAAACTTCAAAAAAAGTTAAATAATATTGATACTACAAATTGGTCAAAGTCAAAACAGGTAGATTGGCAGATTATAGAAGCTGAGATGAATGGTTATGATTTTAATTTTCGAGTATTAAAATCATGGATACGTGATCCAGCTTTTTATCAAACTATTTGGATGTATCAGAGTGATGTTCCTGCTCATGAAGGTCCAGTCAATCATGCACTATTAGAATATTGGCAATACACCTTTCCTTTAAACAAACAAGCTAAAGAAATATTTCATCGTGAATTAGCACTTATACCTGCATTCCTAGAACAAGCGAAACAAAACCTTACAGGTAATGCTAGAGACCTTTGGGTTGCCGGTATTAATAATTTGCGTGATCAAACAAAATATCTTAATACAATTGAAAAAACTTTAAATGAATATCAAGATAAAAAGAAGGATAAAAGTATTTTTGAAGCTTTGCAAAATGCAAAAGTCGCAAATAATAAATTTATTCGTTGGCTAGAGTCAGAAGCTCCTAAAAAAAATGGACCATCTGGTATAGGAAAAGAAAATTATACTTGGTATCAACAAAATGTTCATCGCGTACCTTTAACGTGGGAAGAAGAAGTCCAATTACTACAAAGAGAACTTGATAGAGCTTGGTCATCTTTAAAGTTAGAAGAAGAGAGAAATAAAAAATTGCCCTTGATGAAATCTGCAGATACTCCTGATGAATTTAAAGTGCTAACGGATAATGCGGTGAAGAAAATGATGAGATTTTTATCTGAAAATGATATCATGTATATCAAAGATAACATGGAGCCTGCATTAAGAGAACATATGGGGAAATATGTTCCTAAAGATGATAGAAATTTTTTCTCAATTGGTCTTCATTATGATCCTTTGCCACTTTATTCTCATTTATATCATTGGTTTGATCTTGCTGAAGTACGTGATAACCCACATAAAAATCTAATACGACGTGGACCCCCGCTTTATAATATGTATGATTCAAAAAATGAAGGCATTGCTACTGCAGTAGAAGAAATGTTTATGCATGCTGGGCTTTATGAAGATAATCCAAGATCAAGAGAAATAGTTTGGATAATGTTAGCGCAAAGAGCAGCTCGAGGACTAGGGTCTTTGTATGCACATGCAAATATGATGACAATGGCAGAAGCTGGTCAAGTTCATGTTAAGTGGACGCCAAGAGGTTGGATGGAGCGAGAACCGCACTTACTTCAATTTGAGCAACATCTTTATCTGAGACAACCAGGTTATGGTACATGTTACATAACTGGTAAATACTTAATTGAAAACCTTATGACAGAATATGCTGAAAAATTAGAGACAGAAAAAAAAGAGTTTTATCTTAAAGACTTTTTAAATGCATTTAATAATGCTGGAAATATTCCAGTAGAATTAATACGTCAAGAAATGGTAGAGGATTAAGATTATGAAAAAAATATTAATTTTATTATCTGCATTATTATTTGGTCAGGAAAAATATGGTGTAGACTGGGAGACAGTGGCCAAAATAAGAGAAGAAGGATTCCAGCATTCGGAAATAGCAAATACGTTATCATATATGACTGATGTGTTGGGGGCAAGACTTACAAATTCAGAAGATATGAGGCGTGCGCAAGATTGGGCAGTAAAAGAAATGAAACGTATAGGTTTAACGAATATTGAAATTGAGCCATTTATGGATTACGGCTATAGTTGGGATAATCAATATTTTTCTATACATATGATTGAACCTGACTATCAAACAATGGTTGGTTACCCAATTGCGCATACACCAGGAATTAATGGTCGCCAAAAATTGACCGTTGTGCGTGCTAATATCAAAACAAAAGATGATTTAGAAAAGTATAGAGGTAAACTTCGTGGCAAAGCCGTTTTAGCTACACCTCCCCCAAAAATAGATCAAGAGCGATATCGTAATGGAACACCTCGCTACACTGATGATCAGCTAAAAGAAATATCAGAGAAACCTTTTCCAAAAGCACCACGAGGTCCTAGACCTCCCGTAAATCCTGATCTAGTTTCATCAGAAGAAAGAAACACTTTTTTTAATAATGAAGGAGTTTCAGTTATTCTAGAATCTAGAAGTGGGTGGATTGCTGCAGTTAGAGGGTTTGCTCGTCCAGGAGCTAAAAAAGATAAGTGGGATAGAAAAGGGACTCTTAATCATCTACCCATCGTAGCAATAACTCCTGAGCATTATAATAGAATGATTAGAATAGTTGACAGAGATATTGAAGTTAAAATAGAAGTTGAAATTAAAACAAAGATCGGGAAAAGTCGTAGAAAAGCACGAAATGTTTTAGGTGAAATAGCTGGTAGCGATAAAAAAGATGAAATTGTAATGTTAGGAGCACATTTTGATACTTGGCACGCTAGTCCAAATGCTTCTGATAACACATCAGGTGTTGCTGTAATGTTAGAAGCAGTGCGTATTCTTAAAGCTTTAGATATTAAACCAAGAAGAACAATTAGAATTGCACTCTGGTCCGGTGAAGAACAAGGTTTACATGGTTCTAGAGAATATGTAAATAAACATTTTGGTAATCCAAATAATCCAGACATTGGCGAAAAAGATGCCTATGTTAAATTTTCAGCCTATTTTAATCAAGATTATGGCCCTGGTCAGTATAGAGGTATTTATCTTCAAGATAATGAACATGTAAGAAAGATTTTTACTTCTTGGATGAAGCCATTTGATGATCTTGGTATGACAACCATTGGATCTCAGAGTGTTGGAAGTACAGACCATATTCCTTTTGATAGAGCTGGGCTTCCGGCCTTTCAGTTTTTACAGGATCGGGTTGGTGGAACTGGAGGTCATACAAACTTAGATTTCTATGATACAATACCTATTGAAGATATCAAAAAAAATGCAGTTATTGTAGCCTCGTTTGTTTATCATACAGCTATGCTAGATCAACTATTACCTAAAAAGAAAAAGTTATGAAAAATTTATTAGCACGTGGTGGGATTGAATTCCTGGCCGTATTCTTGGGTATTGCGCTATCCTTTTATGTAGAGGCCTGGCAGACGGAGAATGATAATAAGATAAAGAAAGATCAATACCTTTCCGATCTGACCCATACACTGGAGAGTGACATCGGCCAGATCAATAAACTCTTGGAAACATTATTTAAATCTGATCAACTCATTACAGAAATACAGAGTGACATTGATCAAAACCATACGGTGTATACCAATCCGGAAATACTAAATAAACTATTAGATGTTGAGGTCGGTTTTTCATTTTTTCCACAAGATGGCATCTTTAACCAACTCATAGCCACCGGTTCATTTGAACTGATCGAAAATGTGGAATTAAAAAATATACTTCTGGAGATGTATAACCATCAGAAGCAGCGGAATTATGCCACATCAACAGAAATAGATCATTTTAATATTCGTTTTCGGAATGAGATCTTGGATGAATTTCGGGTGAGTTTTAAGTACAATTCTTATGATGGTGCTTTTTATGGTAGTCGGACCTTAAATCAATACAAATTCAATCAATCCTACTATATGTCAAATGATTTTTATGGCTTGCTGTCCCAGGCGAACCTCTATGGGAATATGTATACAAGGCAATTGAAGGATATTGAAAAGTCTTATTTAACCGCCTTATCGTTGGCTAAAAATGAGATTACAGAATAATAGGACACCCCTCGTCAGGCTCAGGGTGATATTATAAAAATAGGGAGGAAGAATGAAAAACATATTAGCAAGAGGCGGCATTGAGTTTTTAGCCGTACTCTTGGGCATATCCGGATCGTTATGGGTGGATGATTATCGAATAGAGTTGGTGAATAATGAAAAAACAATTTATACCTTAGAAAGTTTAAAGAATGAATTGGAAAAGGTAAAAGTGTACGAGGAGGGAAGAGCGCAATATATTGAAAACGGTAGTCAAGCACTTCACACCATTCTCGAGAATTGGGGCAGAAATAACCCAGACTCTTTAATCATTATGAAAACTGGGAAAAGAGATTTGATTCTTTCATTAAAGGCTTACTTTGCAGTACACCCACCTATGGCGATATATAATAGTCTAAATAACGATGGCAGTATTGGCTTGATCGATAACTTGGAATTAAAAGAAAAAATCAATGATGTGTTCCAAATTAGACCGGATCATATATCCGAAGCCGTTGGAAACCAAAAAGACTTATATAGAAGATTTAATGAATATATTATAAAAAACCACCCATTATTAATTGATACTGATCTGAAAAATAAACACAAAGAATTGGCAGCATTCTTGTCTGATCCAATCATATTTGGATTTTTATCCGAACAAAAGGGCATGCGTGCATTTATCGTGCGTATAATTAATAGTCATATAGAAGTTATCAATGATTTAATTGATGCAATCGATAACTATTTGGAGAAAGCATGAAAAATATTTTAGCTCGCCTAAAAGAATTTAAATAAACCTTAACCCATTAATTGAAAGAAGGAGAAGAACAATGTTAACAAAAATGAAATTAGTTTTTATTGGTCTATTGAGTGTTGTGGTACTTACGGCCGGTGATGATTGGTCTAAAAATAAAAAAGCCATCGACAAGTCAGTAGAGAAGCACCGGAAGGCGCTCATCAAAATTAGTGATGCCATTTGGTCCAACGCAGAACTGGCATTGGAAGAACATAAGTCATCTAAAATTTTGGCGGACTATGCGGAAAAGAATGGTTTTAACGTAGAGCGTGGTGTGGCTGGGATGCCTACAGCATTTATAGCAACTTATGGCTCCGGTCGCCCTAGAATAGGTATCCTTGGTGAATTTGATGCAAACGCAGGCATTTCCCAAAAAGCGCAATCAAAAAAAGAAGCTTTAATTGAAGGTGCCCCGGGCCATGGCTGTGGACATAATTTATTTGGTACCGGCAGTCTCGGTGCCGCCGTCGCTATAAAAGAATTGATGGCCAAGGGTAAAATAAAAGGAACGGTGGTTTTTTACGGTACCCCTGCAGAAGAAACCATTTTTGGCAAAGTATGGTTCGCTCGAGCCGGTCTTTTCAATGACCTTGATGTGTGTGTGGATTGGCATCCTGGAGATGATATGGAAGCCGCCACACAGAGCAGCAAAGCGCTCATCGATTTTCGCGTTAATTTTTATGGAAAGAGCGCCCATGCATCTGCGGACCCTTTCAATGGTTTCAGCGCTGTGGACGGAATGGAACTCTTTACGACCGGCATCAATTATTATCGGGAGCATATTAAACCCACGGCCCGGATTCATTACCAAATTGAAAAGGCCGGGGATGTGGTGAATGTGGTTCCAGACAAAGCCCAGATCTGGGTCCGAGTGCGGGAGAACGATCGGGAAAGCTTGAGCGTGGTTTATGAGCGGGTAAAGAAAATGGCCGCTGCCGGCGCTCTTATGGCAGAAGTGGAGCACGAGATTAATCTCATTTCCGGTATTTATGAAATTTTACCGAACCGTCGTGGTGCTGGTGCGATTCAGGCCAATTTTGAAATGTTGGGTCCCATCAAATACACCAATAAAGAAATGGAATATGCAAAAGAGATTCAACGGGCCACAGGCAAACCGGAGGTGGGTATGGATGGGGCCATTTATCCATTGAAAGAAACCAAGCCGGCACAAGGTGGCTCCACGGATGTAGGGGATGTGAGTCAAATTGTACCTGTGATACGGTTATCAACACCGGCTGCCCCTAAAGATGCGCCTTGGCACTCTTGGGCTGTGGTGGCCTGTACAGGAATGTCTATTGGACATAAAGGAATGATTCAAGCGTCAAAGGCATTGGGTATGACCATGGTAGATTTGTTTGAAGATCCCCAATTGGTAAAAGAAGTAACAGCGGAATTCAAGGAGCGGAAAGGTTCTGGTAAATATGAAGCAATGATCCCTCCAGGCCCGCCGCCAGTGCCCCAGAAGTAATTTTTTCAACTAATCTCCACCCCCTCTTTGGGGAGGATTATGGTGGGGTTTATTAATAATGGAAACTTTAGAATTACTACGAATTCATTCCATGTCGTATTTTCCGCTATGAATTTCACATTTGTACAAATATTTTGGATCGTCCTTATTATTATTGCCATAGCCAGCATTAGGCGAATTGCTACCCAAAAAGGGTGGACAATCAAAAACTTTATTCGTGTTGAAGATGTGGATGATGATAAGAATGAATCATAAGTTCCTCCTCAATAATTAAATTCACAAAATATTTCCATTATATAAATACAATTAAATTAGGATTTAGAGACAAGGGACTTTTGACTGATGTGTATTATCTTCTTGACTTATTTATAATTTAAAATCTAATTTTGCCTATCCACACTATATTCTTAATTCCATTAAGCATAAGGTAATTTGAGGTAATTTGATAATAGAACAGACAAATCGGGGGATTTGCCAACGGGAAAATCTCCCCAAAAATAGAGATCTGTTCGTTCTTTTTAGCATACCTCTTCCCCCAATATCCAGGTCAGACTTTTGATCATATATAATATATTTTATCCTGCATTTTATTGAATTCAATAATTGTAAAAACAAGTAAACAAACCAAAGGAAGAATACAATGAAAACAAAGATCCTATTTACCTTGGCGATAATGACAGGTGTCATATTTGGCCAATATAATCCTGATAATCACGTGGTAACAACATCGATGTACTATATGAATTATGTTGAAGACGGATCCTGGGATGAGTTCTTTGAACTCGCGGAAGAAGAATTTACCAAGATGAATCGTGCCGATAAATACTTGGTTAGCTTGTTAGTATTAGGTCACCGTCATTCCGGATCATTGAACGAAGTGGTTCAAATTGCAGAATGGAAATCTATCGCCGATGCAGATAAAAGTACGGTCGGACTAGCCGATATGCGGAAAAAGGCATGGCCCAATGAAGAAAAGCGAAAAGCATTTAATGAGAAGTACGGAAGATACTGGGAATCCAAACATACGGATCTAGCCGTGCGAGAATTGGTGACCAGCAGGGTCAAGCGCAATAATAAAAGTACAACAGAAAATAACGTTGTTACAGTTGTGGAATGGTACCTGAAACCGATGAGCAAAGTGGAAGGTGGTACAGTGGAAGAGCGAGAAGCTCTTTTTGATGAATACCACAAAAAGGTGATCATGAGAAACAATAAAATATTAAGTCGCAGAGAAATGAGACATTATTGGACAGGTAGCTTGGGTGGCGGTACGACTCCATATGTAATTGTTACGGAATTCGCCAATATCGTCGATGCCGATGCTGTAGGTATAAATAATGAAACAATACAAAAATCCTGGCCAGATGAAGAAAAACGTAAGGCATTCTTTGAAAAACGAAATAAATATATTGACCGGGAGCACAATTTGGGGCACAGAGATATTGCCCTCCACACTAATTGGGTTAAACTCGCAAAAAGATAGAAACGAATCAGTTGGGGCTACCTATCCAAAGCTCAATTTCTCTCACAATTATTGTGGTAGCAGCCCTAACCTTCCTATTAATCCAAGTGAGTGGAAAACTCAGTAAGAAGAAATAATAAAAAGGAAATAAAAGATGAAAAAAATATTAATAATTGGATTAATTGCTTTGATAGCCGTCGGTTGTAATCAAAGTTCTCCTAGTCCTGCTAAAAAATATATTGAATGGAGAAGTGATAATGAGATTGCGGATGCAATGGTAATGAAAGGGCTTTTTCATTTTGTTAACATTGAAAGAGAAATAGCATATACTTATTTCAAAGGTTCTCTTGATTATGATTCAACTCTATTTGGCTCCCATGTGATACTTGCTTGGCTAACACCCAAAGGTGATGAAAGAAAAATGCATCAAAACAAAGCAAGAGAGCTTGTGAAGAATAAAAATGAAACTTCAAAATTATTCGTATCTCTTTTTGATGTCCCATTAGGAGAAGGAGTAAGAGCAAGAAGACATGAGTTATGGTCAAAAATGCATGAGATTGAACCCGATGGAGGATTTATTCATTGGTATTATGCTTTGACTAAGCCTACACCAGAAGAAAGGATTTCTGAGCTAGAAATTCTCCTAGCAAAAGAAAATCATACTTTAGGTACCGGACATATATTAAATAATTTAGGATATATTAATTACGCTGTAGGAAATAAGTCCAAAGCAAAATCCTATTTTGATGAATATATTAAATTATATCCAACGGGTTCTAATCCATATGATTCCATGGGAGAATATTATTATAATGAAAAAGACTATGATAACTCATTGGTCTATTATAATAAATCAGTAGAATTATTCCCCGGTAGTAGTAGTGGTGTCAATATGATTAAGGAAATGGATAAAAGCGGTGAACCATCTGGGCCACACACTTCAAAAGAGTGGCAAATCTGGGCCTATTCAAGTGCGGCGCCTTCATATATTGCCGAAAATGCTACCATTTTAGACCCAACGATGGCTGTACTTAGAGAAGGGAATAACGGATGGACTTGTTTACCTGCAAATCCGAGAGGGATGTCTGACTCTGAAAAGGGTTGGAAAGACCCCCACGAAGCTATGCCCGTTTGCGCCGATGGTGAATCTATGAAATGGATGCAGGGATACATGGGCGGTACGAGTCCACAAATGGATAGAGACGGTTTCATGTGGATGCTCCATGGGGATATGGGTGAAGATAATACAAAACCCATGGTTATGGCGAAAAGTGATGCGGAAGACCCCAATGAATGGATTGAGTCTGGGCCACACCTCATGTTCATGCCGAAAGATCCAACGACCATAGACGGACATACTACCAATTTTAATACAGGTGCGCCCTATGTCATGTGGGCAGGGTCCCCTTATCGGCATTTGATGATACCGGTTAATGGTTATTATCAATATCAACCCAAGCAATGATGGAAGAGAGTAACTAATTTAATTTTTTATAGGGGCGAGGCATATCTTGCCCCCATAAGTAAAAAACAAGCAACCAAAAGGAGAAAACGATGAAAAAGATTATAATGACATTAATTGTTTTAAGTATCGCTGTTCCAGTGACATTGATGGCTGGTGATAAAGAGGAAATCATAGAGCAAATAATGAAAGGTAACGCATATCTGAATAAAAATAAAAAAGCAATGCAAGAATACTCTACAAAAGGTGCTCTAGAGTTTTGGTCCAGTGGTGGTCTAATACATGAAATTAGTCCATCAGGAAGACCAGAATCTTACGAGAAAGTCAATATGTCCATAAAACATATTGAAGTCATCGTTTTGGTACCGGGAAAAGCGGCTGTTGCCATGTATTATTCAGAAGGATCCATGAAACCGAAGGGATCACCAGCAGTCAGTCATTATATGACACGCGTTACACAAGCGTACGTCAAAGAGGGCGATGGATGGAAAATCCGTGCTTCACATTGGTCTCCAATTTTGGGTGGATCAGGTACGAGTCAGTCAAGTACGAATTGATAATGGTACAATAAATAAAAAGGAGTTAATCATGATGAAACGAAATATAATCATCTTATTCGTTGCAATAACAGCACTTGTAGCCCAACCGAGGGAAACTTGGAATGTGGGTGAGAGTGTATATGTGGTATCGACCATCGATTTGGAGCCAAATGTAGATGCTCAGTATCTGAACCAAATGAAACGGACCTGGGGTAAGAATATGGATGTATTTGTGGAAGAAGGGTTGGTTGAAGATTACCACATCTTCAAAAGTGTAAATCAATATGATGGTGATTTCGACCTGTTGCTTATGGTGAAATACAAGAATCTTGCCATATTTGATAGTAATAAAAATAATGCTAAACGTTGGGATGATGCATTTGATAAGGCTCGGAAAAAACTGTCACAAGAGCAGTCGAACCAAATCACAGCCACCTTCCCAAAGATGCGCACCATTTTGGATTCAAAAATGATGCGGGAGATCACATTTATTAAATAAACCAATTCAGTAATATCAAAAAATATTTTAATTAACCAAAGGAGGGTAACATGAAACAGTTACTTTGTCTCATCATAATGGCTATGATGCTTGGAGGTTGTGATACCGCGCAAAAATCAAATGGGTTTGCCACAGCCTACGAAGGATTGTCTTTTCATATTAGTGGTCAATCCTCAGTCGATTTAGTAGTAGAGCTTGATAAGGTTTGGGGTAAGGATTACGATGCAATGAGAACATTTTTTGTAGATACGACCAGTTTTGCATTTGCTACCGGAGAGCAATACAATACAGTAGACGGCTTTATAGGACATGTAAAAAAACAGATGGAAAACAGTACTGGCTGGACCATGGATTATGCATTTGCAGTTGATTTATCTCCCGGGGAAGGGGGCGATTTGGTAAATGCGGCTTTTACAGTTGAGGCTCCAGAATCTGACCCTGAAAAGAGCAAGGAAATCATTTATGAATGGTACTACGTAAAAAATGGAAAGATTCATAATTGGACGCAAAGTAAACAGATTGTCTTTAAGTAAATTACGAAAATAAAGGAGAAGAAAATGATAAAACGAATTCTGGGGATTCTTATCCCCTTAATGATATGTGCAACACTGGTTGGCCAAGATTATGTCATGTTCCAAACTTCAACTCTTAAATTGAGGGCTGGACAAAATGCATCACTTCAAGCTGGCGTTAAAAAGCACAATGATAAATATCATAATGGCAAAGATAGCCCCAAAGCATATCTATGGTATATTAATACAGGTCCAAATTCTGGTAATTATAGCTGGGCCGTAGGACCAACAAAGTTCTCAGATATGGATCAGTCTCTACCAAATGATCATGTTAAAGATTGGGAAAAAAATGTAAGCCCATATGCTGATGAGATTGATGTGATTTATATAGTTAGAGATGAAGAATTAACCTATAACCCTAAGAATGAAACCGTTGGTGAAAATATTCTTGCCAAACGGTATACCGTAAAACAAGGGTCAGGCCATTTAGCTGCGGTTGAAGAGGCTTTTGGGTCAATCACTAAAGTCTTAAGAAAAACAGATGCAAAGATTGCTAGACGTATTTATAGGAATAAATTTCGAAATAATGGGCAATTTGATTTTCAGCTTGTTTATCCATTTAAGAGTTGGACAAGATTTGAAGGGTCAGGAGCATTAGGATTACCAAAGGAATTTAGAGCTGATTATGAGAAGTCCTATGGGAAGGGTAGTTTTGAAAAGAAAGTAATTAAAGTTCTTGCAGATCATACGTTCAATAGAACGCAAGAAGTATTAACAATGGTGAAATAAACCGAAATAAATCCGAGAAAACAGCCCCGATTTATCTATCGTAGTGAAACGTAGATAGACGGGGCTTTTTTCTTGCACCTTAATTATAAAGTGATATATATTTGATATCATAAAGATATCATATGGATAACGAAAATCATGCCAGATCTTTTAATCAGGAACATTACTCAGGAGATGCAGCGCCAACTCAAGGCGCGGGCAGAATCCAACCACCGCAGTATGATGAAGGAAGTTCATTTCATCCTGGAAGAATCCTTAATCGGAAAGTCGGCACGCCGTGAAATGCCTGAGCCCTACGAAGGGTCATTCGGTCTTACAGATGATTGGATCGCAGCAGCGAAAAGGTCTGACCGTGTATGATTGTTGTGGATTTCCAAATGATCGCCTATCTCTACATACTGGGAGATGGGACGTCCTTAGCGCAATCTGTCTATCGCAAGAACCCGAACTGGAGTGTGCCGTCCCTATGGCGGCATGAATTCCTTCAAATACTTTCCACTTTCGTCAAAGAAGGTGGAATGCCCCTTCCACATGCCGGGCGAATTTGGGATCAAGCGATAGGCAGATTTGTGCATTCTGAACAAACTATCCATTATAAACGGGCTCTCGTCTTGGCCAATGAATTCAATATTAACACGTACGACGCCCAAGCACTTGAATTGTCCCAAAGATTGGATATAACTTTTGTTTCTCAGAATAAGAGACTGAAAAAGGCCATGCCCCAAATAGTAACAAACCCCGAAACATATATTAAATAATGAATAATTCATCTGAAGCACTCCGTCCCCTATTTCAACTCGATCCTGAAATCACATTTTTGAATCATGGATCTTATGGCGCATGTCCAAAACCGGTATTTGAAACATATCAATCTTATCAAAAATCTTTAGAATCTCGCCCTATCCAGTTTATGCAGGAGACAGTGTACGATCTTTTAGAAAAATCTCGAAAGGCGCTTGGGCAGTATATCCATTGTGATCCAGATGATGTGGTTTTTGTATCTAACCCTACCCATGCGGTGGGAAATATAATTAATAATGTATCTCTAAATCCTGGAGATGAGGTGCTTACCACAAATTTGGAATATGGTTCTTGCGACCGAATGTGGACCTATGATGCGAATAAAAAAGGGTATAAATATATTCAAGCAGAAATAAAGCTTTATGTGGTGGACACTGCATCATTCCTTCAGGAATTCTGGTCCTTCGCGTCAGAAAAAACAAAATATATATTTATTAGTCAAATCACCAGCAGTACAGGAATGATACTCCCAATTCCTGAAATTGTGGCCGAGGCCAAAAAAAGAAATATTCAAACTATTATTGATGGTGCTCATGTGCCAGCCCACATACCACTAGATATTACCGATCTTGACCCGGATTATTATACAGGTGCATTGCATAAATGGCTCTGTTGTCCTAAAGGTGTCTCCTTTTTATATGTGAAACGGGAAAGACAAAGTGGGATTGAACCTATGGTTAAAAGTTGGGGGTGGGGAGAGGAATTGGATGCGTTTAAATCATCTACACAGCTTCATAGCGATAGTCGTTTTGTGAATGTATTCCAATGGCAAGGTACGCAGGATATGAGTGCATTCTTAACCGTTCCAGAAGCGATTCAATTTCAAGATGACCATGATTGGGATTCAGTTCGAATTCGATGCAAAGCTATGATTCAGGACTTCCGAAATCAAATTACAGCGATGACTGCTTTACCCAAACTTTGTCCTGATAATTGGTTGGGGCAAATGGCGACAATTCTTTTTCCTATGGATGATGTTGCCAAATTTAAACAGATGTTATATAATGATTATAAAATTGAAATGCCCACTATGGCTCCGAATGGTCAGAGCGGTTTTCGGGTATCCATTAATGGATATAATACCGATGAAGATGTGGATCATTTATTGAAGACCTTGAAGGGGTTATTGTAGAGGACACACTCTTTTATTTTATTGACATTCTGAGCGATCCCGATTCATCGGGAGAGCGAAGAATCTCAAACATATTATAATCAACCACCCCTCAATCCCCTCCTTAGATAAGGAGGGGAAGGCAAATACAATGTTGTACCATGGATCAAGAGTAAGGGGTGGTTTTGAAGAATAAAATGGAATTTTGTATGAAAAGAAATTGCTTGAGATCCTTCCTTTCGCTCTGCTCAAGTTCAGGATGACAAGATTATTTTAGATGATAGTTGAGTTGAAAAATTAATCGCCTTTCCAGACCCCGCCCCTAAAGGGGCGCCTCTCTCGAGAGGGGACTCCTACTCCTTCTCATCATAAAAACACCCTTTACCTAATAAGGCTAAAGTCGGTGCCATGACCAAATTTATCAAGGACAGAAGTTGCCAGTTCCAGTACTCCCCATAGGAAACTCCTAAAGTTGCAGTAAGAAAAATGGATGTTGCATGCCATGGGACGAGACTCTCAAACATGGTACCATAATCTTCAATGGAGCGGGATAATACTTTTCGGCTCACCCCCGATTCATCATAGCGCTTCCCAAAGGCATCACCAATTATAAAACTAGTGGCGGACTGGTTAGACGTAATTCCGTTGGTAAAAGCAGTTGCAAAAAGAGATGAAATAATCAGAGACGATTTGGTCTTAATAAATCCAAAACTGCGATCAACGATGGTGGGCATAGCATCAATAAGATCAATGGTGCCGATAAATACAAAAACCATGATAGAAAAAATAATAGCCTCGTTCAATTCATAAAGTCCACCCCGGGTAAATAATACATTAATATTATCAGGAGAACTCGTCACTGGTGACCCTGTCACCCAATAAGCCATATTTGTATCAAAACCTTTGTGAATGGCATTCATTATATCACCCAATGAATAGGGCTGAAAGACCATTGCTAATACTGCAGCTGATAAAGAAGAAATAAGAAGTGTAGGTAACGTGGCCATTTTTTTGATAGAGCCAATAAGCACAATGACCGGGGGAATTAACAACAGTCCATTAAAATTGAACATGGCAGCAATTGTATTTAAAGTTGGGGCAATTTGATTCGCATCAATTTCACTTCCCACCGGTGGATGGGTAAATCCCAGGATGAAATAGATTACTGCAGCAATTATTGCAGATGGCATTGTTGTGTACATCATGGAGCGGATATGATCATAAAGATCCACCTCCGTTGCCATGGCAGCAATATTGGTTGTATCTGATAAGGGCGAAAGTTTATCGCCGAAAAATGCACCGCCTACAATTGCACCCGCAGTAATGCCCAGATTTGCTTCAATGATTGCGGCCACGCCGATAATTACCACACCGATAGTACCGATAGATCCCCATGAGGTACCGGTTAATGTAGAAAAAATAATGGGAATCAAAAAGGCTAGGATATAAATGTAGCTGGGATTGATAAGATTAATTCCATAATAGATTAGCATGGGTATGGTACCACTAATCATCCATGTGCCAATGATAATGCCAATGGCAAAAAGTATCAAGATGGCGGGAAATCCCTTGGCCAATTTTTTAATAATAGCATTCTGAATAATGGGCCATTCAAAGCCGAGAATCATCAATTCTGCAATGGCGAATACTGCCGCCAACAGAAAAACTATTTCCAGTGGAAAGGGAGGTAGTCCAAAAAAATTAGGGCGGATTACCATGCCGAAAATGATTAATGCTCCCAAGAAAAGTACTGGGAGTAAAATATAAATAAAACGGACGTTTGGTTTTCTGCTATTAACCATTATTGAGAATTACTTTTGTTGGCTATGGGTGATTAAAAGTAATCTAAAATTGTAAATACAAGTGATGTGGTCCATGCAGTTGTAGCCAAGAGGGCAAAAACACTGCGACCCACTTTGGTTCTTGGCATGGTCTTGGGATATTGATTTGTTTTGAATGATATCAAAATGTCAATCATAGGAATGCTGGTGATGAGGAGAAAAAGGAGGCTTGGCTTCATGATTCAATTTAGTCCACATATCATGCGGGTGTTTAACTCAAAAATATTTATTTGAATTTTATTAATATATCAGTAATATATTAGAAGTTAATCAATCATTATTTAAAGGAAAATCCATGAAGCCAGAATGGAAAGGCGTTTATCCTGCCTTAACAACAAAATTTACAAATGACGATCAGTTGGACATACCTGCTTTTCTTCACAATATCGAATTTCAAATTGAATCGGGCGTCCACGGTTGCGTAATTGGCGGTAGTTTGGGAGAAGCCAGTACCCTTACGCAAAATGAAAAAGTTGAATTGCTAATAGCAGCCGTTGGTCATATAAATGACCGCATCCCAGTAATTATGAATATTGCCGAGCAGTCTACTACCGATGCTGTATCTGCTGCCCAAAATGCCCAAGTCAATGGCGCCGATGGACTTATGATGCTGCCCCCAATGCGCTACCCATCCGATAGTAGGGAAACGGTTGAATTCTATAAAGCGGTAGCCACCTCTTGTGATCTACCAATTATGACCTACAACAATCCTATTGACTATAAAATTGAGATTACGATTCCTATGTTCGAGGAACTTTTGAAACTGGATTCGATTGAGGCCACTAAGGAATCAACGCGGGATGTAACCAACGTGACACGAATGAGAAATGCTTTCGGGAATGATATTAAAATTTTATGCGGTGTCGATACATTAGCGCTGGAAGAACTGGCTCTTGGGGCCGACGGTTGGGTCGCTGGGCTGGTTGATGCTTTCCCGAGGGAAACGGTTGTGATTTATGAATTGGTTCAACAAGACCGTCTTAAAGAAGCGCGGGAAATCTACCGATGGTTTATGCCACTATTAGAACTAGATATTCATCCAAAGTTAGTCCAATATATTAAATTGGCAGAAGTGGCCACTGGGATTGGTACTGAACCTGTACGCCCACCGCGCCTTCCACTGGTTGGGGAAGAACGGACCCGCGTTCAAAAGATCATTAACGATGCTTTGGCCATCCGTCCAGAAATGCCATCTTTATAATGGAGACTACAATGATAGAAGCCAATTTAATCGGATTTTCGACTTCGGCAAATGGGGAGTCATTTACCAGTGGATATAATCCAACTACTGCCGAAACACTACCGGGAAAATTCCCCGGAGCTACTGATGAAGAGATTAACCGTGCTGTGGATTTGGCCTCATCTGCTTTTGCTGAATATGGTAAAATATCTGGCACCAAAAAAGTAGCATTCCTAAATGCCATCGCGGATGAGATAATGAATTTGGGCGATGAGTTGGTCCAACGTTGTTGTGCCGAATCCGGATTGCCAGAAGCACGTATTTTGGGTGAACGTGGAAGAACCATAGGACAATTGCAAATGTTTGCAAATTTGTTGGGGGAAGGCTCTTGGTTAGAAGCAACAATTGATACGGCGCAACCGGATCGAATTCCAGTCCCCAAACCTGATATTCGCCGAATGCTTGTACCCATGGGGCCGGTGGCTGTATTTGCCGCTAGTAATTTTCCATTAGCTTTTTCTACCGCTGGTGGAGATACTGCATCTGCATTGGCCGGAGGAAACCCTGTTATTGTGAAAGCACACGGTGCCCATCCCGGGACCAGCGCGTTGGTCGGTTCTGCCATAGTTAAAGCTGCCCAAAAAGCGGGTATGCCTGATGGCGTATTTTCATTACTCCATGGGGCAGGCTCAACGGTTGGACAGGCTTTGATTAAAAACGAAAGAATTAAAGCG
>Ga0257127_1000465_pt1 | contig 35799 bp, 43 predicted proteins | sample SI060_135mmetaG_FD_190152 | JGI IMG/M metagenome (GOLD analysis project Ga0257127, IMG submission 190152) | Marine microbial communities from Saanich Inlet, British Columbia, Canada - SI060_135m | ecosystem: Environmental > Aquatic > Marine > Inlet | place: Canada: British Columbia | collected... | reverse complement strand
CCCCCGCACGCCGATCAAGGTCAACTTCTCCTCGCAGACGCAGACGTTAATCTTATTTAAGAATATTTTTCTATTTTATAGTAATTTAGAATGATTACTTTTTTTGTTATGAAGGATGAAATTATGCATACATATGAATGTTCAGTAGATGATACATTAACATCCTTAAAAGACCGTATTATGAAAGATTATGATATTCAAGATAAATATATTGATATTGAATATTTAATTACAAAACCAATACGTGTATTAGGAAAATTTAATGTTGAACCTGGGATGGTTCCAAGAACATTAGATAGATATCCATTTAGTCGTTATGGTTTAGAGGGTAAAACAATTAAAGCTACATTTCATGTTGTTGATGATTATCAAAAAAAAATATATATTAAAAAAGAAATAAAGAATGGAACAGGTGTTTATAAACCACCTATGAATATTGATAGTGGTGAATCATATATAAAAGATCCACTACATAATTTTGATTTAGATTTACAATCTGATAAAGATTTTCCAACATTGGGTGGGAAATAATATTTAATTATAAGTTGTACTTGCTTTTGTAATATATTCATGTAATTTTTTTTCTTTCATTGATAATATTTTATCAATTGTTTCCAAATAGGTTTGTTTATCATTTTCACTACATTTATCAAGATGATTTAATGTTTGAAAAATAATTAATATTTCATCTTTTTCCCAGAATTCTTTTAAATTATTTAATAGGGGGGATTCATTTATATTTATTAAAGGTGCTATTTCAATATCTTTAATTGTATCAAGAAACATTTGTTTATAATGTTGAAGTGAATGACAAATAATACTATCTTTTTCATAACTGTGTAATAAATAATCTAAACCAAGGATACACTTTTCATAAAAGTAAAAAAACATTGGATCTTCATATGAATACCATTCAAATGCTTTTATAAATGGGTAATATAAATTATGAATATCATCTCTTTTATCACCATAAAATGTTCTTATTAAACCTTGAAGTATATTTGGAGAATTATAAGTTATACTATTATTATAAAATGATATTTTTGTTCCTTTTTCTTTGTAAATCAGAAGAATTATACGAAATATACAACATAAAGGTTCAAGAAGAATATTTTTTGTAATGACTGTATTGTTATATATTTCATATAATTTAAAATATGCAGGAATATGCATTCTATTATATTATATGAAAATTATAATAAAATTATAAAATTTGATATTATATTTAAAAAATATAATATACTTATATAAAATAATAAAGATGATAATACCAATTCGTTGTTTTACATGTGGAAATGTTATTGGTGATAAATGGATCCCATTTGTTAAATTAATTAATCAAAAAAAAAATAATTCTACCGGAAATATTGATAGTAATTTAGATATAGAATACATTAAAATAAATGAAGAAGATGGAAAGATAAAAAAGTCAATTGAAGGTGATTGTATGGATGAATTAAATTTACATCGTTATTGTTGTCGTAGGATGTTTTTAGGAAATGTTCATTTAATTTCATACATTTAAAGTATATTATTATATTATAATAATATATATATATATCCTTTATGACTGAAAAAATATCACCTTTTATAGAAAAATTAGATAATAATGAATATGCGAGAATATTAAAGGTTGTTAAAGAAACAAATGAAGAAAGTATAGATGATGGAAATGATAATAAATATAATTTAGCAATAATGGATCGTTCATTAAATAAAATAGCAGATGATATTTCTAATTTATTAGTTAATTTTGTGAATGATTATAGTTTAAAATTATCTGAAGCTAAAAAATATTCTTCAGGTGATAATATTTTATCCAATGGAAAACTATATATTGATGCCTTTATATTATATTTAAAAGAAATGGATCACTTATTTTATATGGGTATAATTTTTATTTTAATATCAATAATAATATATTTCTTTAGTATAACATTTTTATGATTGATTTTGAAAATGTGAATTTTTTTTTAATAATTGTTATCATATATTTATTATATTATTACACAAAAATACCTACATATTTAAATGATTATATTTTAGATATCCCAAAATCAACATCATCAAATAATACAAATAAAGGACATACAACCCATATTAAATTTGAAGATTTCAAAATATATCAAAAATTAAATAGTATTTCTTATGCACATGCTGAAAAATATTGGAAACGATATCAAAAATACAAACAAAAATCAGAAAGGCTTAATAAATATAAAGGATATTTATATTTTGATAATGCGGTTTTAGGTTTTCAAAAATGTATTAATTATTTACAAAGTATTGGGATAAGTACAAAAGAAAAAGAATTAAAAAAAGGATTTGAAACAGATAATTTTAAAAGAAAAAGTGAAATTATTGAAATTTCATCAAAAACAAAACAATTATATATTCAAGAAATGATTATTTTGGATGAATTGGCACAAAAAATAAATAAACATTGGTCTGAAAATAAAAATATATATAATCGTCCTGTTGAATTTAATATTAATTATCCAAGAGATAATGCGGATGATACTTTAAATTATTTTGATTATTATGTGTAAGTACTTTTATGGAAAATGAATCTGTATTTATCCTTGATATTGATGGTATTCTTGTTAAAGTGAAAAAACATTCATATAAATATACATTTTTAAATTTATTATCAGACAAAATAAATATTATAAATATTTATGATTTAATTGAATCATTTGATGAATTTAAATTAAAAAATTTATATTACTTTATTTATTTAAAATTAATTTTTATAAATAAATCTTATCCTGAAATTAATTTAATTAAAAAAAATGAAAAATATTTAAATTGTGAAGATTTTGATCAAATTATGGATATGTATATAAAAAAAGAATTTGATTGTATCATTATGATAAATTTAATACTATTATTTTTTTTCCCGAATAAAATGTTATTTAATATCTAATTCCATACTATTTGAAATATTATTACAACCTTTATTTAATTTATTCTTTCTATATAATTTTAAATTATGATTTTGATTGTTATTTGTATTCATTTCAATTTTCTCAGAATTATGTATAATCGGAATTATAGGTGGTATTGTTATATTATATTCAACCAATTTTTTAAAATTTGAACGATATTCATCAATTGTTAGATTTCCACCAAATTTTTCAAGTACTAATTTTTCAGGTGCTATATTTATTGGGCTAAAATCTCCATTAATTTTATGATTATAAAGATTAATTAATGATATTATTTCCCATAATTTATTATCTTCACTAAATTTTTCACATACATATCTAGAAGCACACTCAAGAGAACAAAAATAACCATAGATATAAAATATTCCATCATGGAATTTTAAAGGTATACCAATAACTGTTTCATGAAATGAATGACAACAATTCCAACAAACTTCACTTATATTATTATTTTTACATATCATTTCATTTATTTGTTCACTATCAAATCCATTAATATCTTGTTTTTTAATATTTTGAGAATTTAATCTTATAATATAATCTTTTTTTATTTCATAATCTGTATAGTTAGTTGTATTTTCATTTATTATTTTTTTAGGTTTTCTTCCTCTTTTTTTCTTTACAGTTAATTCTTCAGTTGTTGTGTTTTTAGGTTTATTTTTTACACCTGGTTTTCTTCCTCTTTTTTTTGGTTTTTTTTCATCCATTTTTATAATATATTATTATTTCTTTAATTATTTTTTTTTTTCAATAACATCCGATACTAACATTTTCTTTACAATCAACCAAAACATACAAATACTAATACATAAAAATAAAGTTGTAAGTAAAAATGTCATATTAAACAATGAAACTGATGGATTATAAACTGTAAACATGATCTGTGTTGATATTTGTAGAGTTAACATTCTAAAAATATCATAAATCATAAATTTAATATCAGGATCATCCATATCAACTAAAGAAAAAATTTCTTCCATTAATATTATAAATAAAAAATTTATAGATATTTATTATAAAATGAATAAAAAAATAAATCATAATGAAGAATATAAAGATGAAAAATATTTATTGATTTATTTATTAGTTATTCCCTGTGTATTTTATATTTTATTATTAAATAAAAATTTTAAACAAAAAATAATTACATTGATAAAACATATTAAAAAATCATATTATGGAAAATTATTTTTCATAATATTTATCATATTTGTGAATATCATATTTTTCAATAATACATTTTCAAACATATTGGCAGGTTATATTTTTGGTTTTAAAACTGGTTTAGTAATATCAGTGGTCGGGAATACAATATCGAGTATTATTTCATTTTATATATCAAAATATTATTTAAATGAAAAAATTAAAAAAATTGTTTTTGATTCCCCTCATTTAAGTGATTTTAAAGATTTGATTTTGTATGAAGATGTATTAAGTAACTATGAATGGTATGAATTAATATTATTATCAAGGATTTCTCCTTTATATTCATATCAAATTGTTAGTTATTATTGGGGAGTAACCCATATCCCATTGAAAATATTTATTACTGGAACAATCATAGGTTCATTGCCAATATGTATATTTGATACATATATGGGTTCATTAATAAATAATATGAATAATATATTTAAGAATGATATAAAAATGATGGTTGTATCATTTGTATTGTTTTTATTATTAATGGTTTTTAGTGTCCATCAGATACATAATATAATTGAACATATAAAACATATTATATAAGTTTGAAATATAAGTTTGAAATATAAGTTTGAAATATAAGTTTAAAATATATGATTTTTTTACTTTTTTATATAAATGACACAAGAAGTTCATATTCAATCTAATTTTCCATTAATCATATTAACAGTTGTTGTATTATGTGGTATTATTTTGGCTTATCTTGAATTTAAAAAAATAAATATGAAAGTTGATAAACTTATTCAAAAACTAAATGAAACTCAAAATAAAACACAAGATTCTAAAACAAATGAAAATCAGATGAATTATTTACATCAATCATATAATCAACATCCTCAACAACAAACAATGTACTATCCTACAAATCATAATCATTATGAAAAATATGAAAATAATCATAATTCCATGGATGATAATAAAGATGATCGTTCAGATCGTTCAAATGATTCAGATGATCGTTCTGATGATCGTTCTGATGATTCAGATGATCGTTCTGATGATCGTTCTGATGATTCAGATGATCGTTCTGACCATCGTTCAGATTATTCAGATGATCGTTCTGACCATCGTTCAGATTATTCAGATGATCATCCTCAAGATTTAAATGATAATGTAACACAAGATGATTCTAATATAATATCAAGGACAAAATCAGAAGAAGATATTTTGTTAAGTGGTGAAATTGTCCCAGATAAAGAAGATATTGAAGAAATGAATGGAAATGTTGACCTACAAAATTTATCTGTAAATCAGTTAAAAGAAGTTTGTAAACAAATGGATTTACCCTATTCAGGAAATAAAACAAAATTAGTACAAAGAATTTTAGAAAATAAATAAATTTTTTTAAAAATAAAATATCTAATACATATATATAAATGTCTAAAGTATCTGATAATTACTATAAAGATTTTCCAGCAAGAATGTCTGACGGAAGATTTATAACTGATTATTCACCAAACTGTCAAATGAATGGTGTTATTCAACAAAATATGACTAGTTGGCAATACAAAACTTATTTATCAAGATATTCTGATAAAATAATGGAAGAAACAAATACCATGAATGATAAATTATATGGATGTAACAATTGTAATCATGTTTCTTTACCAACTTATTCTGAACAATTATGTTCTCCATCTGGTTGTAAAATAAATGTTGTGAATGAAAATGGATTGGGTATGGAATAATTTTAAGATTAATTTCTCCAACGATTATTACATTTTATACATGTAATAAATTGTGTCATTGGTTCATCTGCGGATCGTGTTTGTACCTCATAATAAGAAGTTTCTTTACTTCCACATTTCCTACATTTATATAAATTTGTCATTGCTTCTGGTTTTAATTCATATTTCATTTTATCTCTTATCATTTTTTTATTGAATAATTCTTTCCAATTATCTGGATATATGTCATATACATTTAAATTACCAATATTTTCTGGTTCTAATTCATTATTTTTAATTCTTTCAATAAATAATTGATTATTAATATAACTAGTCTTATCTAAATTACAACATATGGAAATTATTTTTGATAGATACAATTTTCTAAAAATTATATTATCCCATTTCCGAATAATATTTTTCTGATATGATAATTTAATGATATAATTATATATTCCTTTTTCAATTGTTCTTGAAATTTTTATATCATCAATATAATTGTCAATTTTTATAACCATTTTATTTCTTAATTCATCTTTAATATTTGAAAAATCATTCATTCTTTAAAACAATAATTTATTTATTTAATAAAATATATTATTCAAATTTTAAATATTTTGATAATAATTATTTTCATCAATATCTAATAATTTATCAGAATTTATATTAATTGTTTCATTTTTTTCGGATTGAAATATTTTTTCATTAAAATAATTTTTTTTTGAATTTTCATTATTTAACATAGTTGTTTCATTTTTTTCATATATTTTTGTATCATAATCATTATGGTATTCTTCTAAATTATTATTAAAATATTCTGTGATTTCAGCATACTCAATTGTACAAAATGGAACATATTTATTTTTTTGCTTTTTCACTAAAAAAATATCTCCATATAAATCAATTTCAGAAGATTCAACTTCCAAAAACTTTGAATTTCCGTAAGACATTAATTTATGTTTATTTTTAAAACTTCCTTCACCCTCATACCAACCATAACAATAAATTAAATAATTATTATATGACCATGTATATAATTCTTTTATTTTTCCTGAACCACAATTTTTGTATATATTTTTTATATTATTTTCAATTGTTTTTTTTACATTTATCTCTATATCATCCATACAACCATCACTTTTTATTTGAACAATTTTCATAATATTATTAACTATTTTTATATATTTTTAAATATTTATCTATTATATAAAATATATTTATGGATAATAAATTTAAAAGTGAACATAATTTTGAAATTCGTTTAAATGAAGCAAAGGGTGTTATGGTTAAATATAAAGAACGATTACCTATAATTGTTCAAAAAACAAAAGATTGTAAATTACCAAATATTGATAAATGTAAATATCTTGTTCCAAGAGATATGTCGATGGGTCAATTTGTCTATGTAATCCGAAAACGAATTAAATTAGATTCATCTGAAGCTTTATTTATATGTGTTAATAATCAACTGGCATCTAGTTCAGAAAGTATTGATTCAATATACCATAAATATAAAGATGAGGATGGTTTTATGTATATATTTTATACAAGTGAAAATACATTTGGTTAATCTATTTAACATGAAACCATGAATAATAATTATATGTTTTTATTTTATTACTGTGAACCTATAACTAAATATACATTTAATGAAAAGATTGATATTCAAAAGAAAATGAAATATATCCAATTATTTTCATTAATAAATAAAGGAATCATGAAAGAATATTATATCAAATATATTCATATAATAAATAATAATTTTTATTGTGAAACAGATATTTCTTATGAATATAAAGATGGATTTTTAATTCATTCATTGAAAAGAGAAATAATACCTTATTTTCATTTTTATGAATCAGATATTGAATATAATTATATCTTATATGAAAATAATATAAATAATATACATATAAGATTAAAAATTTTTAATGATTATATGACACTTGAATTTGAAACCCATTCAATAAATGATTTTTTTGATTTTATAAAACAAAATAAATATATATTATAAATAGTATAATTAATGGATACAAATATTATATTAATTGTAGTTGTTCTTTTTTGTTTTTACTATTTTTATAAAAAATATACAAATCGTAAAAATAAACAAATAATTCAAGGGAAACAAAATAAATTTGTGTTTCTTAAATCAGATAATAATCATAATGATAATATCTCAAATAATAATGATATTATATATGATAAAAAATATTTAAAACATGATATTATTTCTCCTAATCCAGATGGAACAACCGAATCATATCATATTGCGAGTGAACCAGGTAAATCTTGGACTGATGAAAATGTTTCACAACATCCAAAATATTATCGCAAAAACTTTGAAAATGAACGTACAAATGTTGGTGAATTTTTTAACAAACAAAATAATTTAGTTGATAATACATCACCTCAATCACTATCACAATTACCTGATCGCTGTATGATAAACACAAATAATCAAATTTTATGTGATTTTAATAATAAATTACAAAATATTCCTCCGAAATCATATCACTCAAATAAAGAATTAATTAATAGTATTGGACAAGAAAATAATTTTAACATACAATCTGTTACAAATAAAAATATAACAAATGTAAATAATAATAACTATAATTCATGGTCTTTTGATAATGAAAAAACATTGAATGGTGGTGATTTTTATAACGGAATTAAACCATCATCACAATTAAATGAAGTCCAATTAAATATTGAAAATTTACCTAAGTATAATTATTCTTTATAAAATTACAATTATAATTGATAGGTAAATTATATTTTTTACACCATTGAATCGCATCTGTTACTTGATGTTTATTTTTCTGAATTGGGTTTGTTATATTATTAATAATGTTTTCAATATTTATTTTTTGTATATTAATGTAATTATGATTATAAATCATCATTTCATTTAAAAATGAATCAGGTATCTTAATATAAAATGTTTCACATGTATTGAATTTTGTGTACATATTGTTTAATATTTCGGGTGATACACCCAAAAAACCCTTACAAATAATATATTTTTCAGAATTTGATAAACGACTCAATGATGGTTTATATATATATACTTCTGAATATAAATTATACAATAAATATATTAATTGAATGGTTTTATGATACATTATATCAAACATTTTAATTAAAAAATGACCACCTTCCTTTTGTACATGTAACCCAATGAATATTTCACAGTATAATAGTTTATATGAATTTATTTCTTGTTGATTATAATTATTTGAATAATCAAAGCCACCATCGGATGTTATTAAATCACATTTGTTATCTACAAAGTTTATAAACTTTTTTACAGTTTCATAATTATAGATATTCCCATCCGTTTCTAAAAATATTTTGTTTAATCTATGTTTTAAAATAGAATTGTTCCAATAAGGTACAGATTTATCATTTGAAATTAATGTAATTCCATATATTTGTTTTATTTTATGTTTATATTTACTATTAATATCATTCAAACAATGAATAAATCCGCCAGGACCTTCCGCAATCGTACATGAAAAAAAATCATCACATGAATCTTTGTTTAATAAGTCAAAATCATAAATCATCTGATGTAATTTAAAATATGATCTACTTACCGGTAATATATTACATATATTTTTATATCTTTTTGATGATGAATATACAAGTTCATATTTAGTCATCATTTTTTTTGATTTTTCCCAATCTCCTTTATTATATTTGTCAATACTATTTTTAATAGAAATTAATGTATTTTTTAACTCTACAAAAATACATTCTTGTTTTATTTCATTTTGATAGATAATATTTTTTTCATGATTATCTTGAAATTTATATATATTATTCATAGTCCATTTTATATTTATTTATTTAAATAGTTAAACTTTTTTAAATATGAAATAATTATTCATAGAACTCAATTCAATTAATTGTTTATATTTAATAATATCATATGCTTCCGAATAAAATTTACGAAATTCATTATCAGTTTGTTTTATATTCAAAATATCATTAATTATGTTTTCAAATGAACCCATATTATTTTTTGTAAAATATTTATTGGAGAATAAATTAATACTTCCTTTGGGATTTACTAATTCAAAATTATTTTTCTTCATTGTATGGATAAAGAACTCAAAATTTACTAAATATTCAGGTATTTCTTGTCCAATTGAATCCATATACACAAGAATTTCATTTCCAAACATATTTTGATTTGTTGAATCATCATATGTGAAATTTTCAATTTCATAATTTTTCTTGACACTATAGACCAATTTTCCAGTTGAATTTTCATAGTTCATATTTGATATTTTTAATTTTTCAAATATCTTTTCTCCATCATAACATGTTCCTATAAAATATCCACCCAATTTTATATTATCATTTAAATTTTGTATGAAACCATTGAATGTTGTTTCATTTTTGAAATAATAATGCATTGAAAATTGAGAACTAATTACATGAAATCTATTTTTTGAAAGTGTTTTATATTTTTTTGATATATTCATATATTCTTTGGGTATCGTTTTATTTATACCATATAATATAGATATCATCGTATTTGTATGAATACTTTCTTTTTCAGTTATATCTGATATTTCAGAACATTCACGTGAAATAATGTTTTTACTTGTATCTCCTCTTAAAAATACAGATATGGGTTTTTTACCTTTTATTTTATGATATCTTTCACAAGCTTCATTTATATTTGTAGATATATCAAATCCTAATAAGAATTTACATTGTTTATCCATATATTTTTGAATATCACCTCCCCTACCAATTGAAAGGTCTAATACATGTATATCATTCGTATTAATTAATGAATATATACCACGAATTAATTTTGATTTAATGTAATTATGTAATTTTCTTAAACAATTTGATTCACTTAAATCATCGTATTCATTGATGTAATATTTCCCCTGAATATCAATATCTTTTTCATAATCAGGAAGATAACCATTTGTAATCATATCATTGGTTACAGGATCATTAATCGTATCCCAAATATTATTTGCTATTTTGAAAAATTGTGGTTCTTTTTTATCACGATTACGACTTCTTAATGGTAACCATTTTATTCCATCTGAAGAACCTTTTACATATCTCATTTCAACTAGATCTCCATCAAATATTTCATCACCATTTTCACAAATCATTTTTCCATGGGTAAGTTTAATATTTGTTGTATTTGCTTCTTCATGTTGAAATTTAATTAATTTTGATAAATTTGGATCACTTGGTTCCAATATTTCCATACAATAATCGGTATTTTCATTATCTTGTTTATAATCGTAACCAACAATTAAATCTACTTTTTTATATTCATTCATGATTCCATCATTATCTTTTAATGGGAATATTAAATCACTTACTTTATTATGTTTATTTTCTTTATTTGTAAATATCTTAAAATCAATTGTATTTTCTTCCGGTGGTTTCCATTTAAAATTATAATCCCATGTTCCATTTATATATTTAACAGGACTACCCTCATTTCTAGCCTTTACAGGAAATCTCATTGGTAAAAAGATTAATCCATCAATGCGATAATCAAATTCCCCATCTGTATTTCTTTTTAATATATTTTTAGATGCTTGAAAAATTCTTGATGAAAACTCATCTGTTAATCCTTTTTGTTTATAATCTTTCTCAAATATATTTGTATTGAATCCACATTCATAATTCTTTAAATCAACTTCAATTACATTTTTTAATGTGTTTCCATCATCATCATCATCATATGGACCCATATTACAATCAAGTAATACTGTATAACGGTCCATAATGATAGGTGATTCAGACATAAAAGGATATGTATATATGGGTTGAGGTAAATTTTTATAAGTTCCACAATAATATATATCAAATATCATATATAATTGAATTGGGTTATTATCTTTATCTTTTGTAATATATTCACCATCAAATAACCATATTCCATTTAAATTTGGATAATCTTTCCCAATATCAATTACATTTTCTTTTGAATTAATTAGATATCCATGGTTATTAAATACAATCATTTCATAACGATCTCCATCGGCTTTTTCTGTAACAGCATAATTTAATAAAATAGATTTAGGACTTTTTTTTGATAAACATTCTTTTGTTAATGTAACGGGTTGAGGACCCATAAATTTAAAATATTTATTCCCATTTAACTGTTTGTATTTTTGAATGACTAATTTTTTTGTTGATAAAGGAACAATTATATTTGTATCATAAATTATTTTTGATAAAAACATAAAATGTTCATATAATAACTTTAATAATTCATTCTTTAATTCATCTAAATAAACAGGTGGATCAATATCTTTTTGTTTGGGTGCCCATGAAGGCAACTTTTGTTTTGCTCCACCCTCGAAAACAACTTCCATAATTTCTTTTTCATTAATCTTAAATGTATCACCATATATTTTATTAATTGGAACTAAAAATGTCTCAATATTATTAATAAATGGCCATAATTCTATTTTTACATAGGTTTGTTTATAATTATCTTCTTTATTTATTCTTTCAATCACATCAATAATTTTACATTGATTTCCATCTTTTAATCCTTCTTTAATATCATATAAATCAGGATGCGTTTCCCAATAATCTTCTTTAATATGACATTTTTTACCAATTAATTTATTATATTCATCATATGAATATTTTTTTGATGAAACTTTATAAGATTCTAATTTAGGTAATGGTTCTGATCTAGGTGATTCAATTTGATACATAAAACCATCCTCTTCTTCTTCATTTTCATCTGTTATATTTATAAGATGAATCGGTTCTATAACTGAATCAGGTGAAAATGTAGGTTCCCTGAAATATTGATCAGATTGTGTAAATGGATTAAATAAATTTCCAGAATTACCTTTTGTTTTTATAATTTGTTTTTCATTTAATTTTTCATATAATTCATTAATTCTTGTTATACCAGATTGAGTTTCTTTATTACCAATATATTCAATCTCTAATTCATAAATTTCAGGTTGTTTTAATATATTTGCTTCCTGAAATGTTTTTTTATACATTTCATTTGTTTTTACAACTGTTAAATCAATTGAAAATAAATTATCATTTGTTGTAAAACTAAATCTCTTTTTATATCTATAATTTTTAGGTTTTGAATCAAAGTCAAATAATGTTTGTTCAACTAAAACATCTGTTTTATCTAATTCCTGTTCTTTTTTAAGAGTTAGTCTGAAATTATATTCATTCTCAATAATTGGTTTGAATTTATAGGAAGGCTCATTTTCACTTATATAAAATTCTTTTTTAACAAATAATAAATTTTCATCTAAAGGTAAGGTATTTGTTTTACAATATTGTTTAATATCTTCAATATTTAAAAGACTTATACGAATATCTTTTTCATTTTTTGTGCGAATATCCAATGTTGTTGTTGTTTTATTTTCATATGTATCTCTACATTTTTCAAGTAATTTCATAAAAACTTGTTTTGAAATTGGATTATTTGCTTTATTTACACCGAATATAATTTCATATTCAATATTTTCATTTTTAATAACTTCTTCAATATATTTTAATGATTTTTCTTTGTTATCTTTAAAAAATAATGACATTATATTTACTTATTAGTTTTTTTTTTAAATTTGTTTCAAATTTATTTCATTATATAATTCCTGTTTTGTTTTCTTTTTTTGTTTTTCATTGATAATTGAAATATTTAATTCACTTGCTATATCTTGTAGGTCTTTTAATTTATAAATTGATAAACTTTTAAGATATAATTTATATATCATAATTGTTTCAATATCCATATGGATAATATTACTTATATCATTTATATTATCTGATAATTTATTTTCATTATTTGTTTCATGAAGAAACCATGAATTATTTTTATATTCACAATAAATTTTTGGAAAATCTTTTAATGATGTTTGATAATATTTATTTGTATCTTTATTAAAAATCACACAATTACATTTGTAATGTTCATTTAAATATAATAATGATGATAAATGGTTTATATTTTGTAAGCCATTTGAAACTAACTTTTTTGAGAATTTTGAATTATATAATTCTTTAAAATTAATATCTTCTATGATAGTTGCTATTTCCAGTTTTTTAGATTTTATAAATGAATCCCTTTCAGTTTCATTCAAAAGTTCATAATTCATTTCATGTTGTTTTATAATAATTTCACAAATATCGTTGAATCCTTTTTTCTCATGTTTTTTTTCAAAAAATTTTGATTCTTTTATTTTTTTACAATAGTGATTTTGTTTGTATTTGAAATCATTGATAAATTCCATCTCTTTTATTAGTATATACCCGTTACTATTTAAATAATTATCAAATTTGTTTGATAAATAGAATTATATCTTTTTCCGGTGTACTTAACTCATTTAGATATATATTTTTTTGTTCGGGAATTACTTTTTGTTTACGATTTTTATCTTGTTGATATAATTTTGTTTTAATATCATTTATAATTGTATCATTCTTGTAATTCATGTTATTTTTTTTATCTTGTGTTTTCAATATTTCATATATATTTTTTAAAGTTGAACTATTTATATCATTTAAATTAATAAAAAATCCATTTTTATTTTCTGTATGATTACAATTTTGTCCTTTTATCATATTTATAATATGATAATGGTTCATATTTGATTTTATATTATCATAGATGTATTCTTTATATTCTTCATCATTCATGATATGTATATGTAAAAAAAAAGATTATATTTTTTATTTTTAAACATTATTTATTCGGTTGGTTTCCCAACAACTTGGATTTTATCTGAATTATATTTTATACGTGACCCCACAACAGTAATATTTATTTTTTGATTTATTTTCAAATCTTCAAATGATTGTGTATTTTCATTAAAATATTCTTTGGGTAATATAATTATTAATGGAGAATCATCAAAAGTTTCATTTTCTTTTATTCCTAATTTAATAAAAGCAATTACACCCATCTTATTTATATTGTTAATATAAACATCTAATGATAATCCTTTTATAGGACTAATTACTTTTGCTTTATATGTAATAATAAATGTTATAATACTTTTTTGATTAAATGTTTGTATTTTTCCTAAACTTCTTTTTATAATTATAATTGAATCTTTTAAGATATATCCATTTTCAGAACATTTACATTCAATTTTTTCTTTTAATTTTTGTTTTATTAAATTATCAATATCTGTTTTCATTTCATCTGGTTTTAAATTTATATTAATTGTTAATAATTGTTCACTTATAAAACTCATTTATATTAATAATTATAATATTTAATTTATTTTTCAAATTTTAAATAATAAATATGTATCATAATTAAAAAATTGTGTATTCTTGTTTATACGTACATATATCTCAAATAAAAATCGAAATAATTTACTATTTTTTTTAATATATTGATCATATACTTTATCATATTTAACATCTTTTAAAAGTTCTGTAAAGTCTTTTTTGTGATCATTATAATTTTTTAATTCTTTCCCAGGATTTACAGACATGGATGGTATATACTTAAATGAAGGACTATCTAATCGTGTATTCCACCATGAATATCCACTTATAAATGGTTTTTTATTTGTTAGAATTAAATGGGGATATTTATCGTATATATTTTGTTGGTTTCGTATTATATCTTTGACATGTACTAAAACATCATCACCGGTTTTCCATATATTATTTTCATAAATAAAATATTCATAATTATCATTATTATTTAAATAAAATCCAATTCTTTTTTTATCTGTTTTATTTATATCTAAAAATAATTCATTATCTTCAAATATAATATTGTGTCTGAAATAATTTAATATAATCTTTTCTGTGGTGTTTGGATCTGTTTTATAAATTAAATCCATTAATAATACTTTTTTTAAATGAAAAGGTAGTTGATCAATGATGAATTCAATATATACATAATGATTTTTTTTTATAGAAAACATTTTATCTGAAATTTCTTTGAATTTATAAATGACCCCATCAATAATTATTTCTTCATTTATCATAAATTTATTATCATTTGAAAATAATTGTATGATGTCTTCATAATCATAATTGATATTTATCATATCATATTTAAATAATGAATCTTCAATTAAAATATCATTTGGTTTGTCATCATTTAATTCATTTACACGATAAAATAATGGAATTGTATTATCATTTATTAAAAATGGTTGAAATAAATAATATTTATTCTTATAAACAATATATCCACATTGTTTATTATACCATACAGGTGTTTCATCATCTATCATTGATTGTAATGCTTCATAAATATAAATATCATTTGTATTTATAATTTCATTTATATATTCTTTTATATTTTCTAATGAATAATAATAATGTAATTCAAATAATTCAATAATAATTTCTTTTATATGATCAATTGATTCATTTATAAAGAATGTATCATAATTAATTGTATCTTCATTAATTGAATTACTCAAGCATGTATACTTACATGTATTTGAAAATGAACAAATTTTTGAATATGGTTTATCACATACTTCATAATTTTTGACATGTTTCCCATGACTACTTATTATATTTCTTGAGTGTATTTCTTTTTTTTCAATTATATTTACAGAATGATTTAAATAACAATCAATACTATTTTCTTTTAATAATTGTTCAACATTACTAATTTGTATGGCTTTTTTTTCAGCTATTTTATATGTATTTGTATCAACAGATTCTTTATCAATCTTTTCATTACCAACATGCAAATATGTTGTTACATTTCTTTTTTCCGGTTCCAAAATTTTATGGGAACAGTATCTTATCCCTCTTCCAATAATTTGTTCAATCTTATTTAGATGATACCATGGATCTAAAATATGTATTTCTCTTATATTTTTAAGATCAATACCCTCTGAAATAACAACATTTCCAATAATTATTTTTATTTCTTTTCCTTCTTTATTACTTTCATTTGTTACTTTTGATATTTCTTTTTGATTATTAATTGAAATATCTTTATCTCCACAAATAATTGAATATTTCGCAGGTATAAATTCATCAGATACATCTTTTTTTTCTCTAAAAAGATAATCAAGTGACTCTGTTTTATGTTTTTTATGTAATAAATTACCTGAAATATTTTCAACTCCAAGTTCTTCTAATGCGAATGCAAGAGGTAATATTCCCGATTTAATATAGTTTGAATAAATAAATAGAATTCCTTCTGAATTATTTTCAATAAAACCTTTCAAGATATTAAAAATTTTAATAGAAAATGTTTTTAAATTATCCAAATGAAAAATTGGACCATATGTTTCTAATATTTCTTTTTTATAACTATAGACTAATTTCTTATTTTTTTTTTGAGGAGGATTCATTGTATTCATTAATCCCTTAATCCCATATGTTTCACTCCATTTTATTTTATTTGGAGGTTTCATCGTTGAATAAGGAAATACAATATTTGATATTTGTAATCCAATACCTCTTTCATCTAATTGTAATTCATCAGATGAATGGATTGATTTTATATATTGTAAATATATAAGTCTTTGAATCCCAATAAACTTATTTGAATACAGTTGTAAAAATTTAAACATATATTCATTTGTTTGATTAAATAAGTTTTGTTTAATATGTGGTTTATAAGAAAGTGTATCATCATTAAAATCAGGATATAAACGAATCGGAAATGTAATCGGATTTTCACCTCGTAAATAAGAAATATAACCCCGACTTTTTTTAATTAATAATTCTTTTCCCTCTGGTGTTACTTGACCATCTCTTGAAAAGATATCACTTTCTTTTATTATAGGACGATTATCATTCATTAAAAACATATTTATAAGTTCAATAATTTCTGTTGATTGATTAAACATGGGTGTTGCTGATAATCCAATTAATCTTAAATTTTTACTATATTTTATAACTTTTTTGATATATTCAATTGTATCTGATGAATATTTTGTATTATCAGATCGTATATTATGTATTTCATCAATAATTAATAATCTTTCTGAAAAAATTTCTTCAATCACTTCTTTTGTAACGGTTTCTTTCAAAGTTTCAGAACGATTACCCAAACGTATTTTTACAAGTTTTTTTACATAATTTGAAAATTCTTGATATCCATAAAATTCATAAAACTCTTTTATTAATTTTTTTATCTTTTTTTTTGTTCCTGATTCTTGATGAAATCCTTCTTTTGAAATATATTGTAAAAATTCATCTCCTGTACATTGGTCTGAACCTTTTTCTGGATCATAAATTGTTTTCATCCATCCTGGACGAATATTCTTTGAAACTAAACATATAATTTTTTTTGTTTTATCTTTATACATATTTTTAAAATTTTGTGATATACTTATCGCTGTACATGTTTTTCCTACACCAACACCATGAAATACTAATAAACTTTTATAAGGTGTATGTGAATTCATGAAATTTTTTAAAAATGTTTGGTGATTTTCTAATTGAAATTGTAATGAATCACATTTTTCATTTAAATATTTGATATCTAAATTATTTTTATGTAAATAAAATTCAGCTTTTTCACTTATTTTTTTAATAAAATTTTCATCATTGTAATCTGGATATGATTGATAGTTTTTTTTAATTAAATCACTTTTTATGATTATTTTTTCATCAATTAATTTATGTATTTGTTCTCTTTCATCTATATTTTTTTCATATCTTTCATATAATTCATTAAACGATGTATCTCCCATTATATTATAGTATTTTATAATTTTTATTATTTAAAATAAACATAAAAATTTTGTTTATTAATTCTTTTTTATGTTTATCATGATTTCTTATATTCCTAAGTGCTTCATTTTGTGAAACCCATTGTATGTTTTTTATTTCTGTATATTGTTGTTTATTATTGAAATTAATATCTAAATTAATTTCTTCATTAATTTTTGCGATATAATACACATGTTTATAAGGGATATTGTTAATACCTCTATATTCTTCAACAATAGGTGTGACATTTTGTAATATATGATATAAATCTGGTTTTATATTTGTTTCTTCCATAAATTCACGAATGGCGCATTCTTTATTATTTTCTTTTGATTCTCTTCTACCTTTTGGTATTTCCCATTCATTCATTTCATAATTCGTTGTGACGGAATGAATTAGATAATCTAGATTAATAAATTTTCCATTATAATTAAATCCTTTTTTTAACATATTAAATTTTTTCATGCTTGAAAAATATTCTCTTTTAATATTTTTATTAATGGTTTCTGTATGGATCCATAGTTGTTTCCATAAATCATCAAAATTTTTTGTAAGGATATCATTTTTTTCTTTATTGGAGAATCGACTAAATAAAAGTTTTAAATATTCTATGTTATATATTGAAGAATATTTCCCTCTTAAAAACTCTATAAAAGAAATACTATCTTTTCTTTCAATCATAACAATTTTTCCATCTCCATCTTTCAAACAAAATAATATGATCCCATAACTTAACACAGGGTGTTTACATTGTTTATAATAATGTCCATAGTTTCCACAATTATTACAGTATTTTTCCATAGATAATTATCTTTTTTTTTTTTTAAATAATAAAATATTATACATTATAAATGGATCCAGAAATATGGGGCCCCTCTGCTTGGATGTTCCTCCATACAATTACATTAAATTATCCAGAAAATCCAACATATCAAGATAAACATTCCTACAAAGTTTTTTTTGATTCTTTGAAAAATGTAATACCATGTCCAAAATGTAGGGGACATTATAAACAAAATCTTATTCAATTTCCAATCCAATTAAATTCAAAAAAAGAGTTATCTCAATGGTTAATTGATATTCATAATCAAGTGAATATCAAAAATAATAAAAGAATATATTCCTTTAAAGAAGTAAATGATATTTATAATAAATTATATAATCCAGTAAGCTATACAAATACATATTTATTTATTATTTTGATTATTTGTATTTTCATATACATTTATAATAAATAATTTATCTCGTTTCATTTAATATTTTTTTCTTTCTTATTTAATAATGGGAAGACCTAAAAAAATTGTTTGTAAGAAAATAATATCAGATTCTGATATTTCAAAACTTGAAGGTTGCTGGATTGATGAATCTTATATGAAATACCCAGTAATTGAAGATAATACAGATGTTTATTACTTAGATGATAATGGAAATGAAAAATTATTATTGAAATTTAGAAAAAACTGTTTTTCAAATCCATTAATTCATTTAGGTTGGGATTCATATAAAGAACTCGCAAAACCCAGCAGAGGAAGAGGAGCATCCGCGGGTCCAATTGATACAAAAGGACAATATTTCAGTAAAAGAGAATTAGTAAATACTAAAAAGTGGTCAACTGGATATTTAAAACCAGATGGTGTAAAATTAAAACATGAACTTTTAAAAAAAACAAATAATGAAATTGTTCATATAGCAAATCAACATAATATAAATATAAATGAAAAAACAAATGATGAAATTATCATTGACATTATTAAAAAAAAGAATGGTATTTCAAATATGAAAATTAATAATCAAGTAGCATCAAATGCTATCGGGTTTTATGAAGCTCAAAAAAATTTAGGTAGAGATCACCCATGTCGTTTAACACACTTTACAAGAAAAAATTATGATGACTATATTAAAGGAATACCTTTTATTCAACAGATTGATCGTTTATTCAAAAAACTAATCCCTGATTCATATGAAAAACAATATCAAAGAGCATTTCAACAGCCTCATTTTAAAATAAAAGATACCGCATTTTCAACTGTAACAATTAATCGTAATTTCATAACAGCATTACATAGAGATGCGGGAGATTATAAAGGTGGTTTTGGAAATTTAACGGTTATTAAACGAGGTAAATATCATGGTGGATATACGATTTTTCCACAATTTGGTGTTGCTGTAAACCTTGATACAAAAGATTTTTTAGCAATGGATGTTCATCAATGGCATGCAAATACACCAATATATCAAACAAATGAAGATAAAATATTTAATGATTCACTTGAACCCGTTTTTAAAGAAAATCCAGATGTTGGAACAGCTGGTATTTATGAAAAATATACGCGTCTAACATTTGTTTGTTATTTACGTGAAAAAATTATTTCATGTTCTGATATTATTGATCCTGAATTTATTAAAAATGATTAATTTATTTTATTTATTTTTTTTTCTAAACCTTTATTATAAATATTAATGTCATTCGTTGTTAATAAAGTTTCCCCATTATTAGAAGAAAAAACTTCTCAAGCTGCGATTCTCAGTAGTGTTCTATTCTTTTTTGTAGCCAATCCGTGGTTATTTAAACAGGTAGATGGTGTCATGAAAAATGTTGGCCTTAACTTACATGGTCAAGCACTAACGGCCATTCATTCGGTTGTATTTGGTGTACTTCTTTATTTACTTATTATATACCTCTTTAACCCAGTTGTAAATGTTTTAAAGAAAAGAGAGGGTGAAAAACAAGAATAATTAATAGATAAATCTGCGCATATATTTTTTTTGAATCTTTTTTTTTGAATTATATAAAATTATTTAAAAATATTTATAATATCATATAAATATAATGGATATCTGTCAGTTAACAAATAAAAATGTTGATATCTTGAAAAATCTTAAAAATTCAGATAATTTAATTTGTAATCGTGGAGAGTTTAAAATAAATGATGAATTTATTCAAGTTGATAATATAACCGAAATTGAATATGGAATTTATTTCACATTTCATCAACTTTTCTTGTCAATTAAAAAATTAAAGTATAATGAAATAAATAATATTATTAAAGATATTGATTTATGTTTAGAAAATATTTATGAAAATTCACAATTAAATAAATTAATGGATGATGATCAAAAATTTAAGTTAATTATCCAAGAAATTGATTTAAAATATGATTTAATTAAAGAAAGTATATTCTATAATAGCCCACTTTTTAAAATTACTTCGTATATTTATAATATGATTGATGATATTTGTTTTTTATTTCATAATCGTCATCTAATTTTATTTGTTGCGAAATATTGTAAGTTTTCTAATTCAGAATTAAAAGAATATAATCAATTAAGTGATACAGAAGAAGAATCTGATCAGGATATTGATGATGAAGAAAATGAAGAAGATGAAGAAGATGAAGAAGATGAAGAAGATGAAGAAAATAAAGAAAATAAAGAAAATAAAGAAAATAAAGAAGATGAGAATCATAATGAAAATACAACATCTGTTTCAGAATGGTTATTTGGAAAAGAAAAAGTTAATTAAATGTATGGAATATATCTTAATTGATTATATGGATATAATTCAACATTATAAGTTTCACCCATCAAAGAAATATTACTAGACGAATGTATTTCACTACAACCAATACTATCTGTACAATTTGTTTCATTTATTTTTATAGGTATTTCTGTTTTTAAGTGTGAATCTGTCATTGTAAAATAATTCCATTGATTTGATCCTGGATAAGTTTTTCTTCCCATAAGTGGAAGGACTTTATCATTACTCCCTTTAAGTATTCCTACTGTTTGATATTCATCGGGATCACCTCTTGTACGGATATTTATACGTTTTGAATAAAAATCTCTTCCTGGACCATCTGAATCATCATTATATTTATTTTCTTTTATTTGTGGTTGGTTATTTATAAGTATATATTCTTTTTTGATAATTTTTTTATGATTATTTGTTTGTATAGTATTTTCATATAAATATACAATACCAAATACGGATAATATAATTGATATAACGATTAAGAAATTGTTATTTGTTTTATATTTCATTATATATATATATATAAACATTATATATATAAAAATTTGAATTTTGTTTAAAGATAATTTACTAAATTTAAAGTATTCAATGAAATTAAATATTATTGCTGCTTCTAATATAAATCATATTTTAGGTATAAATAATGATTTATATATTAAATCAAAAAAAGATCTTCAATATTTTAAACACATTACAACAGATGATTATAATTCATTTAAAAATGTAGTAATTATGGGTTATAAGACATGGAAATCATTGAAACAACCATTGGTAAATCGTATAAATATTGTTGTTTCTAAGAATCATTTCAATGAAATTAAAGATGTATCAAATATTTCTGTATTTTCATCTCTTGAAGATGTATTTGTATTTTTAAATCAAACGAATTATGGAAAAATATTTATTATAGGTGGTGTATCGCTATATCAATATGTATTTGTTCATTATTTTGATGATATTGAACGAATTTATCACACACGATTTTTAAATAGTATTGATTCTAAGATTATGAATAAATATAAAGATAATTTATCTATTTTTGATTTCAAGTTACCTTATTATACAATTCATAAACAAGTATTTTTTCATTTAGAATATCAAAAAATATCTGATACATGTCTTATTTGGGATTTCTATGAAAACTGTTACAAAGAAGATAATATTGAATTTACCTATAATGTATATATAAGAGATATAAATATTAATAATGAAGAACTAAATTATTTACAATTAATGAATAAAATTGTGAATTTAAATAATTTAATAACTGGAAGAAATGGAGATGTTTATTCACAATTTGGTGAAAAAATGGTATTTGATATTTCGGAAAGATTCCCCCTATTAACAACCAAAAAAATGCCATGGAAAACAATTTTAAGAGAACTTTTATGGTTTATTTCTGGATCTACAAATAATGAACAATTACAAGAAAAAAATGTTCATATATGGGATCAGAATGCTTCCAAAGAATTTCTTGAATCAAGAGGATTATCCTATAAAGAAGGAGATTTGGGCCCTATCTATGGTTTTCAATGGAGACATTTTGGTGCGGAATATATTGACCGTTATACAGATTATCAAGGGAAAGGTGTTGATCAAATAAAAAATATTATAAATGAGATCAAACAAAATCCTCACAGTCGTCGTTTAATTTTAAATTCATGGAATGCTTCTGATATTGATAAAATGGCTTTACCACCTTGCCATGTTATGGTTCAATTGTATGTGAATAATGGTTATCTAGATGCTCAATTATATCAAAGATCAGGTGATATGTTTTTAGGAGTTCCATTTAATATAGCATCTTATGCTTTTTTAATATATATTATATCTCATTTAACAGGATATAAACCCGGAAGATTTATACATATTTTAGGTGATGCTCATATATATAAAGAACATATAAGTGCTGTCAAAAAACAATGTTTGAGAATGCCAAAACAATTTCCTAGATTAGAAATAAGTCATGAGCTTAAAAGTATAGACGATATTAAAGAAGAATATTTTAAAATAATAGATTATGAATATCAAAGTCAAATAAAGGCAAAAATGGTCGCATAAAAAAATATTTATATTATATAAATTATATAATGGCTCAAAAAACATGTGATTGTGAAAAACCTAAAGTTCAATCTACAAATTACATGCAATATTTATTATTATTAGGAATAATTATTGTCATTTTATTAATTGTTAATAAAAAATGTTAGTAAACTTATGTATATCTTTTTTTTTATTGATTACGAAGGGCATTTTTAGCTAATTGATCCGCATTTCTATTTCCTATTGAATGTTCATCCTGATTCTTAGTATGTGCTTTGACTAAAAATAATTCAACATTAATTGTTTTATAAATATCATAAGTCTGTTTAATTAATTCTAAATTCTTTTTATTATCTAATAAATCATTCCGTATCCATTTTTCATACCATTCTATAAGTATAGAATAACAATAACTGGAATCTGTATATAATTCAATAGGTAATTGAATATTGTTTTTTTTTATAAGTTGAAATGCTCTTAATATCGCAGTTAATTCAGCAACATTATTTGAAGGATTTTTAACATATAATCTTTCACTTACATCATCTAGTTTTATATTATTTTTATCTGAAAAATAAATACCAATTGAACATTTTGCTCTTTTTTTATCACCATTAAATGAACAAGCACCATCGGTATATATAATGAATTTATCTGTATTATAAATTATTTTATCATCCATATTTTTTAGAAACCGATTTGTTTTTTCATAAAGTTCTTTTCTTCTTTCAATGAACCATGATTGTTTACAAACCCATCTTAAATATTGTCTATCTTTCTGATAAATTTCATTAATTGTTTCAAACTTATATTTTCCGAAATTAAATACTATTTCCATAGTTACTATGTTATAACTTTATTTTAAGTATTGATTCAAATTTATGGATTTTCAATATCATTTGTATTATCTGTAATTCCATCTAAAAATTCTGTTGCTTCATCTAAAAGATTATCTAATTTTGTATCTTCATCTTCTTGAATTTCTTTTGTGATATTATTTTCATCATTATTAGCATCATCACCATTATTAGCATCATCACCATTATTAATATCATTATTTACGGGTACTTTTTTTTTAATTTCATCAATAACTGAATCACCTTCATTATGCATTGCTTTTTTTAAAGATGAAACTCTTCCAATTTTTCCGAGACTATCTAATTCATTTTTACTTTCATGTGGTTTAAATTTAACAGGATCTACTAAATGATGTTTATGAACTTCTTTTTTTACATGATCCCAGTGATTATTATTTAATTTTTCAGCGACATTCATAACAATATTTGATACTTTTTCTTCTTTTGATGGGGGGGGAACATATATTTCACATTTATCTAATCCATTACACATTTCTGGTTTATTAATATCTGAATCATGAAATTTATCATGAAATTGTTTTAAAATTGAATCATCAACCATGGGTGATTGTTCAATTAAACGATCATATTCAGCACGACATATATTTAAAAAATCTCCAGCCGGTTTTCTTCGTTTCGGATCTAAAGCTAATTCAACAGTTATATCCCGGCTTAATTTAGACCATGAAACACCCGCTGCTCTATGAGATTCCATTAATTCAGCATATCTTAAAAAGTTTTGTAGGGTTGATAAAATACCCGCAATAATATTTACAGAACCAACACCCGCAGAAGCATATTGTTTTTTTTCTTCAGGAACAAAACTATCCATCGCAAAATTAGCTGTTCCTGTTAAAGTTGATAAAATAATAACAGGAATTGTAAACGTATAATTCCTACATCTATATTTTTTTTCAGAACGTCCATGTAACCAACGGTAACATGAACCTTTTTCAGCCCATTCAGCTAATAGTTCTTCTTGTTCTCTTGTCCATTGAATAAATTGTTCTTTTTTTTTATCACCTTTTTTTTTTTTTTTAAATGACATATTTATACAATTATAATATAAAAAAATATTGACTATATTATATTTCATGGGTAATTGTGGATCAGCCGCTACAGGAACTGTTTTTGAAAATATAGGAATTAATAGTAACCTTAGACAAAGAGTTGTTGATCGTGTGAACCGCAATACAATCAATACTAAACAAGTGAAAAAAATTACGAATCAAATTAAAATACAACCATCAGATGATTTTGATGAAAATAAAAATAATCCACTCTACCGTACAATGATAAGATTATATAAAGATCCCGCATGGTGGCAATTTTGGAAATCTCCAGAACCATGTAGTGACCCATTACCATTATTTGCTTGTACTTATGATGTAACTCAATCATCAGATGTTAAATTATCTTCATTTACACAATTTACAAATGCAACCGTTGAAGAAATATATAATGATGTTAAACAAGAAATGATTAAAAATAATGATTCTGATGTTTCTGGAATACAAAATAGTGATTTATCATCTGCTTTAAATAAAGCAAAAAGTGGTTCAACGAAATTAATTCAAAATTTACTTGATAAAATTGGTGATCAAACATCTGAGGAAGGAACATCTACAATCATAAATTATTCCTATCCTATTCGATGTAATATAAATAAAGATGATTGTTCATTAGATAATCCTAAAATAACGCAAGATATTCAATCTGAAATTGTATCAAATGAAATATTAAATATTATTACTTCACAAATATTAAAAGCAGATGTTGATATGAAATCAAAATTAGAAAAGAAAACAGATACAAAAAATAATACATGTATATATATCACAGGAAGTATATTTATAGTCCTTTTAATCGCTTTATTTTTTATTGCTAAAACATTAATTTCAGGAGGTGGTAATTCAAGTGGTGGAGGAATTATTTATGGTGGAAAACGTTTTAAAAATATTATAAATTCAAAAAATAAACCGATATTTTTAATAATAATAATAATAAGTATATTATATATCCATGGGATTTGTAATTGATTATATTGAATTTTTAAATGATATCATTCACCCTTTTTCAAAGGCTAGTTCGGCTAATAAATGTAAAAATATTGTCGTAGATGAATCAACTCAAAAAGCTGCGAATATAACATCTTCAAGAATCATTAATAAAAATTCAAGTATTAATTCTCAAAATATTGATTCTAAAAATAATATAACAGTTGATTGTGGACCCTTATCAAGAGACCCATTTTATTTACAATTTAAAGAAGTAAAATATGATAGTAGTGGAAAGCCAATCCCAAATACAGGATGTCCTATGTTTGGATGTTGTTATAATGTTCTTCAATCATCAAGAATTAAATTAAAACAAATTAATAAAAATATTACAGAACAAACTGAAAATATTGTGAATGATGTTTCACAAACAATTAAAAAAAATGTTGATTTAACATTGGGTCCCAATAGTAAATGTAGTAAATTTGTAAATAAAAGTATTAATGAAACAAAAAATATCTCAATGAATAGTATTAATAATATTTTAGATATAACAAAAACACAAGATGTAAATGCGAATCAAGATATAACTATTAAATCAGAATATCCATTATTATGTCATAATAAATGTGATAAACAACCATCCGCAGGTGAAATTTCACAAGCTATTAATATTGATGTTATATCTAAAAATATAACAACAAATATCACAAAAAATATTCAAAATAATGTCATCGAACAAATTTCAAAAGCAGATACAAAAATGACAGAAGTAAATCAAGAAAAACTAATTGTATTTTCAATTATCACAATCGTTATATTTTTAGTTCTTTATTTGATGGCTTTTGTTACAGTCGAATTATTTTGTAGCCCAGCCGGAAATTTCATACCCCCTTTTATTATACCCAGAATTTGTGATGCTTTAGAGAATGTGAAATTTATTGAGGATAAATATAAATTTGTAATGGCATTTATAATATTATATCTTATGGTTGAGATATTCTTAAAAACAATTATTTGTTTAATCATTGATGGAGCAAGTATGAAATGTATCCCGTTTGTAAATTATTTTCTATAAATTTTTCTTATAAGACATTTCATAATTATTTTATAAATTATAGTATATTATATGAAAATGTTTGGGAATGTGGGAAATATAATGAAAGACTCTGTTAAAGAAGGAAACCCAAAAAAATTAAAAGAACATTCTGATATTCTTTATTATTTTATGATATTATTATTAATTGGAATTCTTGTTGGATTATTCTATTATAAATATCGTTCATTTATAAATGTGATTTGCTATCCCTATTCGTTTCCAATTGGAATGATGAATTCAATAAGTGGACATGGAATCGGTTTTTGTTATGAATCTCAATCAGCTGATGGGAAATTATCAAATGATATGGGTGATGAAGTAGACCATACATTTGGTTCTGGTATATTAACAAAAAATCAAGTGAAAAATGTAGCTAAAATAATAAAAAGTAATGTTTCCCATATTGATAGTTCCCAAGGTATGTCAATGTCGGCTGTTCAATCATCTGATATAAAGATAAATGTAGATATGAATTGGTATGAAAATGCTGTTAAAGTAAATCCACTGTGGGCGGGTGGAGCAGAAGGAACAAGACGAAGACGAATGCTTTTCTGTAAGCCTAAAGTTACTCAGAATATCAAAGGTTTTTTAAGTAAAGAATCAAAAATAACCAATGAAAATAAAGATAAAATTGTTAAAGAAATTACAGGAAATATTTCAACAAATTTAAGTGAAATGGGTAATAAAGAATCAAGACATTCAGGACAAATTCTTGCTTCAAATGAAGTTAAAAATAAAATTTTTTCAAGTATTGACAATGAAATTCGTAGCATGTCAACAATGAATGCTCGATCAAGCAATACAATTGATTATATTGATAATTGGGGTATTTGTTATAAAGGGAAATCAAATAATATTAAACAAGAAACTCAGATTGATCTTGTTTCAAAAAATATTATTAAAGTAGCAACTGAATTAATTATGAAAAATAATACAAAAATAAAATCCAATTTAGATGTAACAATTAATCGTGTTGATAATCGTACAGCATTTGTTGCATTTTTGTTAAATTTTATTGTCATTTATTTATTTTTTTCAACTCTTTATAAACTATTTCGTAAACGTTAATCTTCCATTGTCATATAATATATAAATGCGATAAAAATAGAAATTATAATTACACCAACAATAATGTTGGTTGGATTTTTAAAGTCAAATCCAGTTGTTGAAGTCCCACCTGAAGATCCACCTGAAGATCCACCTGAAGATCCACCTGAAGATCCACCTGAAGATCCACTTGAACCTTCCATTTTTTCTAATTCAGCTTGTTCAGTTGGAGTGAGTTCTTTATTAATAGAACTTAAATTACAACTTTGGTTCACAGCATCTGTTGGTTCACTTGGATCAGGTAAATCCAAAACTCCGGATCCAGGTGTAACTTGTGTTTGTTGATTTAATACATTAATACATAATTGAACTGCTGGACAACCATCAACATTGTTGTAAAAACCGGAACGTGTACATTTTTGATAATAACAGGGTGGTTTTGTTTTACCCATCGCAATATTTGATTCAATTTTTGCCTGTGTACAAGAAGCACCATTTGATCCACCTGAACATGAAGCATTCGCACTACTACTTAATATATTTTGTTTATACCACATATAATATTCTTCTGGGAGATTACATGGACATGTGGATTTTAATGTAAAATTTGTACCTATACTGCCATCGTCTCCTTCATTTTCTTCCCATGATCCATCTGGTTTTTTTGTAACTGTATTGTAACAAAGTTTACGTATTGTTCCTTGAATATTTGGATCACTATCAATATTTTTACGAAAATATTCACGACATATTGAGCTATTTAATATACCTTCCATTTTTGATTTATTAGTGCTAGATAAAAGAGTTTTTAAATTAATTCCTTTATCACCTGTGCCATTCATCTTGTACGTATCATCATCAACAATCGCTTTTAATGGAACTGTACAAATTTGAGGGGCTCTTTCTTTAAATTTATCGGGTTGAATATCTTTCCATTTAATACATGCAGAATAAAAATCAGCATCATTTGAATTTGTATATCCCCCATCTATATCCATACCTTTTTCAAATACTTCATTCGTACATTGTTCATCAAAAAATTGGCTACATTTTGTTGTTAATGTTTTACATTTACCATCCGAATCAGGTATACATGCTTGTGCCGCACCATCTACTTTTGTATTACAATAACCCCAAGGACATTTTTTGTGATCAGGTTGTTCACCCAAACAACATTTTGCAATATTTAAATTTTCCCAATGTGTTTTATCTCTTGAACAAAAACGAGCATATTTCCGTGTCCCACCTTCATCAATCGCACAACTATTACCCCCATAAACTCCACCTGTATAATCACAAAACATATGTTTTGTGAAACCGTCTCCACAATCCTCTAAACCACCCACGGTCCCCGCTGGATCAAATTCTCCACCATCATCTTGCCATTTGTCACCGGTTGGTCTTTTTATAACATATGCTGGTCTCATAGATAAACCTGAATCGGTTGAATCTGCGGGGACATTTCCCAAACCACATCCAGTATCAGTTACACCATTTCCCGCATCTTTACAAGCACTACAGGTTGGATCACCTTTTATCCCAGTGGACAAACTGTTACTGAATTGAGCGTCCAAGCCGGTGAGAGTGGGTCCGGGAAGCCCCTCACCCCAATCATTCCCATCATCTAGTATGTCCTCCCAATGATTACCATCATCTGTCTTTAAACATTCGGGATTATATTCTCCAGCATCATCATCATAATCAAAATTATCTTTACCAGGGGTATCATCTGTTGCGGAATTATAACATGGATCTTGACTTGATTTACTAGGATTATCTACATGTTTAGAATTTAATGACCTTTGACAATTCTTAAAATATCCTTTGGCTGAAGACCCCCCAAGAGTATCATTATTTCCCCATGAGTTATGGTCAACATATCTACATTTACTATTATCATCACCACATACTAAATTATCTAATGTATATCCATTATTTGAATCATATTTACTTTTATGTTGTGTGTTTTTTGTTTTTTCTAAAAAACAACTACCTTCATCTGATTCAGAAATAGTACCATTTCTTATCCAATTTGTTGATGTTAGTTGTGTTAGTGGAACTGGTTGAGAACTCATTAATAATATAATATAATATATATATATTTTTATATTATATTTAATAATCTTTTTAATTTTCCAATATGTTGTCCATTATAAATTGCTTTACCAGATTCAATATCATTTATAATGCTTTGATTTACATTTATTTTCTGTGCTAATTGTTTTTGTGTCCAACCTTTTGATAAACGAGATTGTTGAATTTTTTTTGATAATTCTTTATCTATTTTTTTATGTTTTAAATTATCTTCTTTTTCCATCTTTTCTATTTTTTGAGATTTTGTTAATTGTTTCTCAGGTTTTGTTTCATTTACATTACCTTTCTTTTTTTTACCCTTACAATGAACAATAAATGTTTCCCAATTTTGATGCTCCATTTTATTATGTATTACTTTAAAAAAATTTTAAATAACATTTTAATTTTATATTTCACGTATTGTTTCTTCTTTTCCTAAACAATCACCTTTTTCAGTTGTTTTTAATTTACTATCTTCAAAAATACTCGTAATGCCACATGTTTCCCCGTTATTTTTTCGAACTTGTGTATTACTAGCTAATGAATCATTTTTTCCTAATTCGTATAATTTTATTAAATCAAACGGATCTAAAGAATAAGAATTATCATTTACTCTCATAAATAAATAAATACATATCATTAATAACAATATAAAAGAAACATAACAAAAAGTACAAACTGTTTCACCTTTCATTTATATTATATTCAATAATAAAATTTGATAATATTATTAATTAAAGAAATATTACAAATTATTATTAAAATGGACCCTAAGCACATTACGAAAACAAGTTTTTGTGATAAACAAATTGATAATGTAACTGATAATCCAATGAAAAAATATATTCTGGATAATCTTAAAACAAAAACATCCATTTCATTTGATCAACGATATGCGAAAATTTATAATGAAAAATTTAAAAAAAATCTTAATAACCCCCATATAATGTGTGTGAAAAGTTCAGGAACACCTTATCTTCTTTTCTGTACTCAAATAAATAATGTAAATTATTGCTTCTTAATTGATAAAAAAATTAAAGATGGTTATGAATATCCTAAAATATTTATCGTTCAATATAGATTTCATCCAGAATTATTTCAAGGAACATTGTTTGAAACAGAACTTATCAGAGATAAAAATCAAGAATGGTCTTTATTAATCGGTGATATTTATTCAGAAAATGGATTATCTTTAAAAAACATTCAAATTCATGATCGTATGAATAAATGTATTGATATTATGGAACAAAAATATATTAATGATTCGTTTTGTAATATATGCCCAATACAAATTAAAAAATATTTTGATTTACAAGAAATTGAAACAATGCTTTATGAATTTATTCCATCTTTATCATATCGTGTAAGAGGATTTTACTTTGTCCCTTTAAAATGTACTTATTCAAAAATTTTATATTTAATGAAAGATGAAGATTATAAAAAGGTAAATAATCCTAATAAAAAATGTAATTCATTTAAAATTGTAAAAACAGTTAAACCCGATATTTATGAACTTTATCTTTATAATGAACAAAAAACAAGTTTTCAAAAACATTCATACGCTTCAATTTCTAATCTTGAAATATCTCGTTGGTTAAAACAATTAACAGATATCAAAGAAGAGTGTTTTATTGAATGTAAATTTAACCCCTTATTTCAAAAATGGGCTCCTATATTGAATAAAGAAACAAATACAGCAGATACAATTATTGATGTGTGAAAAAACGGTTTAATTCATCTATATCCATTTCTCCAACAACTTTTTGAATGCCCCCATATATATCTCCATCTAATTGATGGATTTTATCTATAAATTCATTCAATTGTATCTGCTGTATTTGTACTGAACTATCTGATCCACCTCTTTTATATGATTTTTTTTTGTTTCTTTTATTATTTCTTCTTTTTGTGAGTTTTGTATTTTTTTTCATTGTGTGTATATATATATTATAAATAATAAAATATTTTTATAATTTGATATATTATTTAACATTAAATAGTAAACTATAGTTATGTCAATGAATCATATCTTATCCAAACATGGTTATAAAATAAAAAAATCAGAATTATCCCCAAATATAATCAAAGAAATTAAAGATGAATTAACTGTCAAACCATTTACATTTAATCAAAATAATCAATCAAATGAATCCCGATTTTCTGTTTTCTTAGAAAGTCCTAAAAAATTGTATATTCCTAGATTTTACGGTTTAGATAAATTTGGTGAACCCAAAGAAAATAATATTTTACCAGGTGATACAATCAATATTCAATTTAATGGAGATCTTCGTTCAGAACAAAAACCCATTGAACATATTTATCTTAAAAATGCTCATAAAAATGGAGGTGGAATTATTTCACTTCAATGTGGTGGTGGGAAAACTGTGTTGGCACTTCATATTATTAGTATGTTAAAAGTCAAAACAATTGTAGTTGTTCATAAAGATTTTCTAATGACACAATGGAGAGACCGTATTAAACAGTTTCTACCCGATGCTAAAATTGGTAAAATCCAACAAAATACAATTGATATTGATAAAAAAGATATTGTATTGTCCATGGTTCAAAGTTTATCAATGAAAGAATATCCGGAAGGAACCTTTGATTCATTTGGATTGGCGGTATTTGATGAATGTCATCATTTAGGTGCGGAAGTTTTTCAAAGATCCATGGCGAAGGTCGCTTCTAAATATATGTTAGGATTATCCGCAACACCTAAAAGAAAAGACGGATTAAGTAAAGTGTTTGAATGGTTTTTAGGTCCGATTGTTTTTAAACAAACAAAAAAAAATGAAGATTATGTTGAAGTTCAATTAATATCCTGTGATTTTAATGATCAAGAATATTGTAAAGAAGAATTAACATTTCGTAAAGAACCATGTATGCCAAGAATGATTAATAACATTTGTAATTATCTTCCACGAACAAATATGATCGTAGATCTAACAAAAACATATAATCAAGAAAACAGGAAAGTTTTAATTTTATCAGATCGTAGAGGTCATCTAGACTTATTATATAAACTATTGGATGGATATTCCAGAGGATTTTATGTCGGAGGAATGAAACCTGATGAATTAAGAGATTCCCAAGAAAAAGATATTCTTTTAGCAACTTTTTCTATGGCAAGTGAAGGAATGGATATTCCTAAATTAAATACAGTTATATTAGGTTCTCCTAAATCAGATGTTGAACAATCAGTTGGAAGAATATTTAGAGAAAAAGCTTGTGATCGTTTATTTCATCCATTAATTGTTGATTTACAAGATAATTTCTCCATGTTTCAAAAACAATGTGATAAACGAATTAAATTTTATCATAAACAAAATTTTGTAATTTTTCATAATGGAACAATTATCCCTAAAAAATCATCTAAGAAAAAAAAAGATATTGTACTATCCGAATTTTCACTAATTGATGATGATGATTAAATATATTATTATTGAATAAATTGTTTGTCTAAATTATGAAACCAATCATTAAAATAATATTGCTGATGGGTTTCCGGATCTAATTTTACCATATAATTAAAATTATCTTCTCGTTCATACCCATTACTACCCCCGTCTCTATGAAAGAATAAATTATGAGTTTGTAAATCACAACCCATTACATTAATATGTCCCATTCCTAAATAAATGAATGCGATATTAATAACACGTGTTTGATGATTATTACAATATTCTTTGTATATTTCTTTAATCTTATTTAATGACATAATTGTCCAATTATCTAAATATATTTCTCTATCTGGATCACTTATAATTTTGTAAATTAATGATATATTTTGATTTAATCCTTCCGGTAAATCAAGGATATAATCAAAATTTATTTTAAATTCTGTTTGATTACCATCCCTCATGAAAAATGGTTGTTTTGTACTATCATAATGTTTTCCTGACATGTTTCCATTATTTAATACCTTTTCAATACTTTGAATTCTTTGTTTTAGTTTATCTTCCATTGTAATTTATTATAAAATATTATTTTAAATTTCAAATTTTTTTTTGTAATTAATACTATAAATATGCCTTTTTCAGATAATGTTTCAGGAATTGTTGATGAATTAGAACTTGAAAATGGGTATGATAAAGCAATTATTAAACATCGTTTTTTAGATGAAATTACCTTTTATGAACAAAAAAGAGATCATACAAAAAAATATTTTAATGCATTTCGTTTTATAGTAACAACTGGTAGTATTATTTTACCAGCTATCTTATCGATGGGACAAATGGATCCAACAAAACTTCCTAAAAATTTTGATCAAGTGACATACTGGTCATCATGGATAATTTCATTGATGGTAACAGGTAGTAATGGATTTTTACAATTATTCTCATTGGATAAAAATTATTTTAGTTATTCAATGGTTGTTGAACAACTGAAAACAGAAGGATGGCAATTCTTTGGTTTATCCGGAAAATATGAAGATTATAAATCTCATCAAGAAGCATATAAAATGTTTTCAAAATCAATAGAATCTATTAAACGTAAACAAGTTGAACAAGAATTCTCAAATGGAAAAGGTGATAATAAAAAAAAGAAATTTGATTTTCAAGGTGAAATGAAAAAATTTAAAGATGAACAAGTAAATCAAGTCAATCGTGTCGCAAGTAATGTTACCGCTATTTTAACTGAAGAAA
>Ga0257127_1000463_pt1 | contig 35821 bp, 34 predicted proteins | sample SI060_135mmetaG_FD_190152 | JGI IMG/M metagenome (GOLD analysis project Ga0257127, IMG submission 190152) | Marine microbial communities from Saanich Inlet, British Columbia, Canada - SI060_135m | ecosystem: Environmental > Aquatic > Marine > Inlet | place: Canada: British Columbia | collected... | reverse complement strand
TAAAACTAGATTTTATTTCATTAATCACAGATGCAAATCTAGGATTTGAATCAAAATTCTCACCGCCAAATTCTTTTGCAAATGATTGTAATTCTTCAAATTCACGTGCAAGATCCACCATATTCAAATTAGAAGTAGGAGATTCGTAATCAAATTCTTCTGGAACATGAACGATTTGAGTAGCTTTTGAATTCTGATATTGTAATTCTACAATGTACAATCCAGATTCAGTTGGAGCAAACCACTGAGTGTAAAAATTTCCTTGTTTTGTATCAGTAAATTCCAAGCTACTATGAGTACTGCCATCCATGTTCATAACAGTGGCATACAGATTTTCCCTTCTATCAAAAGCAGATTTTTCAGTAGCACCTTTGATTACCCAAATATCTTTTTCAAGATCAAATGAAATATCATACATAATACGTTCATTATTTAAAACTAAATGTTCACTTAGATAAGCAGCAATTTCTGAAATTTTAGATTCAGTATCTACAAAATTTGCAATGTCAATGGACACATTTGCAGCATCCATTTTTTCATTATATTCATCTACGTATTCAGAAAAACCAGGATTGTAGAAAGTAGATACAGTACTTGAAAAAGCATCCAGTATTTTACGGAATTCAATTCGTTTTATTTCATCTGCAGTGTAACCAACATCAGAGCCCAGAGGATCATCAGTGTATGCTTTAGACACCATAGTCCATTCATCAAATAATTCACGAACTAGTTGATCAGCTTGATCAAGATCATTTTTAATTACAAGATCACGGACATTGTCAATTTTCTCATTAAACGTTTCAGTAAACTCTATGTAATTAGGTAAGAAACGATTTTTAGTTAAACTCAATTCAACTAAATTTTCAATAGATTTTGCTCGTTGTAAAATATCACTTGCACGAACTTTGAATGCATCTTTATTATAAGAATTCAAATCTGTTTGTATTTCAGTAGCCTTACCACTCACCCAAGTTAACAAAACTTCAATTCTGTCAATTCTCATAATAGAAGGATTGCCAGATTCCATTTGTTTTGCAGTATCTAAAATTTTCAATGCATTATCAATCAAAAATAAATTTTTATAATCAGCTTGAATCTCAGCTTTTTCTCTCATAGAAATGTATTGAAATTCTAACACCAATAGCGGGTTTCGTTTTTCTCTAAGATCGGTCATAGAGGCATCAAATTTGGATACAATTTCTAAAATAGCATCAATTGAATTAGCATTTTCAACTCGTTCTAAAAGTAATTTCCAATCTGTAATAAGACTAGAATCAACATCAATGGATTGTGATATTTCAACACTCTTGTTAATTCTAGATGAGATATCAATGACTTGAGCCATTTGGTTAATCTTTAATTCAGATTCCAAAATATCATCAACTGATGTTGCTAACGCCAAATCACGCTCAAGTGCATCCCAATCAGGCATGATTAGATTTGCAAGATCACTGTTTTCTTCAGAATCAGATGAAATGAACCTATCAACATTATCGAGTTTTTGTAAAATTAGAGATACCTGATGTAAATCAGAAACCTGTGTTTTTGAGGATAATAAATCATCTATGGATTCTTTAGAGTCAAAAGATAGTTTCAATCGTTCCCAATCATTTTGTACCAATCGATAAAGATCACTTTGTTTTCTAGATACAATATCAAGATATCTTGCCTTTGAAAGAACATCTATCAAATCAGCAATTTCATCAGTATAAACAGGAGCAATTCCTCGAGCAAAAATAAATCCAACTTCTTGTTGTACTTGTCTATTCATTATAGTGTCAGATTTTTTCATAAGATTCAACAATGTTTCTTCTAATTCATCAAAAGTAGGAGTTCTTTGAATTGTTGTTTTTTCAGGATTTAAATTTCTGATTTCAACAAAAACGTCAGTTAACAATCCAATTGCTTTTGGCACATCACCAATTTCATAATAAAAAATAGATGAAAAAATCATTTTGTTAATAGATTTTGCAGTATCAAAAGAAATTTCATCATCATCTAACAATTGACGTACAGAATCCAGTGATGAAGATACTGCAGGTCTGATCAAAGGTTCAATTTCAATTAACAAGTCATCTACAAAGAACTCGCTCCATAAAGCAACATATTCAGATTCCAAGTCAGATAAATTATTCGAAGTATGATTAGAAATTGGGGTTGGGATATCAAATAATTTACTAACAACAGATGCTTGATAAGATACTAAATTTTTGGCCAAAGTGATTTTTTCATCACTAGTAGGGGCAGAGAAAGAATCAGATGAGACGTTAAATGTTGTTGATTTTGAATAATCCCCATAGAATAATTTAATTTCATATTCCCCAACAACCCCACAAACTCTACCCTGTAGAGGAATAACATCAGTAATGAAATCACCATTTGTTAATGGCATTAATTGTTGAATCTGACATAAATCCCCATGAGGATTAATTATTTGCATTATTAGAAAAGAATCATCTACAATTGCCACATGGCCATAGATGAACAAAGAGTCACCACGATCATAATCTCCAAAAGTATCAAGAACAGTGATTCTATCAGAACTTTGGGCTGATGCATATACAGGCATCAAAAGAAGGGTAAACAGCCCCAAAACAACAAAAATCTTGTTCAAGGATCAAAATCAAGATTCATCATACTTAAAACTTGGGCAGTTATGATACTACAAAATAAATTAATAAAAATAAATCATGCCGCAATTAGATGATAATCCTTAGAGTGTATTTGAGGTATAGAATAAATTTTCTTAGATGTTTGAGAAGAACAAATCAGATGAAATTGTTCAACAGTACAAAGAGTGCATTTTTTACAAATCATACTATTAGGTTTCATGCATTGTGAACATTTAGTATTTTCAGCTAATCCTCCACCGCAATTTCTACAGGATTCATCAGGCAATCTTAATCAAATAAAATAAATGAAAATTAGATATAAGCAAAACGTAGAAGTCGTTCACATCATAGCTCTGTAAGAAGATTATAATGGAAATAAAAAAAACTCAAAAAACATGGATGAGGTTAGAAAAACTTTCGATGTATGGGCTCAAAATGGAAAAGCAGAGGAAATGGAGACAGGACATGGCAAAAATGTTTCAAAATTTTTAAAAACGATATCATTTGATACACCATTTAGATTTCTTGATGTAGGATGTGGTAATGGATGGGTAGTTAGAAAAATAGCAGAAAAGGACAATTGTAAAAAGGCAATTGGAATAGATAAAAGTAAAAAAATGATCATGCAATCAAAAAAGAAAATCATCAGCAACAAAGAAGATTTCTTCCATACAGACATAGAGTCTTTTGAATATAGAGGAAAGTTTGATTTTATTTTTTCAATGGAGTCTCTGTATTATGCAGATTCTATAGAAATTGCATTAATGAAAATTTACAAATTATTAAAACCAGGAGGGCAATTTTTCTGTGGAACTGATTTTTACACAGATAACAAGTCAACTGCAAGATGGTCAAAAATAATGAAAATACAAATGCATCATCACTCAAAAAAAGAATGGAAAAATTATTTTCAAAAAGCAGGATTTAATGTAAAAACAAAACAAATCAAAGATTTGAACAGTAGTAAAAAATGGCAAAGAGAATTTGGAACTTTATTCATAATAGGCACAAAACCTGAAAAGTAATACTCAAATTCAATAAAACAATAACATAATCATGTGAGCTGGAGCACGACACGCTGCTACGGCAGAGGAAACTCCTCCCTCCATACAGGATATGTGATCTGGAGATAGATAACCAGAGATGGTTGGCAACGGAACAGAAAAGAATCCAATATGGCGCACAATGATGGCAAAACCTGAGGTTTCCATAAAAGGAATGAAACAGACGACCCACATGGAGCAAAGTCAAACAGAACTCAAAGTGCCTGTACTAAGTTCAGGTAGACTGCAAAGCGAAATATCGTGAAAACAGAAGGAGGGTTACTCCCAGCACACATATTTTTTTATATTTTTAAAAAATTCTAATTCATTGAACGTACTTGTTCTTTACAGATATCAGCATTGCATTGACAGGTTCCATCACAAAGACATGCACCTTGCATTTCACAATCACATTCAGAGCCCATTTCAAATGATGCAGCACATCCACATGCTGCTTCTTCAGTTGAAGGAGTTGTTTGTGGGGGTGGACTTTGTTGTTCAGAGACATCATCATAATGACTTCTAGTTTGTTGATAACTGGAATCATCTTTCAATTGCGCCTCACCTCTATTTGTCTGGTAACCACCAGATGATGCACTAGTTTGATATCCTTGTAATCTACTAGGATCAATTCCTTGTTGACTCTGTTCTGTATTTTTAAGTGAACGATTACTGAAAATGAAAAATCCAATACCACCAAGAGCTGCCATTCCAGCCATACCATAAACAATCATGACAGGAAACTCACCAGTGGATGTTGTAGCATAACCTTCAGGAGGAGTTGGAGTAACACCTGCAATTTCAACACCATCCAAAGTATCTAAAGCACCAAAACCAATTGCTGAAAGATTAGCTTGATCAGAAGATTGTACACTTCTAACAACATATAATTGATCAGCCATAATTTCTGCTTCAAAGACTCGTTCTACTTGTCTTCCCTCTCTAAGACTGCTCTCACCCATAGTCCAACTAGAAACTACAAATCCAGCAATTTCACTACTTAATCCAAATGTGCTAGCATCTGCATTGATTCCAGTTGGATCAAATAAAAAGTGCCAGTTAGTTAATGGTTGTTCTAAAATAAAATCAGCGTTAATCAAATGTTTTTCAAGAACATCTTCAGCTTCAGTACCAGCAAAGAAAGTGTAAGCCTCAGGTTCTTGATCTCTCAACATGTTAATTGGAATATTAATTTCTACACCATCAATAACAATTTCTTTATCAGTTGTTAGCCCTCTCCAGCCTAAATCAACCAAAATTCTTTGCCCATCATCAGTAATTACATAATTAGTTAAAGTGCCTTCTAGAATTACTCTATAGTCAATTGAAGTATTGATGTTTCTTGCTTTAAGATGAAAATCATAAGATACATTCAAGTCAGATATTCTTGCCTGACTGCCATCATCAGCAATTCCTTTGTTAAGTTCAATCATAAGTTCTTGAACACCAGGATCTGACAAATCAGCAGTTCCTTCTACTGTCCATTCATGTCCACGTAATTCATCAAACAGATTGCCGCCATTAGGATACTCGATAAAGACCGTTTTTTGGTAATTCATTTTAAATGGAGATTCATCATTATTAGGATTAATTTTTGCATCTAATTGAGCAGCCCATACTGGAGTACTAGTACCAATAACAATAAGACCAGCAAGCAAAACAGTCAAAATCAAAGATCTAGACACGAATGAAATCAATGAATTTTAGTAATAAACTTATCCCAAATATTCAGAAAAGTGTTTTTGAAAAAGTAATATGGAGTAACGTATGTAGATTTTGTAATTCTAGAGGTATATGATATGATTACAGTTTTAGCAGGAGGGACAGGTTCCGTCAAAATAGTAAGAGGTCTGGTATCTCAAGAATCCAAAGTCAATGTAATCAGCAATGTAGGGGATAATTATTGGATGCATGGACTCTACATATGTCCAGATATAGATACAATTGTTTATGGATTAGCAGACTTACTAGACCAAGAAAAAGGATGGGGTATTAAAAAAGACACATTCAACTTTTTACGTCAAATGGAAGTATTTGGAGAAGATACTTGGTTTAGAATAGGAGATAGAGATGCTGCAACTAATCTGATCAGAACAAACATGCTAAAAAATGGAAAAAATCTATCAGATATTACAAAATGGATGTGCGAAAAATTTGCAGTTAGTGCAAACATTATTCCAGTTACAGATAACACAGTTGAAACAAGAATTACAACAAACAAAGGAGATTTGCATTTACAAGAATATTGGGTAAAGCATAGAGGAATGGACCCAGTAGAAGGAATTCAATATATTGGTGCAGATAAAGCTCGTCCAAATCCTGAAGCCATTAACGCAATACATGATGCAGACATGGTAATTCTAGCACCAGGCAACCCATTAACATCAATTGGACCAATGCTTCAGATTAAAGGAATAAGAAAAGAGTTATCAAAAATAAAAAGAAAAGTTGTTGCAATCAGTCCATTAATTGGAGATGATTCCATAAGTGGTCCGGCAGCAAAATACATGCAAGCTGCAGGTATAGAATCAAACGCATATGGTTTAGCAAAAATGTATTCAGATGTATGTTCTAATATTATTGTAGATACTAAAGATAAAGCACTTGTAAAGAAAATTCAAAGTCTAGATATGAAAGTCTATGAAACAAAAATAACTATGAAAAATAAATTATCAGAAGATGCATTAGCAAATTTTATTCTAAAACAAGTTCACGTGTAATTTGAAAATAGCAGTAATAATTCCTGTAAAGACTTTCTCTAATGCAAAAACACGTTTAGATTTATCTCCACAAAAAATAGAATCATTATGTAAAATTATGCTAGAAGAGATTCTACAAATTACATCAATATCTCCACGAATTGAAAAAACAATAGTTGTGACAAAAGAAAAACAGGCAATAGAAATAGCAGAGAAATTTAATGCCACAGTCATAAAAGATGAAAAAGAAGAAAGCGTCAACAGTGCAGTAGCACTTGCAGACAAGTATCTTTTAGAAAATAATTTTGATGCATCAATTGTGTTACCACAAGACATACCATACATTAAAACTCAAGACATTGATTTCATGTTAAACTACATAGCTCCACCAAATTTTGCAATCATTGTTCCATCTAGGAGATTTGATGGGACAAACGCCTTAGTAAGAATGCCAATAGATTTGATGAAAACACATTATGATGAAGACAGTTACAAAATCCACATGAATACTGCAAAGAATCACACACTAAATGTTGCAATGGTATTTGTAAAAAGAATCATGTGGGATGTAGACAACAAAGAAGATTTAGAATTCCTTTTAGAACAAAATGACAAACCACAAATCGCAGAAAAAATCAGAAAAATTTTAGAATAAACTAAAAATCAGTAATTTTAGAAACAAAGAGACCCACAAACTTATAACATATGGTTCAAATTTTTTTAAATATCGTATAAAAGGTTTGAGGAGATATTAAAAATGATTGAAAAAAATAATCAAAATGACAAATGCCCTAGATGTGGAAAAGGATCAATAGTTACAGATGCAAACACTGCAGAGAATTTTTGTAGTAAATGCGGATTTGTGATGACAGATAAAATATCAGAATCAGGTCCAGAATGGAGATCATTTTCAAATGAAGGAGAAAATAAAAGTAGAGCGGGAGTTCCAACATCACTTGCCATGCATGACATGGGATTAGCAACAGTCATCAATCCTCAAAATAGAGACGCAACTGGAAAACCACTATCTGCAACTATGAGAAGTACTATTGAAAGACTAAGAACTTGGGACAGTAGAAGTCAAGTTCACGAACCAGTTGATAGAAATTTCAGACAAGCATTTAGTGAATTAGATAGATTAAAAGATAAATTGGCAGTTGGGGATTCAGTAATTGAAAAAGCAGCTTACATTTACAGAAAAGCATTAGAGAAAGGACTAGTTAGAGGACGTTCTATTTCTGCACTAATTGCATCTTCACTTTATGCAGCTTGTAGGGATACAGAAACTCCAAGAACTCTAAAAGATGTAGGGCAAGCAGGGAACATTAAACGAAAAGATATTGCCAGATGTTATCGATTATTATTAAGAGAACTGGAATTAAAAATGCCTGTAGTTGATCCAGTAAAATGTATTGCAAGAATTGCAAGTAAAGCAGAATTATCGGAGAAAACAAAAAGAAAAGCAACAAAAATATTACAAACAGCTGAAGAACAAAAAATTTCGGCAGGAAAAGATCCAATGGGACTAGCTGCGGCTGCATTATATGTCGCATGTGTAACAAACGGAGAAAATAAAACTCAAAGAGATGTGGCAGAAGCTGCAGGGGTAACAGAAGTTACAATCAGAAATAGATACAAAGGTTTGAAAGTAGCATTAAATCTTTAAATCAGATTTTTGTTTAGAGAAAAATTTTCGGGCAATTAAAATTGATACAGAGGATATTCCTGATAGAAGTAATAATAATTCTAAAGAAGACATTAATGAATGAGAAAATGCATTTTCAACAGAAATAAAATTAATTTGAGATATAAAATAGGCATAAGAAAATACAAAATAATTTGTGGCCCAATGAATCAACAATGATGCCACAAAACCATATCTCAAGTAAACCCAGCCCAAAATAATACCGCCAGCAGCAGCCTGAGCAAATTTACCTTCACTCCAAGAGTCTCCAAGAGCAATATGGGCAAATCCAAAAAGAATTCCAACAAAGACAATTAAAAAAAGTGCTTTTTTAGAATCATAGATATTCAAAGTGTTTGGATTCCACAAACATTTGAAAAAATAAGTTATAGAAGATCTACTAGAATATAGAGCAAATAAAGGGATTCCAATCAGGATTAAACGAAATCCAAATTCCTCAATTAAAGGAGCAAGACTAACATAAAAAAATTGAATTAAATCATTATCACCAAGTGGAGGAACAGTAACAATTCCAAATCCCTCTTGAACAAAATTAATCAATATAGAAATTAAAACCAAAATAGAAAGCCATTTTGTAATTCCGATCATGTAATTGGATTCATAATCAAACCTTCCAAAAGATATTGTTGAAGAGAGTGATTTAAAAAAGCCATATTTTGGCCCCAATATAGAAATCACAAACAATATAGCATAAAAAATCCATAAAATAACAAAGACGTCACCTATACTGACACCTATATCAGATTGATAAAGATCAGTTCCATCAAAAATAGTCAGATGGGTTATAGGGTAATCAAAATTAATGTCATCACCAATGTCACTATCAAATACAACAAAAATTCCAATTGGAAAAGAAGCCAAGAGTAGACCAAAAACTACAGACAATAATGCAGTGTAAGGAATTCCAAGAGATTGAAAAATTCTATTTGAGTTTTGCAATTTATTCTAATGAAGTTCTATAGTATCAGCAGCAAATCCTAAGTGAATCAAAGTGTCTTTGATGGTATCTCTATGATCACCTTGTAAAAAGACATATCCTTCTTTTGCAGTTCCACCACAAGCATATTTGTTCTTGAGATCTTTTGCAACAGTTTCTAGATTATTTAGTTTAGGATCTAAACCTTCAATCATGGTACCCTTTTTCTTGAATCGTCTGGTTTCTAATCGAATTATAATTTTAGTACTATCTTTGGCAAGTTCGCCACATGCGCACAAGTCTTCTGGAAGACCACAAGTATTACAAATTACTGCCATACGTTCGAAATCAATTCAATTTTACGCACTATTAAGCCTTGTTTGAATATGAATTATTGAATAAAACAAGGATTTTTTTTAGATAGAAAATCAAAGAATAGTCATGGGAGAAGATCTTACAAAAAAGGCTGCAGAAATGTTACTAAATGGTGCAACATTGCTCAGTGAACCTTGTCCGTATTGTAAAGGAGTAAGGGTGATGAAAGAGGGGCGGGCATTGTGTATTAGTTGCGGACAAGAACCAGAGAGAAAAGAAATACCAAAAGAAGAAACACCGCACTTGACAAAATCAACACTAGAAAAAACATTAGAACAAAAAATAGAATCACTATCAAAAGAACTAGAACAAGAAAAAGAACATGAAAAACAACAAAGTATTCTAAAATCAATTAATTCATTATTAGAAACAATAGATAAAATTAAAAATAATTAACAAAATCAGCATAAACAAAAACAAGGTTAGAACAATATTTTACAAAGACAGATAATTCGTAAATAATAAACTGTAAAAGATTATGTTCATTGTGTTCATAAAATATTCATGAATATAGGCATTACAAGTAGATGTAAAAAATTTGAATCTGAATAACATAATAAAAAATATTCTAGTTCCATATGATGGTTCAAAATATACAAAAAAGCATTATCATATGCAAAAGACATTGCTAAAAAAGGAGATACTAAAATTTTTCTACTCACAATAGTTAATGAACAAGAATATCTTCATTTGGCATTATTAGCAGAATTAGAAACAGATTATACAATTAAAGATATAATTCATAAATTTATCAAATCAGAAGTAATTAATGGAAAAAAAGAAATTAAAAAAAATCACATGAATGTGAAAAAGATAAAATCAAAACAAATCACCACGTAATAAAAGGCAACCCAATTGAATCAATTCTCAAATATTCCAAAGCAAAAAAAATTATTTGATAGTTATTGGAAGTCAGGGTCTCAAAGGAATAGAAAAACCCAAAGCATTATGCAGTACAAGTAGAAAAATTTCAGAATTAACAAAATGTCCAGTAATGATTGTACATTAAAAATATAAAATTAAAGAATTTACAAATCAAATATCAAGATAATGTATCAAAACATAATAAGAAAAAGTTTATTCATAGAGAATATTTTGTTAGTATATGGTTAATCTTGATACATATTCAAAAATAAGTGAAGAAATTAAATTTACAGAAGAAGAAACAGTTGAGCTTTTAAAATTGAATGAGAAAGAAATACTGGTTTTAATCCTATCAGAATTAAAAAAAATAACAGAAAACACACAAGAAATCAATAAAAAATAAAACCATCAAAATACAAAGTTCAATTCTAAATCCAGATATATTTAGACATCTAAAAAGGGATTAGAGATTAATCCGTTTGCCACTAAAATCATCAAAGATACAGCAGTGGCACCACAGGCTACAATACCCAATAAAACTAAACCATCATTTTTATCCATAAGATGTAAACACTCAAAATTATCTATTATTGTTCTTTTAGATTTTAAAAATTAAAAGAGTTACAGGATTAAACTAATTCCAGTAAGTCATAATCAAATCCGTAACCACATATACCAAAAGAGTGGAAAACTGAAAAAATTAATGACAATACAAATAGTTGAAAAAATACATATGGAAATTCAAATCTACCAAAAAATCTCTTTTTTAGGAGTAAATTGGAAATTTATGCATGAATAAAGTTTTTATGTTAAAATCAGGGAGGACGAATTGTAATGGCAGATAAGAAATCAGCACCACTTCCAGCATCAAGTGGAGGTCTCATGAGATTCTTTGAAGATGAGACAAAAGGATTCAAAATAGATCCAAAAGTTGTGATATCAATTCCAATTGGCTTAATTGTAGTTTCATGGGCAATTGATTTATTTTTAGCTACGTGAGCAAACCATGGAATCCCCAGATGGCGTTTCAAATATTCATGACAGATTTTCCCTTACTCTAGTTAATCCATCATCACATTATTTTTCATTAGTAGTATCACTAGTTGTTGCTACAGTAACAGTTCTCACAATATATCTTGGATATTTAGGAGAATTAGATTTTGGGGAATTTTGGTACAGATTACCGTTAGTTTTAGGAGTTTTAGCTTTAACTCAATTATTGGATGCAAAATTTGCAAAGAAAAAAGAATACTCAAAGTCACTTCATTCATCTCTTTTTGGCAACATGCTATGGACAGTTACCATATTAATGGGATTACTTGCAAGTTTTGTTTTACAAAAAGATGTACAATTATTCTTCATAACTTTTGGAATGATTCTTTTTGCAAGTTTCAGAATAGGAATCTACACTACAACATTAGGTGCAAGTCTCAAAAAAGCATGGGCAATTTGCTTCATCCAACCGTTAGCAATGTTTTTTGTACTTATACCACATGACATGTGGCTTCCGATTCTAAGTGATCCAATTGGGTTAGGATATGGAATAACATTTTTGATAATTGCAAGTGTGTGGTCATTTGTTACCGACAGGGCAGGTAGACCAGGTATGGAAAGTACACATAGAACTATTCAAGCATATCTAGCATCTCAAGGTAATGACTTTGCAGATGCAGAAGAGCTGATGGAACAACGTTCAAGTGAGACCAAAGTAACGACAGCACAAATCAGGTTATCTCCATCTAATGGAGGTTCAGAATTTACAATGGTTTTACCAGAAATTCATCCAGGACCATTTCATCCAGTTGGAGGAAGTAACATACCATATTTGATTTATAAAAAATTTGAATCATCAGCAATGGTCATGCATAGCATATCAGATCATGCTCTAAATCTTCCATCAAGGAATGAAGTTGAAAATTATTTAAAAAGTTTAGAAACTAGTAAAGTAAAAGATGAGGGAATACAATGTACAGAACCAGTAGTTGTTCAAATTAACAAAGCAAGAGTGACAGGATTACTTTTTGGGAATAATCCGTTATTATTTTTATCATTATCACCACATGGAATGGAAGATATTCCAAGTTACGTCAAAACGGAAATTACTCAATATGCAAAAAATAGGAATTATTCAAGAACATTACTAGTAGATTGTCACAATGCAATGGGGGAAGAAATTGAAAAAACAGATGGTGAAGATATGTTAAAAGCCGCAAAGTCTTGTTTAGATTCTCTAATAACTAAAGATAGTTTCCCAATAGAATTCGGTCATGCAAATTCTGATGACATGGATGTATGGACAGAAGATTTGGGAATGGGTGGATTAGGAATTATTTGTCTAAAAATTAATGAAAAAAAATATTTTCTTGGATGGGCAGATGCAAACAATATGGAAAACGGTGTTAGAGAAAAAATAATTGATAATTTTTCAAAAAAAGAATATCAATTATTGGAAATTTGTACATCAGATACACATTATTCACCAGTTAAGGCCAGAAATAGAAACGGGTACTATCAATTAGGATTGATTACAAGTGCAGACAAATTATCTAAATGGTTCTTAGAGATTGCAAAAAAATCAGAAACCACAACTGATGCAAAATTTGAAATTTTAGAAAATGAAACCAAAGTAAAAGTTATGGGAACAGGAATCTACGAAGACTATTCAAAAGCATTAGATAACTCTCTGAAAATTACCAAAGTGTTTGTAATTGGATGTCTAGTATTTTTCATAACTAGTCTTTTCCTATAGTTTTCATTTGATCAATATTTCCATAAAATTCATCAATAAATGAAGAAAATTGGAAGATTGGTACAATAGGGACATTTTCAATGAAATTTACTTTATCTTGATACAAAGTGACAATTACAGGAACTGCAATTGCGCCCTGAGTTTTTTCAACGTATTTTTTTGTTCTTTCAATTTGTTTTTTAACAGCGCTAGTCAAGGAAGAAGTGCTGTAACGTTTCCAATGTTTGCAATCAATCAAAATTGCAATACCCAGTCTAATACCAATTACATCTATTTCCATTCTAGGTTTAGTTAAAATCAGGTTTTTTATCACTGCAAAATTTTTTGATAATAAGATTTCAGCAGTCAATCCTTCAAAATCCCTCCAATCCAAAGTAATAGAAATTTCATCAATAGGGAATCCTTTCTCAAGTAAAGCAACTGCAATTTTTAATTTATCAGATACTTCAAAATAATATGAATCATCTTGCTTTGAACCAATATCATTTTTTATAAATTCATCTAGAATTGTTTTAGAATCAATTGAATTCAATTCAGTTACAGCAGAAAAATCTTCAACTGAAATACCACCAGGAATAATTCCGCGCAATCCAATAACCATGCCAGGATTAACTCTCATTTGCATATTTTGAGACATATACGAAATTTAGGTTTTAGGAAATAATAACTTCAGGGTATAATGATATACGTTTTATTACAAGCATTAACGATTAGATTCATGAAAAAATTGCTAGTTGTCATACTAGCTTTGATAATGGTAACAGTGATGCAAAGTCATTCTTTTGCAGAAAAAAATACATTTTTTGATTCAGTCAAATTTATCCAATATTTAGATGAAAATACAGCCTTAGAAGAAGTAAGAAATGGGAATCTTGATGTATATTACTATACGATTTCACCAGATAGATTAGAAACTCACCAGGCAAGAGAAGGATTGCAAGTTTTTGATTCCACAGGAATATCATATAGTATATTACTTAATCCAGCAGAATCTGAAAAATTTAATCCATTTTCAATTAAAGAGGTAAGATTTGCTCTAAATTATTTAGTAGATAGGAAATTAATCGTAAATGAATTGATGGGAGGGTTTGGTTCTCCAATTATCTCATACTATGGTCCATCAGTACCAGAATACCTCACAGTAATTGAACAACTAGAGTCATTTAATTTTAAATATAATCCAGGATTTGCAAATGAAATTATCAATAAAGCACTAAAAGAAAAGGGTGCTGAAAAAATTAATAATAAATGGCAAATGAACAAAGAACCAATCACAATTACAATGTTCATCAGAAGTGATGATCCAGTTAGAAAATCAATTGGTGAAATTTTAGCAGTGGAATTGGAAAAAAGTGGATTCACAGTAAAAAAAGATTTTGGAGATCTTAACAAAGCATACATTATAGCATATGGTTCAAATCCGTCAGATCTTAAATGGAATTTATACACAGAAGCATGGGCACGATCGGATTTTGTAAAATATGATTCTACAGGATTGGCACAAATGTACTCCCCTTGGTTTTCAAACATGCCAGGATTCAATGATCCTACATATTGGAATTACAAAAATGATAAACTAGATGAATTAACTCAGTCAATATATACAGGAGATTTTCAATCATCAGAAGAAAGAACAGAATTAATTCAAGGAGCAGTGATTGAAGGAGTCAACGAATCAGTTAGAATTTTCTTGGCAAGTAAGATCAATCAATATGTTGCAAATGAAGAGGTAAACGGGATAGTGAATGATTTTGGTGCAGGTGTTCCAAGTAGATTTACACCAATTAATGCAAAAAGTGATAACAATGAATTTGTGGTAGGGGTAAAACAAATCTACCAGGCAGCATGGAATCCAGTAATGGGGCTATCAGATAGTTATAGTAGGCATATTTGGGGAATTATTTCAGATCCTGGGACATTTAAACATCCATTCACAGGTGAGACAATCCCAGTTAGAGCAAAATGGCAAGTTGAAACTGCAGGTCCAAATGGGAAACTGGATGTACCACAAGAGGCAAAACGTTGGAATCCAGTATTACAAAAATGGGACAACATCTCACCAGATACTTTAGCAACAAGTAAGGTAGTTTTTGATTTTAAATTTAGTAATTGGCATAATGGTAAAAAAATGGATATGAATGATGTTTTGCATTCATTATATTTTACAACAGAATGGGGAACACAAACAGATGAAAATGATAAAACTTTTGATACAGAATTTACACCAAGAGCAGCTCAGAGCATAGAGACGATTATTGGAGTAAATCCAATTGATGAAGATACACTTGAGGTGTATGTAGATTATTGGCATTTTGATGAAGGGGCGATTGCAGATTGGGCAATATTATGGAATTCAATGCCATGGGAAATTACAGTCGCCATGGAAAAAGCAGTGATGGATGGCAAAGTTTCATTTTCAAGATCAGGGGCAACAAGCAAAAATGTAAACTGGCTATCACTAATTGTTCCAAAGGATGCAAACATCATCAGAGGTTATTTGCAAGAGTTTAAAGAAAATAATTACATTCCAGAAGCATTAAATGAAAATAATCAAAATTTAAAATATTATCAAGATAGATATGATTCTTCAATCAAATGGATTGAAAACAACAATCATGCAGTAATCAGTAATGGCCCATTCTATCTTGAATCATATGCACCAGAATCTCGAACTATCACAGTAAAGGCATTTGATGATGATTCATATCCATTTAAAATTGATAAATGGAAAGAATTTGAAGATACAAAATTTCCAATGATTGAAAAAATAGACATGGAAAAAATTATTCAAAAAGATGAAGGATTTCAAATAGAGATAGAAACAGAAAATACAGATTTCATTAGATATTTTTTGATAAACAGTAAAGGAAAGATAACATCTACAGAAACAATCAAGATAAATGAAAAAAATACAACCATCATATTATCATCTGAAGAAACTAAAGAATTAGGCATAGGTGCAAATAATATCAAAATATTTGCAATTTCAGATTCAGTGTTAAAACCAGATTTTTATGAATCAAGTTTTATAGTTACAAAAGAAAAAACAGAATTACCAATTAACAGTGTTGATGATGTAAAATTTATTGAAAATAATGCAGATTATAAAATTTGGATTATCCCAATAATAGTCATCATTGGAATCATAATATACATAAAGAAAAGATCACATTAAACCATAATCTTTTAAAATTGATTCTATTTGTTCTTCATTTTCAATTTTAGCATATTCATCTAAAAGATTTTGATTGAGTTCATAGAAAGTATGGCCCCATTTGAATTTGTCAAGCAATTGCAAAGCCTGTTCTTTAAAACCCAAAATAAACAATGATCCAGCCAAAGCTTCTGCCGTAGTCAATTTATTAAGTTTAGAATAATTTACAGGGTTTCCTGCAAGTAATGGAGGAAGTTTTCGTTTAATCCCATTAAAATTTTTAGAAAATGCACTATCAACTAAATTCCAAGAGCAGTCAATACCAACAATAGTATTGATAATAGATTTATCTTTAGGAATTAAGGTTTTTTTGGAAAAAGGATCTAAGACCATACCCTTACTATTTATTTTTTTTATATTTTGAGCCAGTCCAAATTTTACCATTTTAGCAGCTGTGCATTTTTTTGGATCATCTTGATAAAACATCAAAACTTGTAACTTCATATCAATAAACCATAAAAGGAATAGTATTTTGAATTTACTCTAAAGTTTTGTAAGTTACTTTATAATAAAATCTCGAGACTTGTTCATCCTTGATTACCTCAACATTCCAATCTGCATTAGGCAAAAATGCAGTAGAAGATTCAGGTAAGATACTGAATTTTTCTAATCGGACATCAGGTCCACTATATCTCACATTTAGATTCATACCATCAACTTCAACAACATCATAAATTTGTCCAGGTTTTCGAGTAGATTCACTAACTAGACAATCATCATCAGGACCAATAATACAAATTCCAGATAAACTTGAAACTTTGAGATTCACTATAGATTCATCACTTCGTGTAGGAGTAATTAAAGAACCAGTGATTACTCTAGGAGCAACAGATGTAGCATCAACAGATTTTTCTTCAGTAGATACTGAAATCATTTTTTCAGGAATCCTGTTTTGTTTTTCAACTATAACATCTAATTTTACAGGGAGTGGTTTTTCTACAACTGTGAATGGAACATATTTTGTTTCAAAATTAGCATCAACTGATGCTTCATACAATCCAATTGCAGATTCGTTATCAGGAATTTCAAATTGATATACGAATGAGCCAGACGGGCCAGGTTGAATAGCAGTTATTGGTCCAGCGTTAGTACCACAAATAAAAGAGCCACAGTTAATCTCAACACTATCTTTTTTGATAATGCTTACATCGTATGCTTCAAGATAAATCAATTTGTTTGGTTTTCCACTAATCACCACAGTGTCACCAGGATTATACTCAGACTTGTCAGCAACTACTAAAAGAGACACAGGATCATCAATACCAAAAATAAAGTCATTAGCTACACTAAAAGTTGATTCAGAATAAATGCCATCATAAACTACTCTAACGTTGTATAGTCCTTCACTAAAAATAGTAGCAGGCAATTCAAAAGTGCTTGAAAACTCACCGCCTTGTGTTGGATAAACAAAGGCTTCATGGATTTGCTTGAATGGGAAAGTACCATCAACTATTTTGATCCAAACTCTTTCAGGAACTACAAGCCCCTCATCACCTTGTTCACGTAGAATTAGATTTCCAATAACCTTGAGTTCATCTCCTGCTTTGTACAAAGATTTCTCAGTTGTAACAAAAAGCGGTGTTGTAGAAATAGAATCATTTTCAGGATCTAATGAGACTTTAAAGAATAAATCTTGACCATAAGTAGAAGATGAAATTTGTATTTTGTAAATACCTAAATTAGATTTGGTTACACTCCTACCATCATCTATTTTGAGATTTTGATATGATTCAGAAATTGGAGTAGTCCATGACCAAGAGAACCGTTGGTTGTCAATAGCAGCACCAGCAGTAATCACAGTACCATCAGGTTTTGTTAATGAGATATCAACTGCACGATCACTAGTGACAAGAATACCATTAAGAGATACTTTTTCATTAAAACCATAAATTTCTTTATCGAGAGAAACAGAAGTTCCTTCTTTCAAATCATCATGAATTTCAAATGAAGTTGTTGCTAAAAGATCCTGATATTGTGCTTCAATAACATAAGATCCTTCAGAAAATATTAAACGATTCAAATCAGTATTCATAGAAAATGTTCCACCCACTTCAGGAATTGCTGTAAATTCATACCCTACAGAAATTCCACCAGTAGAGAGTTTTTTTCCACCTTCAGGTAATCCAATTATTTCAAGTGGACTGCCATCAGAAGTAGACATGATTATTTTTACAACAGGTGTTTCAAGACTTGTACGAGTGACAGGGTTTAAGATCTGACCACTAACAATTACTTTTTTATTTAAACTAAAATCATATGAAGATTTATCAGTAGTTATAACCAAAGGTTCAGTATTCAAAACATAAGTTTCAGGATTTTGTACCACTTTGATAATTTTTGTTACAGAACCTACATCTTTGTTAAGGTTAATCAAATAATCACCCAATCTAGAATCGCTAATTGGAATAGTGAAAGAATAAGAAAATTTACCATCACCGTCAGGTCGTACAGCGTCTAGAATTTTTAAAATAGAACCACCACCGGCTTGTTCATCAACGCCTAAGGAGAGACTCTTTGTTTGTAATATTTGTAAATCAAGTGAATCTACCCAATGATCATTTAATCTTCCAGTAATATCAACAGTATCTCCAAGACCATAGAATTCCTTATCAGTCCAAAGTGAAATTGGAACTGATTCTTTAATGTCACCTATAACTTCAAAAGTTGTAGTAGTAGATTTATCAGAATAATCTGCAACAATATCATAAGTTCCAAGTGGAGGATCTATAGTTGTGATAAACAAACTTGTTTTAAATTCCCCATTAGTTGGAAACAAATTTCCATTAGCTAACATTACACCTTGAGGATCAGTTACAGTAAAGGTCAATCCTTGAAATGGAATGATTTCAGTAGCAAATCCAGTAATAGATACAGTTTGACCTGGAAGATATTGTGATTGATCAGTAACAACACCAAATGAACCATCTATTTTTTTGTCTTGTTCAATTATTTCATACCCTACAGAAAAACTAGTGTTAGCAGTTGCACCAGCATAATTTACAGATACATCATAAGTACCAGCATTAATTCCAAGTACTTGTTGTAAACTTAGAGTTGTATCATAATTCAAATTCAAATCAGGATAAAGTGTTAATGTTCTATCAAAGTTAGGACCAGAAATAGAAACCATAATTGGTTCAGGTTGAAAAAATGGCTTTACAATAAAGACTTCTTCAGAAACATGTCCTTGAATAACAGCATATTGTCCAAACAAGTATGAAGGTTTTTCAGATACTGCAGTTACAGTTATAGCTTCTGAATCAATAATTTCTACTAATTTACCATTTGTGGAACCAGCAGTAGATGAAACAAATTTCCAATCTTTTTCAGAGTTATTCAAATCATATCCATCATAGAGTCTTTGCCAAGATGAAAAATTATTTGCCAGATCAGAAAATAAAGGAGTTTTATCAACAACAATTCCATTATCATCTCTTAGTTCAACTGATTCATTAGAATCAGTAAACCATATTGTAGTATAAGAAAATTTTAAAAATCCACCAGGTGAAATTACAGTTCCAGAAGGAAGTGTTAAAGTTTTTTTAAGAACTGTAGTTGATGCAATTTTCCAATTGCTTAAATCAATTGTAGACTCTGTAGGATTGTAAATTTCCACCCATTCAGAAATAGATTTAGAATCATCGCCAGTAGGATTAATGTCGACTTCATTAATTACAACATGATCAGCAGTTTGAGCATACACTGGTACAATTAATCCAACAAGAAGAAGTACAAAAAATACTAGAAAGATATTTCGAATCATGATTGTTTCCTAAATATTTCAGATAAAAGACTCATTTTAGAATGAAATTGAGGAAAAGTTGAGCTAGTTGTTAAAGTTGACCTAGAAAATTGACCACCATTGTAGAATTTCACAAATATTTTACGGTTTTTTGGTATTTAGCACACACGTAGGAATCATTCTTGTGTATCATCACAGTTTGGGCATTTTTTATCAAATATTTTGGAGCCACACTCCATACAGATTCCCTCACCCACATCTTGTGTAATTGATTGTCTTCTTTTTCCAACGTAAACTTTGATTCCAAAATACATCAAAATTACAACAATTGCAGCATATGCGGGAGTCATAAATGGAATTAAACCAATCATGAAAAGTATCAAACCTGCAATTAATAATATATCACGTCTCTCAAATTTCAATAAATTCAGAACCTGTAAGAATTCATAAAAACATGCCGGAGCTCAGACTCGATTAGTTTACTTCATATCTAAAGTCATTACTCTAACTCTTCCTCATCGCTCGGCAACAATACCAAGCGCTGATTTGTTAATAGTTTAGTGGTGGGATTGGGGAAATTTGAATTCCCGACCTCTGCGTCCCAAACGCAGAATCATACCAAGCTAGACCACAATCCCAGTTAAACACAAAAATCGCCCAATTTAAGCTTCACAGATATCCAAGTATTACGCATAAAATTACAATATTGGGTAAGATAATCTACAATGATTCCAATGTTTTAATCAAATGTGTGACATCAACAGGTTTTCGAATACAAGAATGGACCCCCTTAGAAATCAATTCAGTAATAGATTCATCAAGAATTGTAGATGCTGTAAATAAGATGATTTTATTATCTTTTAAAACATCATCAGCAATTAATGCGTCAACTACATCTACACCAGTAAATTCAGGCATCGTCAAATCCAACAATACTGCATCATATGAATTATTTTTTATCATCTCCAATCCAGTTTTACCATTATTAGATGATGAAAATTCATGGTTGTAACTAATAACAACCTCTTTTAGTAATTCTAAAATATCAGAATTATCATCAATTGCTAAAACTTTCATTTGATTATATCAAAAAATAAAATAGATTAGAATCTTTTCTTTTAACAAAATCAATTTTACAGACAATCATTTTAAAGGCCATTCAAAAGATCAAATATATGCAGATTGAAGAATATCTCAAGGCAGGAAAAATTGCATCAGAAGTCAGAGAAATGGTCAGAGCAAAAGACTGGATTGGAAAAACAGTCTATGAGATTTGTGAAGAAGTAGAGGGAGAAATAATAAAAAAAGGAGCAAAGTGTGCTTTTCCAGTAAATGCAAGTATTAATGAAATTGCAGCCCACTATACTGCAGAACCAAACGATCCAATCACCATCAAAGACACAGACTTGGTAAAAATTGATCTTGGTGCTCAAATTAACGGATACATTGCAGATACGGCAGTTACAGTTTGTTATGATGCTCAGTTTGATGGACTAGTTGAAGCAGCAGAAGAAGCTCTATCAAATGCAATGTCAATGGTAAAAACAGGAGTAAAGGCAAGTGATATTGGACGAACCATTGAAACTACAATCAAACAAAGAGGGTACAAACCAATTGCAAATCTTAGTGGACATTCATTAGATCAATATACAATTCATGCAGGAAGGTCCATCCCAAACATTTGGTCAATTGGAGGATTTTCACTTTCAGATAGTTCAGCGTATGCATGTGAACCATTTGTCACAACAGAACAAGGAGGAGGATTTGTTAGAAATGGACAGATAAAAAACATCTTTGCAATAAACTCACGTAAAAAAACAAAAGATGAACAAGCAGACAAACTATTGGATTTCATTTGGGAGAATTTTAACATGTTACCATTTGCGTTAAGATGGATTACAAAAGAATGGGAGGAAAAAGAAGCACGTAGATTATTAGAAATTTTAGTAAAGAAAAAAGCAGTACAAGCTTATCCTGTATTAATTGAAGTAAACGAACAAAGAGTGGCACAAGCAGAACACACGTTTATTCCAAATGATAATGGGGCAACAGTTACAACAAGTGCAGAATAAAAAATAGATTAAATTGAGTGAAGAAATAAGACCATGTCCAAAATGTAAAGGCATCATGTTCAAAGAGCAAGGAGAAGAAGCAACATGGTTTTGTCCCACGTGTAATGTAAAATTTAGAACAAAATGAATCTAAAATTATTGTTCTAGGGTTTCACCAAATATTTTCTCAATCATAGTTGGTTCACCACAGGAATTACATTTGGAGGATTCAGAAAACAAAACATCACCCTCAACAAATTTTCTTTTTTTCAACATACTACATTTTGGGCACTTTTCAACAGTATATGCAAGTGTGATTTTCTTCTTTGAGAACATTATTGAGGTACTCCAGCAGTGTTACCAACACCAATAATCACAACAGATTGTCCTTGTTTGGTGTTTTCTTGAATCATTTCATAAATTTGGGCAGATACATCGTCTGCAGTATCAGCAATTTCTTTTGTCATCAGAGTAATTGCTTCACTAACTGATTGTTTAACCACAATAGAGAAGATGGGGATTTTTTTACTAGTTGCAATTGCTTCAATGCTAAATCGTTCAGTTCCAATTCCACCAATTGCAGCTCCAAATCCACGTGCAATAGATGCAGAATCCTCGCCTTCCATTTTTAATGCAGCATCAATCATAATTATTGCATCAATTTTAGAATCAGAAGTGATTACATCTAATGCATCAGCAGGTCTTCCTACAGTTGATCCTGGACCTTCAGCCTTTAAAAGAAACAAAGTTCTATCTTCAAAGTCAGTTTTTGCAAGGACTGTTTGAAAAGACACAGTTTCTTTAGTACATTCCAACATCATTTTTCCAACAACCATAGGACCGATACCATCACCCACAGGTTGACCTGACTTGAATGCAGGAATTGCATCTTTCATTGCTACTGCTTGTTCCATGATAAAAGGCAAAATCATCTGTAAAGGTAATATCAAAGGATAATTATTTTGTTTTTTTGCAGTCAAAAACATATGATTGATTATTTTGTAAATCATTTGTAATGATGATGCAATCTCAAGTAAAGTTTGTACTTTGGCTAATTCAAAATCACTAATTTGAGGGGAAAGGGACTTTAGATGTTCTCGAGTGTAGTCCTCTCGCGCCCTAACAGTGTGTTGAACTTTGTCAACGATACCATTAGGATCCATATCAACAGGCATGATTGTAAAATAATCTAAAAATTGATCAATTTTTTTCACAGGATCAACATCAAGTTTCATATTTTTTTTAAGATAATCAATTAGTTCATCTCTAGATTCTTCTCTAAAACTATCTAGTTTCTTGATACCCTTTTTGAGTTCACTTGAAGTGACGTATAATTGAATTCGCTGACCATAAAATACAAAGAGGATAATCGGTAAAATCCAAACTAACATCATTAAAGGATTAGTGTCATCTTTCATTCCAAATAATTGATCAAAATCTAGATTTGTAAAATCCATCAAACACAATAAAAAATAGTTCTAAATTAAACCATTCGTCCAAAGTGAACAAAACAATAATTTTTGAAATATGTCTATTTGATAGGACTGCCCAAAGGCACATCCTCAGTTACAGTTAACCAAAATGGTTTATCATCAACATCTGCTGCCAACAACATTGCATTTGATTCCACTCCTGCCATTTTTTTTGGCTTTAAATTTGCAATTACAATTACAGTTTTTCCAATAATATCCCCAGGTTGAAAATATTGTGCACCTCCAATTATGACATCACGTTGATCATCAGAACCCAAATCAATTCTGCCTTTAATGATTCTAGACTTACCTTCAATTGGTTCAGTTGCAATAATTTTTGCAACTCTGATATCCAATTTTGCAAAATCATCATAAGTTACATTAGACATGACAAGCTTCAATTGTTCCAGTTAAAATGAATTTCGTTTACTGTAAATCTTTTTTAGTAATTCCACTAGTCTCAATTTCATATTTTAAAGCTGCAGGAAGTTCCACATACTTTTTGTTTGCAAGTAGAACAATTTGATCTTCAGGAACATCAACTTTTTTTAATAATTTTCCACGCTGATGGGCATATGCATTTTTCCAAAAACCAGAAGCATCAAAAGTTTCAATCTTGGGCATATTTTTTGTGTATAGAGTCTTCTTTTAAATTTTAATTGACTGTGACGGAAGAATGGCAGATGCCATTAGAACCGGAGTTAATGTTCTGGATTTTAGGCATGTACCCATCACAGTCTATCTTTTTTCCAATAGGAATCTAATATATTTTAATGCAGAATGAAAACATCATAGAATATGGCCACAATTGAAGTCACAGTGGAGATTAATGCCACAGATGATAAAGTTTGGGAAATTATTTCAGATATAGATAATGAGCCAAAATTTTGGAAAGGGACAAAAAATGTCAAAAATATATCAAAAAATGACAATGTAATCCACAGAGAAGTAACAATAGCATTTAGAGATCAAAAATGTCTTCAAGAAGTTACACTAGAACCAAAAAGAAAGATAGATGCCAAATTCACAAAAGGTATCATTAATGGAAGTAAAACAATGACAATTAGTACAAAAGAAAACAAGACAATACTTGTTACCTCTTGGGACATGAAATTAACAGGAATAATGGGGATGTTTACAGGTGTGATAAAAAATCACATTAAAAGTGGCACAGAACAAGCTATGCAAAGTATCAAAGAAGAAGCAGAGAGATAATTAATGGAATTAATTTTTGATGTTTTTAATTATTCTATAACTGCAATTTTAATTGGAATTGCCGGAGCATGGGTATTTCTTATCAAATCAATGACAGACTCATTTAGATTTACACCACATTTAGATAAATTTGAAAACAAATCAAAAACAACTCCAAAAGTGTCAATAATACTTCCTGCAAGAAATGAAGAAGAATTCATCAGTAAATGTTTAGATTCATTAATTGAACAAGATTATCCAAATTATGAAATCATAGTAATTAATGATTCATCAGATGACAGTACAGGTAAAATAATTTCAGAATATGCAAAAAAAAATTCAAAAATTATTCCAGTTACATCTAAACCAAAACCAGAAGGATGGATGGGGAAAAATTGGGCATGTATGGAGGGATACAACAAGGCAACAGGAGAATTGTTATTATTTACAGATGCAGATACAACCCACTCTAAAAATGTAATATCACTTGCAGCATCACACTTGATATCATTTGATTTAGATGCACTATCTGCAATACCAAAAATGTTAACATTTGATTTTTGGACAAAAATCACATTGCCGATGATTTCAACATTTTTACACACAAGGTTTTCTGCATTAAATGTCAATGATCCATCAAAGAAAACAGGATACTTTTTTGGCAGTTTTTTTATTATCAAAAATGAGACTTACAAAAATGTAGGAATGCATGAAGGAGTCAAAGGTGAAATTATTGAAGATGGGGCATTAGGCAAAAAAGTAAAAGAAGCAGGATATAAAATGAAAATGGTTAGAGGGGAGTATCTAATTGATGCTGTTTGGGCACGAGACAAGGATACTTTGTGGAATGCTCTAAAAAGATTAATGATTCCGCTATACCTTCAAAATGGAAAAATTGCAATTGGAATTTTCTTTGCAGTATTATTTTTGTTATTTATACCATTTCCAGTACTTGCCTCATCAATATTGTTACCATCAGAGACAATATCCTCAAAGATTCTTTGTGTATCTGCAGCAATATCTTCAATTCTAATTTACATTGGTGCAATCATTGAAGTGAAAATAGGGTTGGGGCTAAGAGGAATATATGCAGTTTTTGCACCATTAGGAAGCATAGTAGTGGTTCTAGGATTTCTAAGTGGATTGATTCAAGCAAAGGATTCAGCATCAATCACATGGAGGGGCAGAAGTTATTCCATGAAAGATCATACTCAAAATTCAATTAATGTATAGGAATCCTTTTAGATAGAAAATAGAGAATAAAAAATCTCATGGATAAATCAGGAATACTTGTAGGTGGAACTATTGGAGCATTGATGGTAATTGCAATTTTTGCAGTTGTATTTGTTTTCCCACCAGAGTCATTAAAACCAGGAGTCAATGTTAATGACAGTTATGCAGAAATAATTGAAGAAATACCATCAACGTATTCTAAAAATTTATCACTAGTTGAAATTTTTGAAAAAGCAGAACCAGGAGTAGTAAGAGTCAATGTTCAAAGAACAGAAGAGAATGGAGGAGGGGTCGGTTCAGGTTTTGTTTTTGATAAAAAAGGACACATCATTACAAATGCTCACGTTGTCAAAGATGCAAAAAAAGTAATTGTCACATTTCTTGATGGAAGATCATATAATGCAGAAATAATTGGAATAGATGAATATACAGATATTGCAGTAGTCAAAGTTAACACAGATTTATCATCACTAGAACCAGTCTCACTAGGAGATTCATCTAGTCTCAAAGTAGGAGAACCAATAGCTGCAATTGGGAATCCGTTTGGATTATCAGGATCAATGACATCAGGAATTGTAAGTCAGTTAGGCAGATTGCTTCCAACAGACAACCAATATTCAATTCCAGATGTAATTCAAACTGATGCAGCAATAAATCCAGGTAACTCTGGCGGACCATTACTAAACATGATGGGAGGGGTGATTGGAATTAATACAGCAATTCAATCAACAACAGGATCAAATACAGGTGTAGGATTTGCAATTCCATCACAAACAGTTGCCAAAATTGTTCCAACTTTAATTGAAGAAGGGGAATACCAGCATCCTTGGATTGGGATTTCAGGGCGAGACATTGATCCAGATATGGCCAAAGTCATGGAATTAAAAGACGCAGTAGGATTTTTGGTAATCACAGTAATAGAAGATAGTCCAGCATCAAAAGCAGGTCTAATTGGGTCTGAAAAAACAATATCAGTTGAAGGAGTAGACTATGTGATTGGAGGAGACATAATTTTGGCAGTAGACGGAATAGATGTAAGAAAAATTGATGATATTTTGATACATCTTCAAAGAGCAAAAGCAATAGGAGATGAAATGGTTTTGGAGGTTTTAAGAGACAATAGAACAACAAACATTACAATTATTCTTCAAGAAAGACCAAATGCGAATTAAAGAAATACAAGCATAAATACTCCAACTCAAGAATTCTTTCTATTGAACAGCCTTGTCTTAAACTCTGAGAGTTTAAACAATGTTTTAGAAAATAAAACAATATCTCGACAAGATATAATTGAAATTTATCAACATGCAGTAAAAGATCCAAGGGAACTTTATTCAGTGGCACAAAATTTGAGAATTAAATTCAAAAAAGATACAGTCACATTTTCAAAAAAAGCATTTTTCAACATAGTTAATCTCTGCAAAGACACTTGTTCATACTGCACATACAAAGCAGAGCCAGGAGAAAAAAAACTTTCGTTAATGTCTAAACAACAAATAACAGAATTATTACAATTAGCAAAAAAATACAAATGTGTTGAAGCACTTTTTGTCACAGGAGAGCAACCAGAACAAAAATATCCAGAAGCTAGATTATGGCTTAAAGAAAATGGGTTTACTTCAACTATAGAATATCTTATTCACGCATCAGAGCAAGCATTAGAGTTAGGATTATTTCCACATACAAATGCAGGAAATCTTAATTTTGAGGAAATGAAAGAATTACAAAAAACAAATGTGTCCATGGGAATTATGCTTGAAAATATCAGTGAGCGATTAACAGAAAGAGGGATGCCCCACCATTTGGCAGCAAGTAAAAGACCAAAAACAAGATTAGAGATTTTAGAGAATTCAGGTAAATTAAAAATCCCAATGACCACAGGAATTCTTGTTGGTATAGGAGAAACAATTGAAGAAATAATTGATTCAATATTAGCAATAAAGCAATTACATCAAAAATATGGAAATATTCAAGAAGTGATTTTACAAAATTTCCAACCAAAACAGGATACAGTTATGAAAAATACACCTTCAGTTGATGAAAATTACTTCAAAATGGTTGTAGCATTATCAAGGATAATCATGCCAGAGATGAACATACAGATTCCACCAAATTTATCTCCCAAATCCTATCAAAGTTTCTTATCAGTTGGGATAAATGACTGGGGAGGAATATCTCCATTAACTCCAGATTTTGTCAATCCAGAATTTTCATGGCCAGAAATTAACAAAGTAGAAGAGTATTCAAAAAAAGCAGGATTTAATTTAAAATGCAGGTTTCCAGTGTATCCAGAATTTTTTTCATTTATTAGTAAAGAGTTAAGAAACAAGATGGCAGTAATAGAAAATGAGGAAGGATTCGTAAAGGAGGATTATTGGAAATGACAATCAACATAGACACATTATTCAAAAATTCAGATCCAATCATAGTAGATATCCTAAACAACGCATTATCAGATAAAGAGATTTCAGTAAAAGAAGGAGTTGAGTTATACAATGTTGATGACGTAGACTTTCATCTTGTAGGTCTAGTTGCAAATGAAATTAGACGGAAAAGGGTAGGGGACATTGTTTCATATGTAGTTAACAGAAATATCAATTTCACAAATGTATGTATCAAACAATGTGGTTTTTGTGCATTTAGTAGGGATTTTAGAGAAGAGGAAGGTTATTTTCTTCCAACTGAAGAAATTGTAAAAAGGGCAAAAGAAGCATATCAAGTTGGAGCAACTGAAGTATGCATTCAAGCAGGACTTCCACCAGACATGGAAGGAGATGTGTATGAAAAAATTTGTAGAGAAATTAAAAAAGAGATTCCAGATATCCACATTCATGGGTTCTCTCCTGAAGAGATTCTTTATGGTGCAACAAGATCTGAAACAACAATAGAAGAATTTCTAAAAAGAATGAAGGAAGCAGGAGTAGGGACTCTCCCAGGAACATCAGCAGAAATTCTTAATCAAGAATTAAGAGACAAAATATCACCAGGTAGGATTAGTGTAGTGGATTGGGAAAAAGTCATCAAAACTGCACACAAAATGGGCATCAATACTACATCAACTATGATGTTTGGACATTTGGAAACCATCGAAGATAGGGTAAAACATATTGTAAAATTAAGAGATATTCAAAAAGAAACAGGAGGATTTACAGAATTTGTACCACTAGATTTTGTTCATTCAGAAGCTCCAATGTACAAACATCAATTACATGAAGGAATTAAACAGGGAGGAAGCGGAAATGATGTTTTACTTACACATGCAATTTCAAGAATAATGTTGAATAATTCTATTGATAATCTACAAATGTCATGGGTAAAAGAAGGGCAAAAAATGTCGCAGTTATTACTAATGTGGGGAGCAAATGATTTTGGCGGTACTTTGATCAACGAAAGTATTTCAACATCAGCAGGTTCAGAATATGGTCAGTTGTTAAAGCCTAAAGAAATTAGAAGAATGGTAAGAGAAATTAAAAGAATCCCAGCTGAAAGAGATACACATTACAACATTCTAAAAAAGTTTGAAAATGAAAATGAAGCAGAAGATGAATTAGATAAAATCTCAAACGCATCACAGTTTGGTTCTTATGTGGAATTGGTAAAAATCAATAAATTCAATTATAAAAATCCTAAAAGGCAATAATTGTCTATTTTAGAAAAAGCATTATCTCATTCAAAAAAAATAGGTATTGATGAATGTGAAATTGTTACTGTGGAAAAAAAGACCACAACAGTCAGAATAACAGATTCAGAAATTGCAGAAATCAAGCAAAATTTTGATAAAAAATATGGAATTAGAATAATTCATCAAAAAAAAATAGTGTCAATTCAAACAACAGATAACCAGAATATTGAGAAAACCATAGACAGTATTTTTGAAACAATTTCAAATTTTAAACCAAGAGAATTTTGGAAGGGATTACCATACAAAATATCAGCAAGAAAAATAGAAGGAACATTTGATGAAAAATTAGAGGAGATATCAGGCAAAAATTCAATGGATATCGCTCAAAGTATGATAAATTCAGCAGATAGCGAGAAAATAGATACGATTACAGGATCATTAAATATAGTTTCAGAAGATTTTCAATTAAGAAACTCTCAAGGATTAGAATTTAATGACAAAGCAACATATGTTTCAGGTATAATCAATGCAGAATCAGAACAAGGAAACATTCCAGTTTCAGGTATTGGACATGCAAGTGGAAGAACATTATCTAATTTCTCTAAAGAACAGATAGGCGAAGATGCAAAAATAATGTGTATAGAATCAATAAACCCACAAAAAATTGAATCAGACACATATCCCATAATTTTTGAACCATATTCAGTAGGGGAATTACTAGCATTTGTTGTTGCATCTAATTTTAATTTTAAAACATTTACAGAGAAAAAAAGTTGTTTTTCAAACAAGTTAAAAGAAGAGATAGGAACTAAGGAAATTAATTTAATAGATGATCCTTATGCTCCAGAAGGAATCGGTACAAAATCTATAGATGATGAAGGAGTAGAAACTCAAAAAAAATATCTTGTGGAGAAAGGGGTTTTAAAAAATACTTTTTCAAATCTCTTTGATAGTTACAAAGAAGGACAACAGTCAACAGGTAACGCATCAAGGCCTGGATCTCCAATGGGTAGAAGTTCAGAGCCAATCCCAGTATCATCACCACATAATCTCAAAATAGATTCAGGCGATACATCTCAAGAAGATATGATCAAAGATACCAACCGAGGATTACTGGTAGGAAGGTTATGGTACACATATGCAGTAAATCCAATCAAAGGAGATTTTTCATGTACTGCAAGAAGCGGGATACGAATTATCAAAAATGGGGAGATAAAAAATCCAGGAAGATCAATAAGAATAATTCACAATTTCCCAAAGATGTTAAAAAATATCTCAGAGATTGGAAACAATCAAAGAAATGTCATTCAATGGGCATCATTGCCATCAATAACACCATCAATCAAAGTTGAAAACATTGCAGTAAATTCAATGTAAATGGGAGATTTAGGCACGAATTACTTGAAAAAGGTGACTGCCAAATACACCACATATCCAACTGCAAGACAAATCCCCATAACCCTATTGATAATGCCAGTTTTTAATGCAATCAGTAATGAGAGACTAAAGAGAATCATAATTGCATAATCAACATAAACATCAGATGAAATCATTACACCACCAAGAGTTGCACCAACACCCATAATCATCAAAATATTGTAGATGTTGCTTCCAATGATATTGCCAACTCCAATATCAGTATGGCCTTTTCTAATTGCAATTATAGATGTAATTAATTCAGGAAGAGAAGTACCAATTGCAATAACAGTCAATCCTATTATTTTTTCAGATAATCCAAACTCTTTTGCCAAAATTACAGCATTATCAACAGTAAGATGTGCACCAATCGCCAAAAGACCAACACCTAATCCGATTAATCCAAAAGATTTCAGATAAACATTAGATTTACTTTGTTCTATTTTTTCTGGATTTTCTTTTCTTTGTTTCATTGCATCTCTAAATGTGTAAACTGTAAAGATACCCAAACCTCCAAGTAAGAGTAATCCATCATATTGTGATAATTCACCATCAATTGAAATTAAAACAAGTAAAACAGAAACGCCCAGCATTATTGGAATTTCTTTTTTCAATACAGATTTTCGTACTGTAAGTGGAACGATAATTGCTGCAATACCTATAACCATTCCAACATTTGCAATGTTACTTCCAATAATATTGCCTAAAATTATTGCACTATGTTCTCCAGCTGCTGCAACACTTGCTGCAAGTTCAGGAGTTGAAGTACCATATGCTACAATTGTCATACCAATCACAAGATTACTTATTCGGAATTTTTTTGCAATAGTAACACCGCCACTAACTAACCAATTACCACCAAGGCATAGCATTACCAATCCAACAACAGTTAGAACTGCGCTTACAGCAATTTCCATAATGGGCTTTGAGATTTTGGTCGTTTAAAGGGGATGATTTGTCATAATTTCACAATTATAACAATTCAATTCGAGTCAATATAGCACACAGGGTTTAGATTGAAAAATATGATTTTAGGCTAGAAAATCACAATAGTCACAAATTCAGGTGTAAAAAAACCAGCTAGAAAGGGAAACAAAGCTCAAGTCAAAGACTAATAAAGTAATGTACCGTACTTTACAGTATGAGAGCAAGACTAACATATGTACCACTAGAAGTAGCAGATCAATTCGGAGATTTTATTATAAAACGAGATGAGCAAGTTCTAGACGCAGTAAAAGCAAGAACAAAAGACTACAGCACACTATCCCTACTGAAATTGTTGTATCAGCTTAGAGGAAACTCTATGACATTTTCAATGTTGTATTCAAAATCAAAAATAAGAATGAAAAGATCATTTCTAAATTATTTACACTTGTGTGTAGATTACAACTTCATTACAAAACAACCATCAGGATCAAATATGATTTATTCAATTACAGACAAAGGACAAACAATGCTAAAGTTGTTCATGCAGAAAGGTAATTAGATAGAATAAATCGATGTAAACTGTGTCAGACAGTTTCCCAGAAGCAGAAGTATTTGAGTTTAAAAAAATGGAATTAAAAAATCCAATAATTTTTGCAGGGTTTGTTGGTGCAGGTCTAGTAGGTCCAGTATCAATTAATCACATCATAGAAGAATTAGAAATGAAGGAAATAGGTGTAATGAGATCAAAATATCTCCCACCATCAACTGTTTTTATGAGAGGAAGATTACGTCATCCATTTAGATTCTATGCAAATAAAGAAGGCACCGTCTGTACAATAATTTGTGAAATAACATTAAGGATGGAAGGACTATACTCGTTAGTAGCATCAATTTTAGATTGGGCAGCACAAAAAGGATCAAAAGAAATTGTGATTTTAGATGGAGTAGCAGGAATAGAACATGATGACAAAGCTTACTGTGCAGCAGAAGAAGATTTAGTAAGAACGATGGCAGATAAAGACATCAGTATGATTCCACAAGGATTCATCACAGGAATTCCAGGTGGAATACTAAATGAGTGCCTAGTAAGAGAGATTCAAGGATTAACATTATTGGCAAAAGCAAACAAAATTGCACCAGATTCTATAGCAGCAGCCACAGTAATTGAGGCAGTAAACAGATTCTACGATATGAATATTGATACATCAGGACTCAAGGCAGACAAAGATAGAATAAGTTCAGAGTTCAGCGAATTGTCTCAAAAATATGTAGAACACAGAGAAGCAACATCTGGAATGTATATGTGATCGAAACGCTAGGCAAATTCTTTTATTCATATCAAGAGGGCAACAAACTATGGCTCTAACCTACAAAAAAGCAGGTGTAGATATTTCTCAAATTAAACAAAGTCAAATGGCAATTGGTAAATTAATTGCATCAACTCACAAGTTACAGAAAAAAGCAAAGATAGCCCATGGGTTTGGACATTATGCAGGAATTGTAGAAATTCCAGGTGGAAAATTATTAGCCACACATACAGACGGTGTGGGAACCAAAGTAGTAATTGCAAACATGATGAAAAAATACAACACAATAGGAATTGATTGTGTTGCAATGAACGTTAATGACATAATTTGTATTGGTGCAACGCCAATTTCATTTGTAGATTATATTGCTGCAAACAAAAATGATGTAACAAAATTTAAAAAAATTGTTGAAGGATTAGTAACAGGCGCAAAGAAATCAGCAATGCCAATTGTTGGTGGAGAAACTGCAATTATGCCAGATGTAATTGAAGGTAAAGGATTTGCATTTGACTTGGCAGGAATGGTTGTAGGATTAGTTGAGAAAAAAGATCTGGTATTAGGAAATAAAATAAAAACAGGCGACGTAATTATTGGTGCAAACAGTACAGGATTTCATTCAAACGGATACTCTCTTGCAAGAAAAGCAATACTCAAAAAATATTCAGTTAAAGACAAAGTCAAAGGAGTTGGTACAATTGGAGATGCGATGTTAAAACCGACTGAAATCTACACAAATCCAGTTTTAGAAATGATTCAAAAATGCAAAATAAACGGTCTTGCACACATTACAGGAGGAGCATTTACAAAATTATTACGCCTAAAAAAAATAGGGTATCAGATAGATTCACTACCAAAAATACCTCCAATCATGGGATTAGTAGAAGAACAAGGCGTAAAACCAGAAGAAATGTACAAGACATTCAACATGGGCGTAGGGTTTTGCGTAATTGCACCAAAAACTCAGGCAACAAAAATAAAATCAATATTCAAAAAACACAAAATTACAAGTCAAGAGATCGGTCAAGTGATTTCTAAGAAAGGAGTTTTTGTAAACTCTAAAAAAATTGCTTGATCTAAAAGAAATTTTCAACTCAGCATTACCTTATATGACATATTTCTTTAATTTTATCAGAGAAAAATGAGTGAAGCCCATTTTATTGAAACAATTATCGGGGTAGGAATACTTCTTTTTGCAGCAAAATTAATGGCTGAACTTTTCTTGAGATTAAAACTTCCAATTGTATTAGGTGAGCTTTTAGCAGGAATGATTGTTGGACCATTTGCATTAGGAGGATTTATCGCAGTTGATGGAAAGCAATTACTCCAGATAAATGATGAAATCAAAATACTAGGAGAGATGGGGGCAATTGTAATTTTGTTTATGGCAGGACTTGAAATGACTCCAAAAGAATTTCTCAGGGGAGGTAAAGCATCATTTACTGTAGGAACATTAGGTGTAGTGATACCATTCTTTGCAGGTCTAGCAGTTTTTCAATTATTTGGGTTTGATGCACTAGAATCAATGCTCATTGCAACAGCATTAACTGCAACAAGTATTGCAATTTCAATTCAAGTTCTAAGTGAATTTGGGAAAATTAAAACTCCAGAAGCTAGACTGATCATAGGGGCAGCAGTAGTAGATGATATTTTGGCAATTGCTGTACTATCAGTAGTATCATCAATTGCAGGTTCAGATGGAGGAGTAGACAACATCGACATTACTGAAGTTACAATCACAATTTTGAAAGTATTGGGATTCTTTGCAATAATGCTTATTGTTGCAGTAGTAGTAATTCCAAAAATAATTACCCCAAGATTATGGAAAGCAAAGGGAAGTGTTGAAGGAATAGCGACTGCGTCGTTTTTTGGCGCGGCAGCACTTGCAGGATCCATAGGGTTATCACCTATTGTAGGAGCGTTTGCAGTCGGAATGGCATTATCAACTACCAAAGTTTTTGAGAAAATAGAAAATTACATAGGGAAGATTGGATTAATTTTTGCACCATTATTCTTTGCAATTATTGGAGCACAAGTAGACCTACGAGCAGTGAATTTAGAAATTCTGATGTTAAGTGGAATTGTAATAGTAATTGCAGTTGTGACAAAACTATTTGGTTGTGGATTACCAGCAATGTTCTTTTTGAAAAGTAAAGCACAAGGAATGCGAGTTGGAATTGGAATGATCTCAAGAGGAGAAGTAGGATTGATTGTTGCAGGAGTTGGGGTAACGGCAGGAATTTTAACATCTGAAGTATATTCTACAATTGTAATTATGGTAGCAGTTACAACTATCATAACACCAATCTGGTTAAAGATGGAATACAGAAAAGAACAAAAAGGTTCAGACGGTACTGAAACAAAACAAAACACGGTACAAAAATCAGAATAAAGTCTTAAATTATACAGAAAAAGCAACAGGTCAACATGTCAGATGATACCAGTAATGAAACATTTAGAAAAAATATGTTAAATGAAATTAAAAGAATTCAAAATGAGTTAATTGAATTAAAAAATATCAAAAAAAAGATTACAAAACCAGCTAGAAAGACTGTATCTAAAAAGAAAGTAGTAAAGAGAAAACCAGCTAGAAAGACTGTATCTAAAAAGAAAGTAGTAAAGAGAAAACCAGCTAGAAAGACTGTATCTAAAAAGAAAGTAGTAAAGAGAAAACCAGCTAGAA